>Ga0207689_10001420_pt1 | contig 22851 bp, 17 predicted proteins | sample KBSMisM52_FD_184312 | JGI IMG/M metagenome (GOLD analysis project Ga0207689, IMG submission 184312) | Miscanthus rhizosphere microbial communities from Kellogg Biological Station, Michigan, USA - KBS Miscanthus M5-2 (SPAdes) (version 2) | ecosystem: Host-associated > Plants > Roots >... | reverse complement strand
ATCGCAGGGCTCGGCGACTTCGTCGAAGGTCCGGCGCTCTCCGGCGACGAGCAGCTCGTCTACTTCCACCGCAAAGTCGGCAACGGCTTTCGCATCTTCGCCGTCGCGACGCCGCCGTAACGCACGCGCGTCTAGTACTGCGTTTCGGGCAGCGTCGCGACCAGACCGTCGAGCGCGGGCGTGAGCTGGAGCTGGCAGCTGAGGCGGCTCGTCGCGAGACGCGGCGCGGCCGTCATCTCGAGCATCGCGTCCTCGTCGTCCGAAGGTGGCGGCAAGCGAGCGAGCCAGTCGGCGTCGACGTAGACGTGGCACGTCGCGCACGTCATCACGCCGCCGCAGTCGGCCTTGATGCCGTCGATGCCGGCGGCGACCGCGGCGCGCATCACGCTCGTGCCGATCGGTGCGACGAGCGCATGGCGCGTGCCGCCGGGTTCGACGAGGTGGACCGCGACGGTCGCCGGCTCGTCTGCCACTGCGCTCAGAAACGACTGAAGTACTCGCGCGCTTGCCATGCCGCGGAGTCGTCGGCGGCGGCGTGGCGTCCGATCTCGGCGCGCTTGATTCGCGTGAACCAGTCGACCACCTGCGGCGTGAACGCGCGGACCAGCACGTCGTCGCCGGCGAGCGCATCGAGCGCTTCGCCGAGACTCGTCGGCAGCGCCTCGCCGCCGTCCGCGTACGGCGAGCTCGCCTCCCGCGGCGGCACGAGCCTTCGTTCGATGCCGTCGAGGCCGGCATGGATCTGCGCCGCGAAGTAGAGAAACGGATTGGCCATCGGCTCGCCGATGCGGTTCTCGATTCGCGTCGCGGCATCGCCGGCGCCGCCGAGGACGCGCAGCATCGCACCGCGGTTGTCGCGGCCCCAGACGACCGATTGCGGTGCCATCGCGTTGGGCCGGAAGCGCGCGTACGCGTTGATCGTCGGCACGCACAACGGCGCCATCGCACGGCCGTGCGCGAGGAGTCCGGCGAGCCAGTGCGCGCCGGCGTCCGAGAGCACGTGCGTGGCGTCGCCTTCGTTGCTGCCGGCAGCGGGCGACGCGCGCACGAACGCGTTGGCGCCGCTTGCGAGATCGACCAGCGAATGGTGCAGGTGCCAGCCGCTCGCCATCGCGTTGGCGAACGGCGGCAGGCAGACGAAGCTCGCGTGGTAGCCGGCGCGACGCAACGCCTGGCGCACGCCGTTGCGAAAGAGGACCATGTTGTCGGCGGCGACGAGCGCGTCGGCCGGATCGAAGACCGCTTCGAGCTGGCTCGGGCCGAGCTCGATCTCGAGCGAGCGCAGCGACAGGCCGAGCCCTTCGGCGGCCGCGCGGACGATCGCGAGCGGCTCGTCGGCGAGGTCGGCCCAGCCTTCGGCGAGCAGGTTGTAGCCCGGATGGACCATCGTCACCCGCGGCGGCTCGCCCGGCCACGCCGCGCGCGTCGGATCGAGCGAAGGATCGTCGTCGGGCGCGACGAGACGATAGACGTGGAACTCGACCTCGAGCCCGCAGCGCAGCCCGTAGCCGGCAGCGGCGAGCCGCGCGAGCGCCGCCTCGAGGATCCGGCGGGTGTCGATCGGCACCGGCGCGCCGTCGTCGAAGCACGCTTCGCTGCGGATCCAGCCGGTGCCCGGCGCCCAAGGCAGCGTGCGGAAGCTCGCCGGATCGAGCCGCAGCACGAGGTTGTTGGCGAAGCGAAACCCCGGCGGCGCGTCGCCGACCGCGGCATCGAAGACGCGGTACGCGGTGCGGTCGGACGTGTCCTTGAGCAGGATCGTGCTCACCATCGAGACACCGCTCGCGAGCGCCCCTTCGAGCGCGCCGGCGACCAGCGTCTTGCCGCGCAGCACGCCATGCAGGTCGCACCAGCCGACCCGCACGGTCTCGATCGATTCGTCTGCGATCCGCGCGAGCACGGCGCGGCACGCGGACGCGCGCGCCGCCTCGCCGGCGCCGCGCTCGCCGTCGTCGCTCACTCGGCGGCCCCGATGCGCGCTGCGCTTTCGTCGCGGCGCGCGGCGCCGAGCCACGTCGCCCCGGCACGCTTCGCGGCGGCCTGCTCGCTCCAGAACTCGCTCCAGCGCTCGGCCGGCGCGATGCAGTCGATCGTGTCGGGGCCGGTCAGCGCCGCCGCGGCGCCGGCATCGAGCGCCATCGGCGGCCGGCCGCCGCCACGCACCGTCTCGATCGCCTTCAACAGCGTGCGGCGATTCGCCATGATCACCTTGTCGCTCGTGCCGAGATGCTCGCGCGTCCGGTCCTGGATCGCCCCCATGCTCTCGACCGCCCACTGGTCGTGCAGGTTGATGTCGTCCTCTCCCATGCCGAGGTACGTGCGCGCGCGCTGCTCGGCGGGATCGAAGCGCCAGTCGTCGTGGCGACCGTGGATCGGCACGTAGTCCGGCAGCGTCACGCACGCGAGGCGCTGCGCGCGCATCGCCTCCTGGTCGAGCGGCTCGGCGAAGCCCGTGAAGAACGAATACCAGAAGGTATGCGTGTCGTCGACCGGCACGTGCATCTGCGTGATCGTGATCTTCTCCGAGAGCGGAATGACGAACGTCGCCGGAAAGAGCGCGTGGGTGACGCGCACGTGCGTCAGCCGCTCGGTCATCGGCCGCAGCGCCGTGAGCCGCAACACGCCGTCGGCGACGCTCTCGAAGCGGATCTCGGGGCGATGGAACTCGCGCATCACGCGCGTCATCGGCCAGCGCTCGCCTTCGACGTCGCCGACGCTGGCGGCGCGGAACTGACGGCCGTACGCTTCGTCGTCGGTGAGCGAGCCATCGTCCAGATAGCGGTGCAGGAACGATGGATGCGCCGGGTCGATGCCGACCTCGAACGCCTGCAGCCAGTTGCAGTGCCACAGGCCCTTGAACGCGAAGCTGTGGCTCGGCGGCGCGAGGAAGCAGTCGAGCGCGGGCAACGCGGGCGGCGTCGACCCTTCGGCACCGAGCCACGTGAACAGCACGCCGGCGCGCTCGATCACCGGATAGCTGCGCTGACGGATGCGCTGGTGCAGCGTCGAGCCGAGCGGCTCCGCCGGCGTCTCGAGGCAGGTGCCGTCGGCGGCGAACTTCCAGCCGTGGAACGGGCAGCGCAGGCCCTCGTCCTCGCAGCGGCCGAACGCGAGGTCGGCGCCGCGGTGCGGGCAGGCGCGATCGAGCAGGCCGAACCGGCCTCGACCGTCGCGAAAGAGGACCAGACTCTCGCCGAGCAGGCGCACTGCCTTCACCTGGCGATGCGCCATCTTCGGATCGAGGCGCGGGTCGAACTCGTCGAGCAGCGCGACCGGCTGCCAGTAGCTGCGCAGCAGCGCGCCGCACGGCGTCCCCGGCCCGATGCGCGTGATCAGCTCGTTCTGCTCGGCGTGCATGGCTGCTCGCGAAGGTGCGCGTCGAGTGTAGGGCCTCGAGCGCGCCGCGCTAGCCGATTCGCGGCGGCGCGAGGCATCCGCTCGTCGGACGGTGCATGCGCCGTTGCAACACGGCCTCGTGAACGAATCCTCGTGTGTTTGCCCGTCTTCCCGCCCGCGTGGTTTTCCGCACGCACGCGATCTCACGCGGCGCGATCGACTTGTCGAGAATCCGCCGGCGCTGCGAGCACATCGCATCGCCCACAACGTCGACAAGAAGGCACTTCATGTTACGAACCCCCTCCATCCTCGGTCCTCTGAACAGCGGCTTCGTTCCGTTCTCGCCGGCCGCACCCGTCGACGCGCTCGCCGACGACGCGATCGCCGCCGAGGCCGCGATCGCGGAGACCGCCGAGGTCGTCGCCCGCGCCGCCGCAACGCCGGCGAGCGAAGCGCCGCTCGCCGAACCGGTCGCACCGTGGATGCCGTCGAGCTCGGTGAGCATTCGCCTCGTCGAAGGCGCCGTCATCGCCGCGATCTGCGGCTACTTCGCGTGGGGTCTGCTGAGGACGCTCGCGGGCGGTTGATTCCACTCGCGCCCGATCGCCCTGCTGCGATGCAGGCCGGCGGGCGACCGAGAGACAGGCGAGCGCGTTCGCCGCTAGCCTTGGCGACATCGTCGATGCCAAGGAGCCGGCATGCTCGTCGTCTGCCCGCACTGCAACGCGGCCAACCGCGTGCCGCCCGAGCGCGCGGGTGACGATCCGGTCTGCGGCAAGTGCGGGGCCGCGATCCTCGACGGCGCGCCGATCGTGCTCGACGAGTCACGCTTCGACCGCTTCGTCGCGCGCAGTGAATTGCCGGTGGTGGTCGACTTCTGGGCGTCGTGGTGCGGGCCGTGCCGCGTCATGGCGCCGCAGTTCGAGCAGGCAGCGCGAACGCTCAAAGGCAAGGCGGTCTTCGCCAAGGTCGACAGCGACGCCAATCCGGCGCTGTCGTCGCGCTACGCGATCCGCAGCATCCCGACGATGGTGATGTTCAGGAACGGCAGCGAAGTGAAGCGCCAGTCGGGCGCGCTGCAGGCGTCGCACATCACCGCCTGGACCGCGGCGTGAGCCGCTGCCTTCCGGGCTAGCGCCTGCCGCGATCACGCGCGGCGCCGACGCCGCCGCGGCAATGCCGCGACAATGCCGCGACCACTCGAGGGCTCGACATGGCAACGATCGGATTCATCGGCGCATCGGGACTGATGGGCCACGGCATGGCGAAGAACCTCCTCGCCAAGGGACACGATGTCGCGTTGACGGTGCATCGCAACCGCGAACGCGTCGCCGACCTCCTCGCCGCAGGCGCAGCCGAGCGCCGCAATGGAGCCGAGCTCGCAGGAGCGAGCGAGATCGTGTTCCTCTGCGTCACCGGCTCGCCGCAGGTCGAGCAATCGCTCACCGCAGCCGACGGTGTCCTCGCCGGCGCACGGCGCGGTCTCGTCGTCATCGACTGCTCGACGAGCGAGCCCGACTCGACCGCGCGCCTGCGCGAGACCTGCGCCGCGGCCGGCGTCACGCTGGTCGACGCGCCGCTCACGCGAACGCCGCTCGAGGCCGAGGCGGGCCGGCTCAACGTCATGGTCGGTACCGACGGCGAGACCTTCGCGAGGATCGAGCCGGTGCTGCGAGCGTTCGCCGAGAACGTCTTCCACGTCGGCGGGCCCGGCGCAGGCCACGTCGTCAAGCTGCTCAACAACTTCATCGCGCAGGCGATCTGCACGGCGACGGCGGAAGCGTTCGCGGTCGGCCAGCGCGCCGGGATCGAGCCGAAGCGGCTGGTCGAGATCGTCTCGGCCGGCGCCGTCAACTCGGGCCTGTTCCAGATGATGGCCAAGACGCTCGACGGCGACCTCGGCGCGCTCAGGTTCGAGCTCGACAACGCGCGCAAGGACATCCGCTACTACACCCACCTCGCCGAATCGCTCGCGATCCCGACCATCGTCGGCGAGGCGGTGCACCAGTCGCTCGTCATCGCAAGCGCGCTCGGGCATGGCAAGAAGTTCGTGCCCTCGCTCGTCGAAGCGCAACAGCAACTCACCGGCGCGAAGCTCGTGCCTTGAGCACGGACCGCCAAGCCGTCACGGGTGCCTGGACAGTGGTCTGGGCGACCTTCGTCTGCCTGGCGGTCATCTTCGGCGTCGCGTATTCGTTCGCCGCGTTCTTCCGCTCGTTCGCGACCGAGTTCGCGGTCGATCGCGCCGACGTCTCGCTCGTGTTCGGACTCTCGGGGCTGCTTTACTTCCTGCTCGGCGCGCCCGCGGGCATGCTTGCCGATCGCTTCGGCCCGCGCCTCGTCTGCACCGCGGGAATGCTTTGCATCGCCGCCGGATTGCTCGCGAGCAGCGTCGCGCCGTCGATGCCGTGGATCTACGCCGCGTGGGGCGCCGGACTCGGCGTCGGCATCGGCCTCGCGTACGCACCGTCGATCGCGAGCGTGCCGCCGTGGTTCGTCGAGCGGCGCGCGTTCGCGGCCGGGATCGCGAGCACCGGGATCGGCGTCGGCACGCTCGCGCTGCCGCTCGTCGCGACGGCGACGATCGACGCCGTCGGCTGGCGCCAGGCGCTGCAGGCGCTCGCTGCGGCGGTCGTCGTCGCCGGCTGCGGCTCGACGCTGCTGCTGCGCCGCGCGCCGGTCGCAGCCGCAGCGGGAACCAACGCCGCCGGGACGACGCTGCGCGAGGCGCTGCGCGGCCGTCGCTTCTGGTGGATGTACGTTGCCTGCGTGTTCGCCGCGCCGGCGATGTTCATCCCGTTCGCGCACGTCTCGGCGGCGGCGCGCGACCTCGGCATCGGCGACGCCCGCGCGGTCGGGCTCGTCGGCCTGATCGGCGTCGGCAGCATCGTCGGGCGCTTCGCGATCGGCGGCCTGGCCGACCGCCTCGGCCGCATCGCGAGCATCGCGCTCCTCGAAGCGTCCCTTGGCCTGTGCTACGTGCTGTGGCTCGTCGCCGGCGGCTACGTCGCGCTCGCCGCGTTCTCGCTCTGGCTCGGCCTCAGCTACGGCGGCATCGTCTCGCTGATGCCGGCGATCTGCATGGACCTCTTCGGCGCGCGCGCCGTCTCGAGCATCCTCGGCACGCTCTACAGCGGCGCTGCCTTCGGCAACCTGCTCGGACCGGTCATCGCCGGTGCGGTGTTCGATCGCACCGGCAGCTACGTGCCGGTGGTCTGGGCCTGCCTGATCCTCGCCATGCTGTCGGCGCTCGCGTCGGCGCAACTGCTGCGCGACCACGGCACGAAATATTGAATGGACTCCAAAGGAGTCCGCCCCTCCCTCCCGGAGGGAGGGGAGCGAAGCCAGCCCTGGTCGCGCGAGCGATCTCAGGGTCCGCCGTAGCGGACCCTGTAGATCGCTCCGGCCGAGTCGTCGCTGACGAGCAGAGAGCCGTCGGGGAGCGGAAGGACATCGGCGGGACGGCCCCACGCCCTCTCGCCTTGCAGGAAGCCGGTGAGGAACGGCTCTGGCGTTCCGGCGCGTCCCTGCGCGTCGACCGGCACGCGCACGACCTGGTAGCCGACCTTGCTGCTGCGGTTCCACGAGCCGTGCTCGGCAATGAAGACGTTGCCGCGATACGCCGCCGGAAACTGGGTGCCGCGGTAGAAGCGCATGCCGAGCGCGGCGACGTGCGCACCGAGCTTGGCGACCGGTGCCGTGAACTCGCTGCACGGGCGACGCGCGCCGAACTCCGGGTCGGGCGAGTCGCCCTGGTGGCAGAACGGAAAGCCGAAGTGCTCGCCGGCGCGCGTCACGCGGTCGAGCTCGTCGGCGGGAAGATCGTCGCCGAGCATGTCGCGGCCGTTGTCGGTGAACCAGAGCGTGCCGTCGACCGGGCTCCAGTCGAAGCCGACCGAGTTGCGAACGCCGCGCGCGACGGTCTCGATCTCGCTGCCGTCGACGTTCATCCGCTGGATGACGCCGTGGCGATCGTCGGGCAGGCAGACGTTGCACGGCGCGCCGACCGGAACGTAGAGCTTGCCGTCAGGACCGAACGCGATGAAGCGCCGGCCATGGTGCGTCTCGCCGGGAAAGCGGTCGCTGACGACGCGCGGTGCGGGCGGCGACGCCAGGCGGTCGTCGATGCCGTCGAAGCGCAGCACGCGCTCGAGCGCGCCGACGAAGAGCGCGCCGTCGCGGTACGCGACGCCGCTCGGCACCTGCAGCCCGCTCGCGATCGTGTGCACGGTCGCGCGCGCGCCGGGAGCGCCGAGCTGCACCGCGTAGACCTTGCCGGCGCCGGCGGAGCCGACGTAGACGATCGCCTGCGCCGCGTCGTAGCGGCCGAGCGCCATCTGGCGGGCGTTCGGCACCGCGTCGGTGACGAGCTCGACGCGAAATCCGGCCGGCACACGCAGCTTGTCGATCGACGGTGCCGCAAGCGCGGCGACGCTCGCGAGCACACCGGCGAGCGCGACCACCACGCGCGACTGCAGCCGCGCTCCTCGCACGACGAGATTCATCACGCCTCCTTGGCTAGTCACGTGCCGCGCGCTCGGTCTTCGCCGCGGCGACGCCGACCTTCTCGCCGGCGGCAGCGATCTCGGCCCAAGTCACCGCGTCGACCGGGATGCCGTCGCGCAGCCGTCGCGCGCGCGATGCGCGCTCGGGCTCGCCGGGCGTGAGGACGCGCTCGACGCCGGGCTGCGGCGGCGACGCGGTCGCGTAGGCGACATAGCCTTCGAGCTCGCGCGCCAGATTCGCTGCGGTGCCGAGCCGGCCGGGATCGACGAGGATCGAGAACATGCTGTTGAGGACGCGGCGGCGGCCATCCGTCACCGCGCGCGTCGTCTCGCCGCCGGCGAGCGCGCCACCGAGCAACTCGCAGACGAGCGCCAGTCCCGCGCCCTTGTGCTCGCCGAACGGCAGCAGCGCGCCGAGCGGCTCGACGACGGCGTAGCGCGGCTCGACGGTCGGCTCGCCGCGGTCGTCGATCAACGTCGCCGGATCGACGGTGACGCCCTTGTTGTAGGCGACGCGGGTCTTGCCTTGCGCGATCTTGCTGGTCGCGAAGTCGAGCACGACCGGCTCGCCGCCAGCGCGCGGGATGCCGACGCAGAACGGATTGGTCCCGATGCGTGCGTCGCGGCCGCCGAACGGCGCGACGATCGGCCGCGACAGCACGTTGACGAAGTGGATCGAGACGAGGCCCTGCTCGATGCACTGCTCGGCCCACTGCCCGATCCGGCCGAGGTGGTGCGAATGCGCGAGACCGACGACACAGACGCCGTGCGCCCTGGCGCGCTCGGCGCCGAGCGCCATCGCCTCGCGGCCGATCACCTGGCCGTAGCCGTGCTGGCCGTCGAGCGTGAGCAGCGCGCCGCTGTCCTGGCGGACCGCGACGTGCGCGTTGACGGCGAGGCCGCCTTCGAGGACGGCGTCGACGTAGCGCGGCACCATGCCGACGCCGTGCGAGTCGTGGCCGCGCAGGTTGGCCTCGACGAGGTTGGCGGCGACCGCGGCGGCTTCGCCGTCGTTGGAACCGGCGGCGGCGACGATGGCATACACAGCGTCTGTAAGCGCATCGACGCGAAAGGTAAACGTCTCGGTCATGGCTTCGCCAAGGGAGTAGAGTTCCCGGAGGGTACCAAGTCGTCGCGCCATCGATCGGAGGCCCGCCATGCGCCCGCTCTTCTTGCTCGCCCTGTTCTCCTCGTTATTCGTCGTCGCCGCACCGGCAGGAGCCGCAGCCGGCACCACCCAGGTCGTCCAGCAGCGGCTGAGCGACGGCCGCATCCTCCTCACCGACCAACCGGTGCGCGGCGCGACGACCGAGCGCTCGTGGGACGTCCAGGTCGACGATCCCGCTGCCGCGCGCCAGCGCGCCGCCGCCGTGAGCGCCGAAGCGGCGCAGGTCAGCGAACGCATCCAGCGCATGATCGAGCAGGACCGCCGCGCCGACATCGAGCGCGAGCGAACCCGCCTCGCGGCGCTCGCGATGGCTCAGCAACAGCAGCAGCGCGACGACGAGCCTGGTTACTACGGCGGCGTCGTTCCGTACGGCTACGGGACCGGGTTGGCCGTCGGCGGCCACGGCCGCGGCCACGGACACGTCGGCCACCACGCCAAGTTCCCGAGCACCGACCGCTGGGGCAGCACCGAGAAGTTCGGCACCGTCGGCAAGTTCGGCGCCGCGGCGGCGCCGCCATCGACGCTAGTGCGCAGCGGCCGATCGCAGATGTTCGACGGCCGCTGAGCGCGCGCCACGCGCGCTCGACAGGCGGTCGCGGACGGACCCCGCGCCGGCTCGCCGGCGGACCCGCTATCCTCCGCGCAGGCGCCCTGCCCGGCGCCTTCGCATCATGCTGATCGACTTCTTCTTCACCCTGCGCGCCGCCAAGCTCAAGGTCTCGGTGAAGGAGTACCTCACCCTGCTCGAAGCGATCCACGCCGGCGTCCTCGACGACGAAGAAGGCCCGACCGTCGACCGCTTCTACTACCTCGCGCGCACCGCGCTGGTCAAGGACGAGGCGCAGTTCGACAAGTTCGACCGCGCGTTCGCGGCGTACTTCAAGGGCGTCGAGCTGATCACCGACTTCAGCCAGGACGTGCCGCTCGAATGGCTGCAGAAGCGCCTCGAGCTTGAGCTCTCGCCCGAGGAGAAGGCGAAGATCGAGAAGATGGGTTGGGACGAGCTGATGGAGACGCTCAAGAAGCGCTTCGAGGAGCAGAAGGAGCGCCACGAAGGCGGCAACCGGATGATCGGCACCGGCGGCACGAGCCCGTTCGGCGCCTACGGCTACAACCCGCAGGGCATCCGCATCGGCCAGGACAAGGGCCGCAACCGCTCGGCGGTCAAGGTCTGGGACCAGCGTCAGTACAAGGACTACGACGACTCGCTCGAGCTCGGCACGCGCAACATCAAGGTGGCGCTGAGACGCCTGCGCCGCTTCGCGCGCGAAGGCGCCGAGGAGGAGCTCGACCTCGACGACACGATCCACTCGACCGCCGCCAACGCCGGCCTGCTCGACATCAAGATGATCCCCGAGCGGCACAACAAGGTGAAGGTGCTGCTGCTGATGGACGTCGGCGGCACGATGGACGAGCACATCCACCGCGTCGAGGAGCTCTTCAGCGCCGCCAAGACCGAGTTCAAGCACCTCGAGTTCTATTACTTCCACAACTGCGTCTACGACTTCATGTGGAAGAACAACCGTCGCCGCTACAGCGAGAAGTTCAGCACCTGGGACGTGATCCGCAAATACAACAAGGACTACAAGCTGATCTTCGTCGGCGACGCGACGATGAGCCCCTACGAGATCCTGCAGCCGGGCGGCAGCGTCGAATACAACAACGAGGAGGCCGGCGCCGAGTGGCTGCAGCGGCTGACCAACGCGTTTCCGAAGTTCGCGTGGATCAACCCCGAGCCGCAAGGCGTGTGGGGCTACCGCCAGAGCATCGCGGTGATCCAGCAACTGATGAACCAGCGCATGTTCCCGCTCACCTTGCCCGGGCTCGAAGGAGCCATGCGACTGCTCGTCAAATGACTCGGCGGGCCCCGGACCGACTCCGCGCGGGCCGGTTCGAGGTGGCCTGGGGCGCGACGCTGCTGCGCGCATTGGTCGGATCGCTCGTCGCATTGGCGCTCGGTGGTTGCGCGATGCTGCCGTTCTTCGGTGACAAGAAAGACGACGCGGAGAAGGCCGAGCCGCTCGTCGAGCAGTACGACATCGAGGTCGATGCGCCGGCGCCGCTGAAGACGCTGCTGCTCGAATACCTCGACGTCAGCCGCTTCCAGAAGGCGCCACGCTCCGAGGCGGTGACCTCGAGCGAGCTCGACCGCCTCGCCGCGGTCGTCCCGGCGCAGGCGAAGACGCTGCTCGAGACCGAGGGCTACTTCAGCGCCGATGTCACGATCGCGCGCAGCGATCCGCCGGGTGCGCTGCCGCTGCTGAAGATCACCGTCGTGCCCGGCCCGCGCGTCGAGGTCGCACGCGTCGCGATCGACGCGACGGCGCCGCTCGCGCCGCATCAACCGTCGCGCGAGGAGCCGTGGGGCGATCGCCTCGACCACATCCGTTCCGTCTGGCCGCTCAAGCCCGGACAGCCGTTCAGGCAGCCGGCATGGAGCTCGGCCAAGACCTCGACGCTCGCTGCGGTGCGTGCCGACGCCTATCCGACGGCGACGTGGAAGGAAACGCACGCGCTCGTCGATGCGACCGCGAACACCGCTGCGCTCGAGCTCACGCTCGAGCCCGGGCCGCTTTATCACCTCGGCGAGATCCGCGTCCAGGGCATCAGCCGCTTCGACGAGACCGCAGTGCGGCGGCTCGCGACCTTCTTCCCCGGCGCCCAGCACAGCGAGCGGCGGCTCCTCGACTACCAGGACCGGCTACTCAAGCTCGGACTCTTCGAAGGCGCATCGGTCGAGGTCGACACGAGCGGGCCGCCGGACGCGGCGCCGGTCATCGTCAAGGTCAAGGAGCTGACCCAGCACCAGGCCAACTTCGGCATCGGCTACAGCGCCAACACCGGTCCGCGCACGTCGGTCGAGCACTACGACCGCAAGGTGTTCGGGCTGCCGTGGGTGTCGCACTCGACGCTGATCTACGGTCCCGACCAGAAGCTGCTCGGCATCGAGCTGACGTCGTACCCTCGCGAGGACATGTGGCGCAACCTCCTCGCCGCCAACATCGAGCAGCTGCGCGCCGCCGACGAGGAGCGCAACAGCAGCACGGCGCGCGTCGGCCGCTCGTTCGACTCGAACCGCTACGAACGTCTGGCCTATGCCGAGATCACGCAGGCCCGCGTCGACAACGCAGCGCTCACCGACAAGAGCGTCGCCGCATCGCTCAACTACCACTGGCTGCAGCGCGACGTCGACAACATCCTGCAGCCGACCGTCGGCAGCGCGCTCTCGCTGCAAGGCGGCGGCGGCTACGGCTCCGGCCGCGAGCAGCGCACCGACCGGCCCGGAGAGGAAACCAGCAAGGGCCCGTTCCTGCGCGCCTACACCCGCTACAACTACTACCGGCCGTTCGGCGGCTGGTACGCGAACGCACGCGTCGAGGCGGGACAGGTCTTCGTCCACAGCCGCATCGCCGTTCCCGACACGATCCTTTTTCGCGCCGGCGGCGACAACTCGGTGCGCGGCTACGGCTATCGCACGCTCGGTCCGCGCGTCAACGGCGTCGTCGTCGGCGGCCGCGTCGAGACGAGCGCCAGCGTCGAGCTCGAGCACGTGCTGACCGAGCGGCTGCCGTCGCTGTTCGGCGCGCTTTTCGTCGACGCCGGCAACGCCGCCGACCGCTGGAACGAGCTGCGTCCGGTCGTCGGCGTCGGCACCGGCCTTCACTACCGCAGCCCGGTCGGGCCGCTGCGCCTCGACGTCGCCTACGGCGTCAACGAGCAGCGCTGGCGGCTGCACCTGAGCGTCGGCGTCACCTTCGCCGCAACGCAATGACCAGCGACCTCGACAGCGCTCCGCCGCCGCGCGATGACGCCGAGCGCGCCGCCGTGCCGCGGCGCCACGGACGCCGCGCGTGGCGCTGGCTCGGCGGCACCTTCGCCGCGCTCGTGCTCCTCGTCGTCGCGACCATCGCTGCACTGCTCTGGGCGCTGCACGACGCCGGCGGCAGCGCCTGGCTGCTCGGCCGCGTCCCGCAGCTCACCGTCGTCGGCCCGCGCGGCTCGCTGATCGGCGACTTCGCCGCCGAGCGGATCGAGATCGCGTTTCCGGGCAGCGGCGTGCTCCGCCTCGACGCGCCGAGCTGGAACGCGCTCGCCGCGTCGCGCGGCGACCGCGGACGCTGGCTCAAGCTGCGCATCGCGACGCTGCACGCCGAGCGCGTGACGTGGCTCGCCAGCGCCGCCGCGCCACCCGGCGAGCCGCCGCGGCCGCCGGCGACGCTGCGCGTCCCGGTCGAGGTCGAGGTCGATGCCGCGACGGTCGACGAGCTGCGCATCGGCGACGACGACGCGATGCCGCTCAGGATGCTGAAGGCGCGCGTCCACGTCGGTGCCGACGGCGGCGCGCGCCATCGCCTCGACGACATCGCGCTGCTGCGCGACCGCGTCCGCGCATCGGGACGCGCCGCGATCGACGTCGACCCACCGCTCGCGGTCACCGCGCAGGCGTCGTTCGCCGGAGCCGACGACGCCACACTGCCATGGCAGGCATCGCTGACGGCCTCGGGTCCGCTCGACCGTCTCGACGTCGCCGCAGTCGCGCGTGTCGCTCCCGCCGGGGGACGACCGCCGCAGTCGCTCGACGCACGCGCGGTCGTTCGCCCGTTCGCGACGTGGCCGCTCGGCGACCTGCACGCGTCGACCGAAGCGCTCGACCTCGCCGTCTTCGCGAACGATTGGCCGACGACGGCGCTGAGCGGCAGCGCGGTGGTGACGACGACCGGCGCGGACCAGCCCGCGGTGGTCGAGCTGCATCTCGTCAACGCCCGCGCCGGCCGCTGGAACGAGGGTCGGCTGCCGGTGCGAAGCGTCGACGCGACGCTGCGCGCACGGCCCGACGCACCCGAGGTCGTCGACGTCGAGACGCTGCGCGCCGCACTCGGCGCCGCGGATCGTCCCGGCGGACGGATCGACGCCCGCGGCCGCTGGGCCGGCGATGCCTGGAACGTCGCCGCCGATCTCGACGGCGTGCGGCCGGTCGCGCTCGACGGCCGCGCGCCGCAAGCGACGCTCGCCGGAACGGTGACGCTCACGGGCAGCGGCTTCGCGAAGGCGCCCGAGCAGCACGTCATCGACGCCGTCGCGCAGCTCGCGGGATCGTTCGCCGATCCGCGCCTGCCGCGCGACGCGCCGCGCAACGCTCGCGTGCGTGCCGAGGCGCGGATCGCCGCCAACGCGATCGAGATCCGCAGCGTCGAGGCGACGCTCGGCGGCGCGCGCGCGAGCGGCACCGCGAAGCTCGTCCGCACCGCCGCCGACCGGCCGTGGCGCGCGAGCGGCAAGCTTCACCTCATCGACTTCGATCCGCTGCCGTGGTGGCCCGGGCGCACCGATTCGCCGCTCGCGCACGGCACCAACCGCGTCAACGCCGACGCCGAGTTCGACATCGCGCTCGCCGCCGCGCGTGGCGACCGGGCGCTGCTCGACACGATCGCGGCGACGCGCGGCAGCAGCGAGCTCCGCATCCACGACAGCGTGCTCGGCGGCGTTGCCGTCGAAGGCTCGGCGAGCTTCGTCAACCACGACGGCAGCGCGCACACCGCGCTCGACGTCGCCGCTGCGGGCAACCGCGCGAACGGTCGCGGCCAGCTCGGCGCAGCGGGTGCCGACGCATGGCAGATCGCGATCGATGCGCCGGCGCTCGAGCGGCTGTCGCCGTGGCTCGGTACGCGCGGCAACGGTCCCGCGCTGCAAGGCGCGCTCACTGCGAAGGCGCGCATCGACGGCCACTGGCCCACGCTGCAAAGCGTCGGCGAGCTGCACGGCACCGGCCTGCGTTTCGACACGGTGGCGCTGCGCAGCGCCGAAGGTCGCTGGCGCGTCGGCAGCAGCCGCGACGCTGCGCTTGACGCCGAGCTGACGCTCGACGGCATCGACGCCGCCGGACGCGCGATCGAGCGCGCCGCAGTGCGCGTCGCGGGCAGCGCGCGCGCGCACCGCGCCGACCTGCGCATCGAGTCGGCAGCGTTGCCGCCGGCCTGGGCCGACGCGATCGCGGCACGCGCACCGGCGAGCGCGACGAGTGCGCCGGCGGTCGTGGTCGCTCTGCCTGCGAGCGCAGCCGCGTCCGGCGCGAGCGCGGCGAAGACGACGACGCGCAGCGTCGTCGTCGCGAGCGTCGAAGGCGGCCTCGTCGACTCCGGCAATGCGCGCAACGCCGGCTGGCGCGGCACGCTCCACGAGCTCGTCGCGAAGAGCAGCGGCGCGCCGGCGCGCACCTGGCTGCAGGCGCGCGAGCTGCGCGGCAACGTCGTCTGGGGCGACGGGCCGACGCGCGTCGACGTCGATCCCGGCACGCTGCAGGCGCTCGGCGCGACGGTGCGCTGGAGCCGCGTCGCCTGGCAGGCGGGCGCGACGCCATCGAGCGCCGGCCGGCTCGATGCGCACGCGGTCGTCGAGCCGATGCCGGTCGCGCCGTTGCTGCACACGCTCCAGCCCGACTTCGGCTGGGGCGGCGACCTCACCGTCGGCGCCCGCGTCGACGTCAAGAGCGCGCCGAACGTCGGCGTCGACGTCGTCCTCGAACGTACCGCAGGCGACCTCACCGTCACCGAAGGCACGACGACGACCGCGCTCGGCTTCACCGAGCTGCGCGCGGGCATCGCTGCGCACGAAGGTGTCTGGCGCTTCACCGCGACGGTCGACGGCAACGCGGTCGGCACCGGGTCGGCGTCGATCACGGCGCGGACGACCAGCGGCGCGACGTGGCCGACCGCGTCGACGCCGATCGACGGCGTCGTCGAGCTGAACGTGCCGCGCCTCGGCACCTGGGGAACGTGGCTGCCCGCGGGGTGGCGGCTCGACGGCGAACTGCACGCGAACGCGCGCCTGCAGGGCCGCTTCGGCGCGCCGACCTACACCGGCCGGCTCGAAGGATCGCGGATCGCCGTTCGCAACTTCGTCCAGGGCGTCAACATCAGCGACGGCACGGTGGCGATCGCGCTCGAAGGCAGCACGGCGCACATCGAGACGTTCACCGCGAAGGCCGGCAGCGGCACGGTGCGGCTCGAAGGCAACGCGACCTTCGGCGATGCGCCGGTCGCGCAGCTCACGCTCGTCACCGAGCGGTTCCAGATGCTCGGCCGCGTCGACCGCCGCATCGTGACGAGCGGCCGCGCAGCGATGCGCCTCGACGCGACCACCGTCGCGCTCGACGGCAGCTTCAAGGTCGACGAAGGGCTGGTCGACTTCACGCGCTCGGACGCGCCGACGCTCGGCGACGACGTCGAGGTCGTACGGCGGCCGCGCGCGAAGCCTTCGGCCGACGAGCCCGAGCCGCCGCCGCCGACGGCCGCGGCGGTCGCGCGCCAGGTCGCGCTCGACCTGCACGTCGACATGGGCGAGCAGCTGCGCGTGCGCGGCCACGGCCTCGACACGGGCCTGCGCGGCGAGCTGCGCCTGACGTCGCCCGCGGGCCGGCTCGCGGTCGACGGCACGCTGCGCGCGGTCGGCGGCACCTACCAGGCGTACGGCCAGAAGCTCGTCATCGATCGCGGCATCCTCGTCTTCGCCGGGCCGGTCGAGAACCCGCGCCTCGACATCGAGGCGACACGGCCGAACCTCGACGTGCGCGTCGGCGCGCTCGTCACCGGCACGGCGCTGGCGCCGCGCGTGCGGCTGTTCTCCGAGCCGGACATGTCGGACATCGACAAGCTGAGCTGGCTGATCACGGGCCACGCGAGCGAAGCGGGCGACGCCGCGACCACAGCCCTCTTGCAGCAGGCCGCGCTCGCGCTGCTCGCGGGCGAAGGCCCTGGCGTCACCGACCGCGTCGTCAAGTCGCTCGGCTTCGATCAGATCGGCGTTCGCCAGGGCCAGACGCCGGGCGACAACAAGGACACGATCGTCACCCTCGGCAAGCAGATCTCGCAACGCTGGTACGTCGGCTACGAGCGCGGGCTGAACGCGACCGCGGGGAGCTGGCAGCTCATCTATCGCATCGCGCAGCGAGTCAGCGTGCGCGCGCAGGCCGGCGAAGACAATGCGATCGACCTCCACTGGACCCTGCGCTGGCGCTGATCGCGCACGCAGCGCGGCGCGCGCTCAGGGCGCGGCGTCCCAGTCGGACTTGCGGATGTGGTTCTGCATGAACGCGTCGACCGCGGCGGCGGGGTCGAGCTTCGACGGATCGAAGTCGAACTCGCCTTCGTGCGTCGCGCCGTTGTCGAACGTCGCGCGGAAATGGATCGCGCGGCCGACGACCTCGTAGTCGACGTGATAGCGGACCGGATCGCCGCTTCCGCCGCGTGCGTGCGTTCCTTCGACGGTCGCCAAGTCGCCCTCTCGCCGGAGCAGGGTCGCCAGTATGCCGGGTCTTACACTGACGCCGCCTCGCCGTAGTTCAATGGACAGAACGGCCGCCTCCTAAGCGGCAAATACAGGTTCGATTCCTGTCGGCGGGACCAACGTTCGATTCCGAGGCTCCACCAAAATCCAAAGTTCTCCGGCAGGCAGGTCGCGGCTGATCAAGAAAGCCGGCTGGGCGATTGAAGCTGGCCACGCACGACTCTGTCGGCGCGTTGTTGGCCTATGCTGCGACCGAAGGCCCGGTCGACACGATAGTCAAGCACTTCGCTTCGGCACTCGGCGCGCGCGGCATCCGCGTCAACGCGGTTGCCTCGGGTGTGATCGGTCCAAGTCACGCCCCTACTCTTCCGAAATCGCCAGTGTGTCCACTGTCGCGTCGAACACCAACCGACGAGGTTCTGTCGGTGTCCACTGGTCCCAATGCACGCCAAGGCCCGCGTTGTTCGGGTCCCCGGTCCGGATGAACGCGGCGACGCTTTGCTGCATCGCGTTGGAAAGCGCCAGCCTGCCTGGCTCGTTGGCCTTGGTCCAACCGAACGCCTCGAGGTTCATCGTGAAGTTGCCGAAGATGAACGCGAGATCCTCGGCGTGCCACGCGCCGTAGACGTCGTTCCAAGGCGCGGGCTCCTCGTTCCACTTGAAGTCGTAGGCGTACAGCGGAACCTGCGGGTAATACGCCGTGTTGCTCGCGTTCGACAAAGCCCAGAAGGTCGCCGTCGTGATGCTCGGCGCCGGCGTGACGTGGTTCGCGTTGTTGTAGGTGTACGTGTTGTAGTTGTCCACCGTGAGCGGCGAGACGATGTTGGCGTCGACGATGTCCTGCAGCTGCAGGCCGCTGGCGGTGCCGAGATAGGTCCCGTTCATCCACTTGACGCGGGTGTAGTCGTCGATCTTGAAGGCCGACGAAAAGAGCTTGCCCTCTTCCGAGGTGTTCCCGACGATCTGCGGAACCTTGTTGAAGTTGCCGGCTTTGACGGCGTTGGTCGCACTGGTCGGTAGCACCGTGCCGTCGGCGATCGGCGCGACGGTGCCCCAAAGCGTCGCCGTCGTCGAGCCAGGCTCGAAGGTGCGCGAGCCGGTGCCCCACTTGCCGCCCGTCGGATCGACCTGGATGCCGTAGAGGTCAGCGGCGGTCTTGGTCATCAGGTAGTTGCGGATCCACTCGTCGCTCTGCGCGGTGCGGTACGCATCCGCCGATGCCTTGTCGGTCGCGAGCCGATCCTTGATCAGCAAGGCATTGATGATCGCGTTCGCCTTGTTCAGCGCCGCGGTCATCGAGCTGCCGCCGAGGCCGCCACTGAGCGAAATCGCCTTGTGGAAGAGGCCTGCAGCGAGCGGCGAAACGATCAACGCGTTGACGTTCGTCGAGCCGGCCGACTGGCCCATGATCGTCACGTTGCCCGCGTCGCCGCCGAAGTTCGCGATGTTGTCCTTGACGAACTTCAGCGACTGGATCATGTCCAGCAGCGCGTAGTCGCCCGAATCGTGGACCGGATCGCCGGTGTTGAACGCCGGATGGGCGAACCAGCCGAAGAGTCCGAGGCGGTACGCGATCGTCACGACGACGGCGTTCGCGCTCTTCGCCAGGTTGCCGCCGACAGTCTCCGCATCGAAGGAAGAGCCGACGACGTTGCTGCCGCCGTGGATGTAGACGATGACTGGCAACTTCGATGCGTCGGTCGCGCCCGTGGGACTCCAGATGTTCAGATAGAGACAATCTTCGGAGCCGATCTGCTTGTAGAACGTCTCCCACACCGCGCTGTAGTCCTTGCCCTTCGGCGGCGGGCCGAACAGGCCACCGATCTGGCTGCAGGGATCGGCGAAGTCCTTGGCCGACCGGGTGTCCGTCCAGGCATCGGGCGCCTGCGGCGGCTGCCAGCGCAGGGTGCCCACCGGTGGCTTGGCGAAGCGGACGCCCCGCCACGAGATCGTGTTTCCGTCCGCCTCCACCACGCCGTCGATCTGGCCGTATGCGGTCGAGCGAACCGTGGTTGGGGCTGCGGTCGAGCCGTTGTCGTCGCCGCCGCATCCCGCGAGCCCGAGCTCCAGGATGGCCGCCACCGCGTATGCGGCAGCGACACGGGTTGCGCCTCTGCTATTCATGTCTCACTCCTCTCATTCCTTCCGCCGGCAGATGCGCTGCCGCGTGGTGATGGCTACACCTACTCCGGCATCGACTGGCGAGGAGCTTCCACGTTTGGCAGCGCCGTGCCAATGTGCGCTCGACACACAAGTACGCTCGTCGTTGTGGCGAGAGGCGCTACCGCGAGGTGGCCGCTTGGCGCGTACACGGCCGCTGCGTTACGCTCCTTCGCCGCGGCTGAGCGTTCCCGCAATCGGTAGATCGTTGACAGGAGGATCGAATGAAACGGCGCCAGCTTGTGTCGCTCCTCGGCGCTGCGCTGCCGCCCTTCGCGGTGCTGACGGCCCGCGCCGGCCCGACCGACGGCTGCGGTGTTCCGCTGTCGCGAGATGACGGTTGGCGCGTGCCCGTCGACGACGACAAGCTCGTCGACCACGCTGCGCTGTGTCAGATGGGCGATCGGCTGGCCGGCTCGAGCGGGGCCAACATCCATGCCGTGCTGGTCGCACGCCGTGGCGAGCTGGTGTTCGAGCGCTACTTCAAGGGTACTGACGAGGTCCCCGGCATCTTCTACGGCAAGCGGGTGGAAGACGTCGCCTTCGACGCCGACACGCTGCACAACATGAAGTCGGTTTCGAAGAGCGTGGCGTCTCTCACCGTGGGAATCGCGCTCGACCGCGGCCTGATCCGCAGCGTCGACGAACCGATCTTCGGCTTCTTTCCCGAGTTGGCGGACTTGCGTACACCGGAGAAGGATCGGCTCCTGTTGCAGCACGCGCTCACCATGACGATGGGCCTGCAGTGGGTGGAGGCAACGCCGGACACCGGAGATGAAAACAACGACGAGGCGCGCATGCACCGGGCAGCAGACCCATGCCGCTACGTCCTCGGCCTGCCAGCGACCGCGCCGGCCGGCCAAGAGTTCTTCTACAACACCGGCGCGCTCACCCTCGTCTCGGCCATCGTTCGCAAGGCGACCGGACGTCCCCTGGACGAGTTGGCGCGATCAGCGTTGTTCGAGCCTTTGGGCATTGCGCCCGTCCAGTGGAGCCGGGTGAAGGGCGATACCGACGCCGGAGGAGGATTGCGCCTGCGACCTCGCGACATGGCGAAGATCGGCCAGCTCGTGCTCGCGGGCGGTCAGTGGAACGGCCGCCAGATCGTCTCGAAGGAATGGATCGAGACGTCGACGGCACCGAAGATCAAGGCGGTCGCCGACGGCTTCAACGGCCTCTACGGGTATCTCTGGTGGCTTGCTCGCTATCGAATCAACGGCCGGGAAGTGGACTGCTTCGCCGCGCAAGGTCGAGGTGGCCAGTACATTCGTATCGTCCCGGACCTCGATCTCGTCGTCGCCGTGGCGGCCGGGTACTACCAGGACTACAGCGCGCGGGCGGGTCAAGTGCAGTTCGGGGTCTTTCGAGACGTCGTGCGGGCAACGCTGGCTGCGGGTTGAGCTGAAAAGCGTCCGTGTGGGCGCTGCGCATCAGGCCGACGACGTCTAACCCTTGATTGGACGGGTTTCGGCGCCATGGCGACGCCTGGCGCCTCGTAGCAGGAGAGAGCGCGCTGGCAACACGCGTGCCCGTACGCGCTGTCCTGTCGAGCACTGGCGTCGCTTTGACGCATGCGCAAGACTGAAGTGGCATTGACCTCACGGCTGCGTGCGCGAGCTCGATGCTCGCGCCAGCGTCACCAAGCTGCGCGCGGTATGGACGGGCCGGACGGCTTGCACGGCGATCCGGAGAGAACAGCATCGAAGAGGAGACTCTCAGCATGACGACGAAACCACTTGCCGGCAACGAGCCGCGAGACCTGCGGACGCGCTTCGATCGGTGGTCGAGGCGAGCAGCCCTGGCCATCGGCTGTGCGGCCGCGGCCGCGCTGGCCGTGCCGGCCGCATTCGCCGACGACCAAGACGGCAGAAACGCAGGAATGAAATGGGTGGCCAGCTGGGCCACCGCTCCGGCCTCGTACTTCGTGTACGCGGCGCCGGTGCCGCAGAACCAGGCGCTCGGCTTTTCGCCGACCAAGTACGCTCTCGCCAACATCCAGCCCGATCTCGCGTTCCCGTTCCCCGATGCGAAGACGTCGGGTGCGACCGCGAACAACCAGACGTTCCGCTCGATCGTCAAGCCCGACCTCTGGGGGCGCACGATGCGGGTCAAGTTCTCGAACGTGTTCGGCAACCAGCCGCTCACGCTCAACGCCGTCACGCTCGGTCTGCAGGAGTACGCCGCCAACCTCGTGAAGGGCTCGGTGGTGCCAGTCAAGTTCCTCGGCTCGAGCTCGGTGACGATCCTGCCCGGGCAGGAAGTCTGGAGCGACGGCGTCGAGGTCGGCTGGGTGGGTGAGAGCGGCAACAACCCGTTCCTGCGGGGACGCAACCTGGCGGTCAGCTACTCGGTGCAGGGCGACAGCGGCCACATGACGCACCACAGCGGCGCCAACCAGACGTCGTTCATCACGCCGGCCGGCAGCGGCAACCACGCGAGCGACGAGGATGGCTTCGCCTACGAGTTCACGACGACATCATGGTTCTTCCTGACCACGCTCGACGTCATGGCCTCGAGCGACACGGTCGTCGTCTGCGCCTTCGGCGACTCGATCACCGACGGCACGCACACGACGCTCAACCTCAACGACCGCTGGTCCAACGTGCTGTCGCGAAGGCTGCACGATGCCTACGGCAACAAGGTCAGCGTCGTCAACGAAGGGATCGGCGGCAACCGCGTCATTCCACCCGTGGTCGCGAACGCCACCGCCGGCCCGGCAGCGGTCGACCGCCTCGATCGCGACGTGCTCGGGCTCTCGGGCTTGACGCACGTGATCTGGCTCGAGGGGATCAACGACCTCGGCGCAGGCTACGGCCAGGCGGCAAGCGCGACGCCGCTGATCGAGAACCCGGTCGTGCACACCCCGGCCAACATCATCGCGGGCTACCAGAACGTCGTCGCCCGGCTGCATGCGCGCGGGATCAAGGTGTTCGGCGGGACCATCCTCTCGGCGCTCGGGATGAACAATCCGCCGGAGGGCTGGGACCTGGTCAACTTCCCGACCTTCCTGGCGAGCGTCGACAACGGCCCGATCGTCGATGCCAACCGCCAGGTGCTCAATCAGTACATCCGGACGTCGGGGCTCTTCGACGGTGTCGTCGACTTCGACGCGGCGGTGCTCGATCCGGCGACCGGCAACATGAAGGCGGAGTACTTGCCGAACAGCCAGTTCACGCAGCTGCCTTGGGACTACCTGCATCCCAACCATGCCGGCTACAACGCGATGGGGATGGCCATCGACATCACGCAGTTTGCGCCGCGTCGTCTCCGGTGATCCGGTTCGCGCGTTGACCGCCGCCTGCTGCCGACTCCGCGGCAGTGGCCTGACTCTCGCGGCGTCTGCTACCGGAGTCAGGAGTGGGCACCTTTGGGGGCAACTCGATCCGGTTGCCCACTCAG
>Ga0207689_10001418_pt1 | contig 22893 bp, 17 predicted proteins | sample KBSMisM52_FD_184312 | JGI IMG/M metagenome (GOLD analysis project Ga0207689, IMG submission 184312) | Miscanthus rhizosphere microbial communities from Kellogg Biological Station, Michigan, USA - KBS Miscanthus M5-2 (SPAdes) (version 2) | ecosystem: Host-associated > Plants > Roots >... | reverse complement strand
ACAATTGAACATAACATTACCCTCGGTCTTCCTTTTGAAGAAAAAGATATAATGGATGTATGTGAAACGGCTCACTTTACAGAAGTCGTTCATCAATTGCCAAAAGGATTAAAGTCAAGCATTCAGGAGAAGGGAGTTAACCTATCCGGTGGTCAAAAACAACGATTGGCTTTAGCCCGCGGTATACTCGCTGCCAGGAGCAGTGATATTATTTTACTGGATGAACCCACAAGCAGCGTAGATCCGAAAACAGAAATACAGATATATGAAAAAATGTTTGAAGAGTACAGAAGTAAAGCGATCATATCCAGCCTGCATCGCTTATATCTTTTAAGTTATTTTGATTATATCTACATTCTCCGAAATGGGCATATTGCTGATGAAGGAACTTTTCTTGATTTGAAAAGCAGAAGTACAATTTTCAATGAATTGTGGAGGCACCAACAGGATAAAACAGCGACTATAAATCTATAATTTCCCACACAGACACCACGATATCTAAGTAATTGCTTTGTGTACTTTGTGGGAGATCATTCCGGGCTCATATAAAAGAATCAATCTACTGTAATAACTTTTGTCCTTTCCGACACGCCATTTTCATTTATCGCTTCGATAGAAAAATAGTAAGCCTTTTCCTTATCCATTACTTTAAACCAGTATTCATTCAGGTCGTGCACCATTACACAGTTGTACAATTTGTCTGCTGCCGTACCATAATAAATATTATAGGCAAAAGCATTTACCACGGGACTCCATTTTATATAAGCGCTGCGTTTATCTTTTTCTGTACGTAATACGAGAAATTGTTTTACCATCTCCGGCTTTGCGCCATTACCATTTCCAAATACACGAAGCCCGCTGATGGCAAACTTTCCGGTTGGCATATGGATGTTTTCCAGTTTTATAAAACGTGTGTTTACAGGTTGCGGCAGTTCAATATAATCATGCGGCACATCTGTTTTATTATTGCTTTTGTCAACTAATAACTTCCATTTTTTACCATCATCCGACTGATAAAGTTTATACTGGTGATATATCCCATTTATTTTACCGAGGAAAGAAGAGTCAACATCCTGGTCAGCATAATTTATTTGTATTGCGTTAACCGTGCTTATTTTGCCAAGATCAGTTTGTATCCACTCACCTTTGTCAGAAGAGACAGCGCTCCAATATGTTTTTATATTCTCATCTACGGCATTGTTTGCATTGAGGCTGCCGTATGTAGATGATACCTGCACCGGTTTTTTATAATTCAGAAGCATCCATCCGGTAAAAGCTCCAGCCCCCTCCCGACCACTATCATATCCGAAGCGTTGCTTTGGCTGGGATTGTGTGTTGAGCTCTCCCCCTTTGGAGGAGTTAGAGGGGGCCGGTAAATAATGCGGGTAATCTCCAAATGAAGTATTACACCACATCACTCCATCCTTATCAAAACCTGTTGGCCATACACCTAATCGTCTTTCAAAATTATTTTTTACAGAAAGTACCATGGTACTTACGTGCCAATAATTATCCTGGTTATCTGTAAATGTGGCGCCATGCCCGGCACCCCTTGCAAAACCTCCCAGCTTTAAGCTCAATGGATCCGACTGTGGCGTAAATGGCCCCAATGGATGTTCACCAACAATAACACCATCGGCATAACCACTGAACTCTGTTCCCGGTGCTCCATATTGCAGGTAATATTTTCCTTTATACTTCGTCATATGCGAACCTTCAATAAAGGGGTCAAGAAATGTATCATCCATATATTCACCGAAACGCTGCCATCCATAGCGCCATTCTTCCAGTAAATACATTTCTTTTCTTGTACCAATGGGTTTAAATGTTTTCCGGTTAAGTTCTATGCCATACATCGGATAGCGGTTACTACTGCCGTTGTACATATACAATCGTCCGTCATCATCCGTAAAAAATGTAGGGTCCCATCCACCTATTTCAAATGAATCGACCAATGGTTTCCATTCGTTTGCTTTTGGATTCGTGCTCATCCATAAAGTGAAAGTACTTGTATACGTAGAACCAAAAACAAGCATAGTATCTCCAATGATTCCCACTGCAGGCGCACATAGTTCGTCATATACTCCGCCATTCCAGGGACGGAGGAATTTTTTAGAAATGAATTTCCAGTTCAGCATATCATTGCTCCACCAATATCCCCATTGATTGGTAGAAAATAAATAGTAATCCCCTTTATAGTTAACAATAACCGGGTCCGCTGTAGCCCGATGCCTGCCCCATTCGGAAAAATTCGGAATAGGTGTGTAACCATAATCCAGGTTCATCGGGTTGCAATAGGTTTTCTGCTTTTGGGAAAACGCAGAACCATATAAAGAAAAACCCAACAACAATAGCAGCAAACGTTGCATAGAAGAATAATTTTTACGGAGTTGATAAAGATAGGAAATGTATGAGTGCTGTACCTGAAGATTAAAACAGCTTACTGAAACTTTCCTGTATGGTTAATACTCCCATCCATCCCATTGCAGCAACAACTATCCAGCCGGCTAATTGCATCCACAAAGGATGTTTGTACCCTTTCATAATTTTATTTTTTGTTGCGGCGAATAAAATTATGGATAACGCAAAAGGAAGAATCAGACCATTTATAGCCCCGGCGAATAATAAAAGCTCTTTGGGTTTGCCGATGCCAACAAATACAATTGTAGTTAATATAATAAAAACAGAAATGCAAAGTCGCTCTTGTTTTACCAAAGCCGGATGAAAGGTTTTAAAAAAAGAAACAGAAGTATATGAAGCGCCAACAACGGATGAAATGGCGGCGCTCCATAGCACGATACCAAATATCCGAAGACCGATGTCGCCTGCCGCAACATAAAAAACAGTAGATGCAGGATTGTCTTTATCTAATGAAAACCCCTGAGATAAAACGCCGACTATAGCGAGAAATAACACAAAGCGCATGATTGTTGAAATGATAATACCACTTAATGCGCTTTTATTAACCTGTCGCAGATTCTCTTTTCCCTTTATACCGGCATCCAATAAACGATGTGCACCTGAAAATGTAAGATACCCTCCGACAGTTCCACCTACAATAGTAACAATTGCGATTGTGCTTATTTTTTCCGGAGCAAATGTGTGCTGAATAGCTTTCAGTATTGGAGGATGCGCTTTGAAAGCAATGAAAAGGGTAAGCAGAATTTTTATTGTGCCGAGAATTTTTGTGAATCCATCCAGCATTTTTCCAATTTCTTTTGCCCAGAATAAGATCAGGGCAATGACACAACTTATAACAGCACCTTGCTGAAAAGATAAACCTGTCAATACATTTACTGCCAAACCACAACCGGCAATATTGCCGATATTAAATGCGAATCCGCCTAATACTACAAGGACTGATAGAAAATAACCCAATCCTGGCAACATCGTATTGGCAAGATCCTGCGCCCTCATTTCGCTCACGCATAGTATACGCCACGTGTTCAGTTGTGCGCCGATATCAAGCAATACCGAAATAAGAATAACAAAACCAAAGCTGGTTAATAAATCCTGGGTGAATACAGATGTTTGCGTAAGAAAGCCCGGACCAATGGATGAATTGGCCATCAGGAATGCGGCACCAAGGCCCACGCCGCCGAATAAACGAAACTTAGATAGCTTTAATGCCAATACCTTCTTTTTTTAATCGTTCATTTATGTTTTTTGCAAACTCAACCGCGTGTTTACCATCTCCGTGAATACAAATTGTTTCCGCATTCATTGAAACAAGTTTGCCCGAAACTGAGTAAACAGTTTTATTTTTTATCATCTGCAATACTTGTGAAATGGCGCTATCGGAATTTTCAATCATTGCACCGGGCTCTTTTCGTGATGTTAATGATCCATCATCCTGGTAAGTCCGGTCGGCAAATACTTCACTTGCCGTTTTTAAACCAATTTCCGTTGCTTCTTTTATTGAGCAACTATTGGCCAATCCATATAAGATTAACGATGAATCAATATTCTTTACTGCTTTTGCAATCGCTGCTGCCAATGATGAATTTTTTGCAGCCATATTATATAAAGCGCCATGTGGTTTTATATGGTGAAGTGTTGCCTTTTTGTCTTTTACGATATGCAACAAGCTTTTGATTTGTGTTGAAACTAGTTGATAAACCTCATCTGCGGGCAAAATCATTTCAGTTCGTCCAAAGTTTTCTTTATCTGAAAAGGATGGATGAGCACCTATAGCAACATTGTATTTTATGCATAAATTTACGGTCTGCTCCATCGTGTCTTCATTTCCTGCATGGTAACCGCATGCAATGCTGGCAGAACTGATGAAAGGCATTATCTGTTCATCGTTGCCGATGCCTTCACCCATATCGCAGTTAACATCAACTGAAAGCATAATCAGGGTTTGAGAAATTCATCCAGCCGGAATTTACAGGCATTCTTTAATTGCAGCAAATGTTGTTGCTGGCGGCATAATAAATTTTCTGCAAGCACAAGGTCCGTCAAATAAAACTGGATTTTCTCTCCCGGTCTGATTTGGGCCAATTGCGGTAAATGAGCAGAGATTACATGCGCGATGCGGGGATAGCCTCCTGCAGTCTGATGGTCTGCCATGAGCACAATCATTTGCCCATCGGGTAACAATTGCATAGTGCCAAAGCTGACCGCCGAAGAAACGAGTTCCGGTTTATCTGAGGAATAAAGGGGCAGCCCACTTAACCGATACCCCATTCTGTCAGAAGAAGCAGTTACTGTAAATGCATTATTGAGAAAGTCGGATCTTGATGTATTTCTTAACCAGCCCCATTCATGGCCTGCAATAATTGCTATTTTCCCTGTAGTTAACTCATTCCATTTTGTATCGGCCTGCCAGGGTAATACAATAAATTCTTTTTCGGATAAAAATTTGGAACAGCATTCGGGCTTTTTGAAACGGATCAAATCATCTTTTTGCAATGTTCTTCCCGATATTCCACCTGCTATGGCTTTTAAATTGGTGCTGTAACTATTCAACCACCTGGGAACATCAAAACCGCCTCTTACAGCGAGATAACATTGCGCACCTTTTTTTATATTCTGAAACTGAAGAATACTGTTGCGGCTGATTATAACGGGATGCCACAAGGGAATTTCTTCGCCATTAATGCTCGGTACAAAATCAGCCCCGCCGACAGCAATGATAGTTTCCTGTTGAAACAAATAAGCCGCTGCCGGAAAATGCATTTCTATAACAGCTTCAGTTGTATCATTACCTACCAGCATATTTACAACCTGTGCAGAAAACAGGTCCATCACCCCACCCCGGTTTACACCGAGATACTGGTAACCATACCTGCCGCCATCCTGCAACGTGTCTAATATGCCCGGTTTAATAACTGTTAAACTCATCCTTGCTGATTGAATAAAACTGAACTTTATTTCCCGGCTTTAAAAGGGTAAAGGAGTCACTATCGCTATTGAACAGGCGTAATGGAGTACGACCGATTATTTGCCAGCCACCCGGCGAAGGCAATGGATAGATACCGGTTTGGTACCCCGCTATTCCTACGCTGCCTGCTTCCACATTAATTCTTGGATTTATTTTTCTTGGCACTGCAATTTTATCATCCACCTTCGCCATGTAGGTAAAGCCCGGTAAAAAACCAAGCATATAAACGGTATATTCTTTTGAAGTGTGAATACGTATCACATCATCGGCGCTGATATTTTTTGTTTTGGTCAATTCGCCCATATCCATTGCAAACTCAGCATCGTAACAAACCGGAACTTTTATTGTTTCGGTTGACAGTGTTGCCTCCGCAATAGGTTCTTCTAATCTTTTGGTGATGATTCCGGATAGCGCATCATAAGCAGTTTTACCTTCCGGATGATTTTTCTTTAATTGCAGTACGTCATAATAAATAGTCAGCGAACTATAAGCGGGTACAAGTTCAATAATACCGGGAAGCCAATTATCTTTCAGCGTATGAAACAATCCCAGCACTTTCCGGTTAATACCTTCATCAATGCTGTTGCCGAAGTCAATCGTCATGGCAGAGTCGCCAAGCGGAAAGATGGTATAGTCCGGTAGTTGGGGCATTGCTAAAAGCATATCAAGATACACACTTAACTTTACAAATTGTATGTCCCGTTTCAACCGCAACGATAGTATCAATCTTCTGTCCAAGCTTACCCTCAGGAGGGTATGGAATGCTGCAAAAGTACTCGGTAGTTATTATGCAAGCCGGATCACAAAAAAACCGGTTCAGTGGGGGTTTCCTGTATCCATTTCTTTTGAACCGACAACATCCTGCAATCTTCGCTGTCCTGAATGCCCGAGCGGGTTGCGTTCTTTTACAAGACCAACGGGTATGCTGAAAAAAGATTTTTTCAGTGAAACTATAGATCAGCTATCAAAGGATTTGTTTTATCTCATTTTCTATTTCCAGGGCGAACCTTACCTGAATCCCGGTTTTTTGGATATGGTTCACTATGCTTCGTCTAAAAAAATATACACGGCCACCTCTACCAATGCACATTATCTGAATGATGACAACGCAAAACGAACTATTGAAAGCGGGCTGGACCGGTTGATCATTTCTATAGATGGCACAACGCAGGATGTATATAAGCAATATCGTATCGGTGGTCATCTTGACAAAGTAATAGAAGGCGCAAAGAATATTGTGAAATGGAAAAAGGAATTAAAAAGCAGAACGCCTTTTGTCGTATTCCAGTTTCTTGTGGTAAAACCCAACGAACATCAGGTAGAAGATGTAAAAAAACTGGCAAAAGAAATTGGTGTAGATGATGTATGGTTTAAAACAGCGCAGATCTATGATTTTGAGAAAGACCCGAATAATCTGATTCCAACAATTGATAAATACAGCCGCTATCGTAAGACGGACAATGGTTATGAGTTTAAGGGGAAATTGACGAATCATTGCTGGCGTTTATGGCATGATCCGGTGATAACATGGGATGGATTAGTAGCCCCCTGTTGTTTTGATAAAGATGCGCAGCATAAATTGGGCGACCTGAAACAAAAATCATTCAAAGAAATATGGAAGAATGGGGAGTATAAAAAATTCCGTACAAAAATTTTGCAGGGAAGAAAAAATATAGATATCTGCTCTAACTGTTCCGAGGGTACGAAAGTGTGGAGCGACAGTTAATTAAGGCTGGACGTCTCTTGTTAAAAACGTGTTTTTAGAAGTTTTTGATGTAAGTGAAAATACTGATGGACCTGTTGAAAACCCCGAATTTTGGGATACGGATAGTAATTTTGATAATTCTATTTTATCTTTCGCTCCGAAAATTCATACAGTTAATTTGCCTTTCCTATGCCACTTCCCTCATCGATTACCACCCGGTTACAATACCAGCATAAATCGTTACTTGACCTCATCGAAAATTTAACAGACGAACAAGTGCGAAAACAGATAATTACGGGCAAATGGACCATTTTTGAAAATATAGTTCACCTGCAAACTTACCAGCATGTTTTTATTTTCAGGGTAAGGGAAATACTGGAAAGAAATAATCCTCAGTTTGATCGTTATTCCGCTGATGCCGATCCTTATTTTCCAATTAATTGCGGCAAGTCCACACGCGAAGCGATACAGGATTTATTAACCGTACGAAAAGACATGTGTGTTGAAATAAACAATATCAGCGAGGAAGACCTGCTCAGAACAGGCACTCACCCTGTGTTTGGGCAAATGAATTTATTTCAATGGCTGAATTTTTTTCTGCTGCACGAAGCACACCATCTTTTTACCATCTTTAAGTTGGCGGCCGAATTAAAGAAAGAACAATAAAAAATTACCAGGTCCTCATTGCCTCATATAGAAATTTGTAAAAAGATACAAACCCTTCGCAAAAGTTTCTGATAGATTCGGATATTATTCTCATAACGGTAGACGTGCATGCAAATTATTTTATTTTCGGACATAAAAGGACAACGTTAAAAGATTTTACAAAATGTTCTTATTTGCCGCGAACATTATAATTTAGAAGAAACAACTGTCATGAGTATTGACAAGGATATACACCAGGGAAAATTCAAAAACCAGTATCACAAAGCAACGGTTAATATTTTGTACACCTATGGTTGGCTGATGGAGCAGATCAAACAGGTACTTGCCGATGCCGATATTACTCCTCAGCAGTTTAATATTCTTCGTATCCTGAGAGGTAGCTATCCCAATCCACTTTCCACCTTGCAAATCCGCGAAAGAATGCTGGATAAAATGAGTGATACCAGCCGCATAGTAGATCGCCTGATAGTAAAGGACCTTGTTAAAAAAACAGTAAGCCAAACAGATCGTCGTCTTGTAGATGTTGTCATAAGTTTACGTGGAAGAAGATTACTGAAAAAACTGGATTCAAGGCAGGATGAATTGGATGGAATTCTCAAAAATCTTTCAGATAGCGAGGCCTCAGATCTGAGCAAATTATTAGATAAAATACGAAACGCGGATTAATACCTGAGTCCTAATTTGTACTTTCGCCTTTTAATTATTCTGTATTGGAAAATATGAAGTGTCTTTGCCTGTTGTCGTTTGTTCTTATCTTTCTTTCATTTACTACTCCCACCTTTTCTCAACCCGTGTATGAATTTCGCGGCGTATGGATCGCTACCGTGGATAATATAGACTGGCCCACAAGGGGAATGACGGATGTGGTTGCACAAAAAGCAGAATTCATTCGCCAATTGGATATGCACAAACGGAATGGAATGAACGCAGTGATCGTACAGGTACGTCCGGCTGCAGATGCATTTTATCCTTCTAAGTATGAACCGTGGAGCCAATGGCTTACAGGTGTACAGGGCAAGGCCCCATCCCCCTGGTATGATCCGTTAAAGTTTATGATCGAAGAGTCGCATAAACGCGGAATGGAATTTCACGCATGGCTGAATCCCTACCGTGCAAATTTCAGTATAAAGTCTGCTTCCATTGCGAAAGATCATATTACGCGAAAGCATCCTGAATGGTTTCTTACGTATGGCACTACAAAATATTTTGACCCTTCTAATAAAAGGGCGCAGCAATTTGTAGTGGATGTAGTTACCGATATTGTTAAGCGTTATGATATTGATGCAGTGCATATGGATGATTATTTTTATCCTTATCCCATAAGAGGAAAACAATTTCCCGATGCGAAAGCCTATGAGAAATCGGGAACTGATCTTACCAGGGGCGATTGGCGACGCAGCAATGTAGATTCGATCATTGTAAAAATCAGCCGTGCAATAAAAAAAGAAAAACCGTGGGTAAAATTTGGTGTATCCCCGTTCAGCGTATGGCGCAACCAGGACCAGGATTCAGAAGGAAGTGATAGCAAAGCTTCGATTACAAATTATGACGACCTGTATGCAAATATCTTATTGTGGTTGAAAGAAGGATGGGTGGATTATGTAACACCACAACTTTACCTGGAAATAGGCCATCCGAAAATCGCGTATGAAAAATTGCTGGATTGGTGGGCAAAACATTCTTATGGCAAACATCTTTATATAGGTATTGCAGCCTATAAAGCGGGAGTGAATGCGGCCTGGAAAAATCCAGATGAAATGCCAAACCAGATAAAACTGGCAAGACAAACAGAAAATGTGCAGGGAGCTATTTATTTTAGCAGTACTTCTTTTAACCGAAATCCAAATGGTTGGAACGACAGTCTTCAGAATAACTATTATAAAACGCCCGCATTGATACCACCGATGGATTGGTTGCCTGAAAATCCTGGTAAAATCGTGATGAGAAAACAGGTATCATCAGGTAAGAGTAAATAGTTTTTGATACCGGTTTAAATCTAATCACCGCAATACTGTTATTTTATAATTATCAGAACAGAATCATTGGAAAATAAAGAACCTGCTTCAATCAGAAGCAGGTTCTTTAAACTACTAATAAAATATTATTTATCCTCTTCTATGAATTCCACCGCTGCCGCCGGATGGCCTGCTGCCGCCACCGGATGGACGGCTAATAGCCCCACCACCGCCAGATGGTCTGCTGTATCCGCCATTTGATGGTCTTGAAAAACCACCACTGTTGCCCGGGTTACTTCTTACTCTCTCAAAACTTTGCGTACGCATTTCGCCACGGCTTCTTAATTGTTGCTGGCGGTTAAGGTTATTAATCGTGTTATCATTTCTTTGTACAGGGGTCCATTGCTGGTTCGGTTGTCTTTGCTGCCATTGATTATTTTGATTGCGCTGGAAAACATTCCCACTTCTATCGCTGAAAACATTGCTCGATCTGTTAGTATTAATTCTCTGCGGCGTTCTATCTTGCTGCTGCACACGCCCACCGGCAATATTATTATTGTTGTTAAAACCAGGGCGATTGTTTGCATTATTGTCAAATCTTCCGTTTCCTCTTCCTCCCCCACGATTAATAATTGTTGTGTTATTATTAATGATCGTTGTATTTCTTGTTACAATGCCTGTTCTGTTTCTGTAAATATTTCCGTTAGAGTACCTGTTGTTGTAAGAGATATTATTGTTCCGGTAAAAATTACCGCCATAGTATCCATATCGTCTGTAGGGGCTCCATGCATATGGGGGTTGATATATCCTTGGCCCCCACCAGCCACAACCACCACCACCCCAATAAGAATAGTATGGAGATCCATAACCATACCCAATTCCCCAATTGAACCAGCCATAACTATAATTGTATCCTATACTCCAGCCAGCCCATGGATTATAACCCATATTAAATCCCCATGTCCATGGACGTGGATAATAATAACCGGCATACCAGGGATCATAGTAGAAACCTGTTCCATAAACTACAGTTGGTCCATAGATATAAGTATTCAGGTATCCCGGTGTATATCCCATATAGATATAATCCGGAGTTACATCATAAACGTATACGTATTTAGTATTGTACAATGGTGAGCTCGGTGGTATGCGATCTACTTCATCAGGCCGTTCGGTAGCCACTTCCCATGGGCCTTGTGGATTGTCCGACTGGAACCATACGCCATTGTCAACAGCATAATAGACTCCACGGTATAGCATAACCGAAGAAGATGTATTTACCGCATATTGAAGATCAGTTCCAGGCACGGATTGAAACTGCGGAGTACCATTGTATCGCACATTTGTTGTTGCTGTTTTTCTGTCCACTTTCGCTGTTTGTGGAATCTGTGCATCCATTACTGCTTCGCGTGCGGCATCAGTGCCCGCCACGCTGGATAGTACATTGTCTTTGGGTGAGCCCTCTGGTATTTTTGTAAAATCAGCAGGCAATGAATTTGAAGTCACATATTGCCATTGGCTTCCTCTCAATGATGGTGATTTATACCATCTGCCTGAAATGAGAACATAATAATCGTTTGAAGCCTTATCCTGGAAAATATCATTCTGAGTATTGCTTACATATGCTAATGAAGTACCATCGATGTTCTCAAACTTTGGCTGACCATCTGTTTGTATCATTTCAGCAGGTGTAGTGCTTACCACGATGTCTGAAACCACATTATCTCTTGTTGCTTCGGCTGAGTCAACGTATCCGGCATTGCTATTTTTTGCGTTATTAATTGCTGTCTCTACCTTATCAAGGTTTCGCGGTGCATTCTCTATGTAACTAAAAGGACCAGTTGCAGCAGGGCCAGTATACCAATGTTTACCCCCATACAAATAGAATTTATTATCGTCATTTTTTACGATAGTAAACGGGGTATTTGTTACCACATCCAGGTTCCAGTCTTTATTCTGTTCAACCTTTGGAGTTCCGTCAATTAAAACAAGTATGGAAGGTTGTGAAGCAAAGAATATTTTTGGCGCCGATGTATTGAGATCTTTCGATAATTTTTTCTGGTCCTGGTTCAATTCAAGGGAACTAAGAACTTCGTCGAGCGAAATGTCGCCTACAGCTGATGGTAATTGTGTTTCAAGTGTCGCTTTCAAATCACTGATCATATCCTTATCCTGCTCACCGGGAAACTTTATGTTTGGAACCTTTACCGATTGGATATTAATTCTACGGTTATCTTTATCTGTGTCCACAGTAGCAATTGACCAGAAAGTACCAAAAACCGGATCAGATTTGCCTTGCTGTAAAACAGAAATCGCCGAACGGTATTTGAGAATATTACCCTGGAAGGATTCCGGCTCCGGTTCATACACTTTGATTACAGAACCATCGTTTCCGGTAAGAGTAAGTGGCCATTGCTCCTGGGCCGCATGGGATGTGAAGAACATAAACAATGTGCCGCACATCATAAAAAGCATACGGAAAACTTTCATATTAAATAGTTAGGTGTTTGAAAAAAGTGGTACAAGTCATTCATTCTCCTTATTAAGAACAAAATTTATCGGTTGAACAATTTTAAGACGATTCAGAACTTCGTAGGTTTATCAACGAAATGTTAAGTATTAATTTTCAGTAAGCTTCAATGTCTTCAGCGGCAGGTTTTTACCGGATGGAAAGGGTTCAGTTAAATGGTGATTCCAACGCCTTCTTAAAGTTACACAAGGGAACAGAACTTTCTAAATTTTTCAGACGTATTAACAAAAGAAAAGGCTGCTTTAAAGGCAGCCTTTTCATGACTAAAATGCTTTTTTCCCGGAGCCGTCATCTTTAATCGTTGCATTTTCAGGGTATAGTACAACTTTTACATAATCGTTCAGGGTTAAGAATTTCTGAGCGGCTTTTTGTACACCCTCAACCGTCACTTCATTTACCTTTTGCTCATAGTCAAGAATATTTTCAGGATTATCCTGGTTAATCCATGCACTTGAAAGCCCGTTCAGCCAAAATTCATTGTTTTGAATGTTTGTCTCGTATTGTTTCTTCCAGGTCTCTTTTACTTTATCCAGGTCTTTCTGTTCTATTTTCGTTTGCGCATCTTTCATCAGGCCAATCAGCGCAGTTGTGAGTTTGTCAACATTTTCAGGCCCACATGGTACATTCGCGGTAATACTGTAATGAACATAGGGACGGCGTTCAATAGAGCCTCTTAAACCAGCTCCATATACACCACTCATTTCTTCTCTTAATTTTTCAATGATTTTTATATTCAGTACTTCAACAAGAGCCTGAAGGTTTATTCTTTCTTCCCTTGAGTATTGCGCATCCCCCTGAAACATTAAGGTTATAAAACTTTGCTGTTCTTTTCCTTTTTTTACATTTACGTCTACCGGCCCTTTTACTAATCGCACACCATTATCTTTAAATGCATTTTCTTTCTGACTTGCGGGTAATGAACCCAGGTATTTCTCAATTAGCGGTTTTGCTTTTGCAGGATCAATGTTTCCTACAAATGTAAAATGCATACCATAAGCATTATCAAAGATATCTTTATAAGCGGCGAGAGATTTGTTCAGGCTGATTTTATCAAAAGTTTCTGCTTTTGGAATACCGCCGGCCCAGGGGTTATTGTTATAGGCAACTTTTATCATTGTATCCTGGTAATAAGCGCGGGGATTTTGAGCAAGGAACTGGTACATCCCTTTTTGTTTATTTATAAACGAATTAAACAAGGCTTCATCTTTACGTGGCTGAGTAAAGTAGAGATTGGTTAATTGTAGAAAAGTTTCAAAGTCTTTTACATTGCTGTTTCCTTCAATACCTTCTTCGTTCTCGTTTATATATGGGCTTACCCCGACTGTTTTTCCGGATAAGAATTTTTCAAGATCGGTTGGGGAGAGATCTTTTACCCCCATTTGCTGTACCAATATAGCGGCATATTGCGTATTATCTTTTTCGGCAAGACCGGCTTTGCTATAGCCGCCAAAACGCCATGCATCCATCATTATCTGGTCGTTCTTATATGTAGTGGGTTTAATCGTTACAGTAATGCCATTACTTAATGTGTAATCTGTTGTCCCCAATTTTGTATTTGTTTTTTCTTCCGTTACTTTTCCGGCAGCAGGTTCCTGATCCATCAATGATTTTGCGACCGCCTTTTCTTCATAGGCAGAAACCGGGCTTTTAATGGCTGCAACTACTTCGCTCAATAACGTTTTGTTATCCGGTAATTTTTGTTTTTCGGTTGAAGGCGCAGTCACAAGTGTAAAAGCATTGTTGGGCGCAGGCATTTTTTTAGCGATCGCATTTACTTCATTTAAAGTAATTGTTGGTAGTACCTGTTTTATGAATTTGTAATCATTGGCCACACCGGGTACCGGAGTACCATCTAAAAAGTTGTTTACATATTCACCAACTATATTTCCTGATTCAGATTTATCTTTTTCATTAAAAGCTTGTTCCGCTTCATTCAGCATGTTTGCCTTTGCCCTGTCTAATTCAGATTGGAGAAAACCCAATTGCCTGGCCCTTTCAGTTTCACTTACCAGCGCATTTACTGCGTCTTCCACTTTACTCTGACCCAGAACTGCAAAAGAAGTAAAGGCTTTATATCCTCTTAAAAACTCGTTGAAGCCGGTGGAACCAAATAAAAAAGGTGGTTTTTCCTTTTGTGTCAGTTCATTCAATCGTTGATTAACTAACGACGAAAACAAACTTTGTACGATACTTTGCCGGTAATCACCCCATGTTTTTATTTTCTTATCCGGTTGCACAAAGTTGAATATCTGGACTACTGTATTGGTTGCTTCATCATCGGTTACAATCAGGGCATCGGGTTTTGTCCAGTTTTGTATTGGCGTTATTGCAGGTCTTATGCGCGGCGTTGCAGGGTTTTTAAACTTACTGAAATGAGCAATAATCTTTTTTTCTGCTGCAACCGGATCAATATCACCGACAACAATTACGGCCATCAGGTTTGGGCGATACCAATCTTTATAAAACTTCTTAAGTACACCTGGTTTAAACGATTTTAGAATGGAGTCTTTCCCGATAGGTAATCGGTTTGCATATTTTGAATCCCTGAATAAATGAGGGAAATACTGACGTCTCATTCGTTCACCGGAGCCTTTGCTTAACCGCGACTCTTCCAACACAACACCCCTTTCCTTTTCTATTTCATTTTCTTCAAAAAGATTATTGCCAGCCCAATCTTCCAATACGGTAAACCCTTTTTCAAGTATGTCAGCATTATCACTTGGAATAGGAAGTATATAAACTGTTTCGTCAAATCCTGTATAGGCATTTAAATCGGCACCGAATTTTACGCCCACTTTTTGCAGGTAATCCACTAATTGGTTTTCCCTGAAATTTTTAGTGCCGTTAAAATTCATATGTTCCATAAAATGAGCCAGCCCTTGTTGTTCATTGTCCTCAAGTATAGAACCTGCATTTACAGCAAGCCTCAGTTCCACTTTCTTTTCGGGCTTTACATTTTTGCGGATATAATAGGTTAGCCCATTCGGCAGCTTGCCTATTTTCACTGAGGGGTCTACCGGCAATGACTGTGTAAGGCTTATTTGTGCGTTTGTTGTTAACGCAAATGAGCTGAGTAAAAAAACAATTACACAGGAAACAGGAATTCTTTTCATAGTTTAAATAATTTATTTGGAAATAGAGTTTCTAATCAGAGGAATTTAATGCAGAAGGTGATGCGAATTTATTTCTTTTCCACAAATATCTCTTTTACATAGCTATTTATCAATTTCGGAAATGGATAATTTTTAAGATTCTCTTTCAAAACAAGAACATAGTTTTCTCTCATAACCGGTTTATTTGCCAATTGTATATGAAAAAATTGCCCTGTAATAAGCTGATGCGAAAGCAATTGTTTTACTATCTGCGGTTTACCGGCCATTGAATATCTCTTGTCTGTCAGCATTTTCTTTTCTATTGCGATAGCAATGATTTTTTCAGGTTTCAAATGTTTTTCAGTTTCGATCAGACAAAACTCAAACAAATGTTGCCATATATCTTTTCCTAATCGTTCGTGAATCAATATTTTATTTTTATACTCCAGCGCTAAATAGTTGAACCACCTCTTTTTAATTGTCATTTTTTTTTGTTTTACCGGCAGCTCATTTATCTTATTATGCGTATAGGCAAAACAGTCTTTTTTGAAAACACACTGACCGCAAAGCGGAGAAACAGGTTTGCAAATAACAGCGCCAAAATCCATCAGAGCCTGGTTATAAACTCCCGGTTGTTGTTTATCGAGCAATTCATTGGCGAGGTTTGTAAATAATTTTTTCCCCCCGGTAGTATCTGTCGCTTTATCAATTCCAAATACCCTGGCTATTACACGAAAAACATTTCCATCAACAACAGCATATGGCAGGTTGAATGCGAATGAAGAAATAGCGGCTGCCGTGTATGGACCGATTCCTTTTAGCTTAATTATCTCTTCATATGTATCCGGAAATTTCCCTTTTCTTTTTTTTGAAATATGCCTTGCCGTTAGAAGTAAATTTTTACACCGGCTGTAATACCCCAGGCCCTCCCATAATTTAAAAATTTTGCCGTCTTCCGCATGGGCAAGTTTGTGCACATCAGGAAAAGCAATAACAAAATTTTTATAGTAATTCAACCCCTGTTCAACCCTGGTTTGCTGCAAAATGATTTCACTGAGCCATATTTTATAGGGATCTTTTTCGCCTTTCCATGGCATTTGCCGGTCATTTTTCGACCAGTGCCATTTCAGCAATGCCGGCGCAAACTTTACCAGCTTGTTTTTATTAATTCCAACCTTCATAAACCTTCAAATACATTAGTTTTTTTATCTATATGTAACAATCAGAGACGATTTTTTGTATTTTTTTAAAAAAAACACTGTATCATATTGACAATCACTTATTTTTGTTTTATATTGTCTTGGTAAAACCAACAAAAATTCTATAACAATGCGAAAAGCCGATCTTGTTAACCAGATTTCAGAAAAAACCGGCATCCCGAAAGTGGATGTTCTTGTAACGCTTGAAACCATGTTTAAAGAAGTAAAAGATTCTTTAGCGAATGGTGAAAATATTTATATCCGCGGATTTGGCAGCTTTATCACGAAAAAAAGAGCAGCCAAAATAGGAAGAAATATCAAGAAGAATATCGCAGTTCATATTCCTGAACATTATATCCCCGCATTTAAACCTGCAAAAGAGTTTGTTGCTGAAGTAAAAAAACTGGTTACTCCAAAAGCAGATCCAGGCCCCGGTGAAGAAGAAGATTAATTTACTCATCCGCATTAGTTAATGCTGTGAAGGTTAACTTCGCACCGAAATTTTTTGAGTAGTGAAGAAACCACAATGGATCACAGTCGCTATAGGAACGGCTCTTGTTATTTTCCTTTATTTTTTTGGAAGAATTGTTCCCGATAAAAAGCCAACACCGGTTGCTGATGGTGCGGCCACGACAGAACTTTCTGTAGACACAATATTGTTTCATGCAAAAGAGCGGCTTAGCGCTGAGCAGTCGCAAAGAATTACTGCGCTCGAAAATTCTGTGGTGCGGGGCGATGTAAAAGATCAACAGTTGAAAGTGTATCATCAACTGGCTCATTTCTGGAGCGATACGGCGAAAGTGTTTGAGCCATATGCGTGGTATGAAGGGGAATCTGCAAGATTGGAAAATTCAGAAAAAAGCCTCACCTTTGCTGCCCACTTATTTTTAGATAACCTGCGAAGTGAAGAAAACCCGGCGTTGAAAAGATGGAAAGCGTTGCAGGCTAAAGATTTGTTTGAGAGATCTTTGAAGATAAATCCGGGTAATGATTCATCAACGGTTGGACTGGGTGCCTGCTACATTTTTGGCAACATTGCGGATAACCCGATGGAAGGTATCCTGAAAGTAAGATCAGTAGCTGAAAAGGATAGCACAAATGTTTATGCCCAGAGTGTATTGGGTTATGGATCATTGATATCGGGCCAATATGACAGAGCGATCAACCGTTTTCAAGCGGTAGCCCGCCTGCAGCCCGCAAACCTGGAAGCAATTATGGTGCTTGCTGATTTGTACGAAAGAAAAGGAGATAAAAGTTCAGCGATAAGCTGGTATGATAAAGCATCACCGTTGATAAAGAACCCGGTACTTAAAACAGAAGTAGAAAAGAGGATTGAGGAATTGAAAAAGTGAGTATTGTCAAATGGTTTGATTGATAAATGGTTGTTCTGACACTAACAATCAAACAATTCAGCAGAAACCATCGAAAAAAATACAGTTCAGGCCGCTTAAGCAAGCGTCCCGATCTATAGATAGACCTTATTTAAACTGATTACTATTTAAAAGATTCAAAAAATTATTTTAGTATGCCTTGTGGTAAAAAGAGGAAGCGTCATAAAATAGCGACGCATAAAAGAAAAAAAAGACTGAGAAAAAATCGTCACAAGAAAAGGAATAAATAATTCTTTTTCGGGATGAATTGCTCCCGGCTTGCCGGGAGCAATTTCAGCTCAGCGGGTTGTTTGCCGTACAGTTTTGCGCCCCACCAATTTGCTCCAGAAAATTCCTACGGTTTACTTCAGCAGTTCAGTACGGTGACCCAACAACATGTTTTAAGCATAAGGATGTTACATTCATTTTAAGCCATTGTGATGTGAACAAAGAACTCATCATTAACGCTGCTCCGCAGGGCGTAGAAATTGCCCTGATGGAAGACAGGAAATTAGTGGAGCTACATAGTGAAAAAAGCGATGCCCGTTTTGCGGTGGGTGATTTATACCTCGGAAAAGTAAAAAAATTGATCCCCGGTTTGAATGCTGCTTTTATTGATGTCGGTTTTGAAAAAGATGCTTTCCTGCATTATACCGACCTGAGCCCCTATGCCCGTTCACTTTTGAAATTCACTACAACCTGTATGAATGACAAGAGCGAAAATGGTATCGATTTCGGCAAGTTCGAAATAGAACCAGAGATATTAAAAACCGGCAAGATCAATGAAGTGCTTGGCGGCAAACCCAACGTCTTAGTACAGATTTTAAAGGAACCTATTGCCGCAAAAGGACCCCGGCTGAGTTGTGAAATATCATTGCCAGGCCGTTTTGTTGTATTAACGCCATTTAATGATATCGTTGCGGTATCCCGCAAAATTCATTCGTCCGAAGAAAGAAAAAGACTGCAAAAAATAATAGAGGCGATAAAGACAAAAAACTTTGGTGTAATTGTTCGCACGGCAGCCGAAGGAAAAAACACAGCGGAACTGCATGAAGATCTTTCCGCATTGGTCAATACATGGAAAACAATACAGCAAAACCTGAAAGGCGCTGTACCTCCGGCAAAAATTTTAAGCGAACAAACAAAGACGACGAGCATTCTTCGTGATTTATTGAACGAAGATTTTAATAAGATCGTTGTTAATGATAAAAATATATTCAACGACGCAAAGACATATATTCAACGCATTGCTCCTGAGAAAGCGGATATCGTTTCTTTTTACCAGAATGGTTCACCGATTTTTGACGCATTCGGCATAACAAAACAGGTAAAAGCTTCTTTTGGAAAAACTGTGAATCTTAACAGCGGCGCTTATTTGATTATTGAACATACAGAAGCATTGCATGTAATAGATGTAAACAGCGGGTACAAAAGTGTTAGCAATAACCAGGAACAGAATGCCCTGGAAACCAACCTTGAAGCTGCTGATGAAATAGCAAGGCAATTACGTTTGCGTGATTTGGGTGGAATTATCGTTGCCGACTTTATCGATATGAAGTTGCCGGAAAATAAGCGCAAGCTGGTAGAAAAAATGGAAGAATTCATGGGGCCTGACAGGGCGAAACATGCTGTGCTTCCTATTTCTAAATTCGGGTTGATGCAAATAACCCGCCAAAGGATGAAGCCTGAGGTAAATATTAATACGCAGGAAGTTTGTCCGAGTTGTAACGGTACCGGTAAAATTTCATCAACATTAATTCTCGAAGATGAGATAGAAAAGAACCTGAATTACCTCTATACGCATAAACATACTAATCTTACTCTTATGGTACATCCTATCGTACACGCATATCTTACAAAAGGATGGTTATGGTCAAGGAAAGTAAAATGGGCAAGAAAGTTCAGACAGAAGATTAATGTAATTTCAAATTCTGCTTATCACCTGACTGAGTTTCACTTTTTCGATAAACACGAAGAGGAAATAAAACTGTAGGGCTTTTATTTTCTCCCTTTTTAATTTTGCTGAATGAATTCTGAAACCGGCAAATACATAATCGCATTCGGTATACTGATCGTTGTAGCGGGGGTAATCATCTATTTTTTTCATGACAAACTCAACTGGATAGGAAAGTTACCAGGTGATATAAGAATTGAAAAAGAAAACTTCCGGTTTTATTTTCCATTGACAACAATGATTATTTTCAGCGTTCTCCTTACATTGATTATACGCATCGTCAGAAAGTTTTAGCCAGTGGGTGATTAAATCAGTATTTTAATTTATATTGGTTCTCTAACCACCTATTATGTCTTCATCCTCATCTCAGCGCTTTCTGGCATTGGATATTTTCCGCGGCATGACCATTTGTTTTATGATTATTGTAAATACACCCGGTAATGGAGCTACTGCCTATGCGCCATTGAACCATGCACAATGGCATGGTTTTACACCTACTGATCTTGTATTTCCCTCATTCATGTTTGCAGTAGGTAATGCGATGAGTTTTGTGATGAAGAAATGGGCAACTCTTTCCCAGGGACAAGTACTCGGTAAAATTTTAAGGAGAACCTTTCTTATTTTTCTTTTGGGATACCTGATGTATTGGTTCCCATTTGTTCATTGGACCCCACAGCATGAATTGGTTGGTAACCCGTTTGCAACAACACGGGTAATGGGGGTGTTGCAACGCATTGCACTTGGATATTGTTTTGCTTCATTAATGATTTATTACCTGAAGCCGAGAACAGTTTTAATTTTATCGGTTGTTTTCCTCCTTGTTTACTGGCTTATTTTATTATTGTTTGCCGGTAGCAGCGACCCTTACGATATGCTCACCAATGCCGGTAGCAGGTTGGATATGCTGTTGATAGGTTCAAATCATATGTATCATGGCGAAGGTGTTGCGTTTGAACCCGAAGGAATATTAAGCACATTACCTGCTATTGCAAATGTCACTTTTGGGTATGCCGCCGGCAAATGGATACAGGAAAAAGGAAAAGAATATGAAGGCTTGACAAAATTATTGTTAGCCGGGGCTCTGGCCGTAACTATAGCATTAAGCTGGGATTGGTTTTTTCCAATCAATAAAAAATTATGGACAGGAAGCTTTGTATTTCTCACCGTTGGTATTGATTGTATCCTTATCTCAGCATTGATTTATATAACAGACTTTTTACAAAAAAGAAAATGGGGCTACTTCTTTGAAGTATTTGGTAAAAATCCTTTGTTTATTTACCTGCTTTCAGAATTGGGCGCAATTCTCCTCTATTTTTTTACCGTCGGAGAAAAACATCAGTCACTTTATAGCTGGATATTCCAGAACATCTATAAACATGCAGGCATGTATTTCGGTTCCTTCCTCTTTGCGATAAGTGTAATGCTTGTTTGCTGGCTGGTGGGATATATACTGGATAAGAGAAAGATTTATGTTCGGGTATAGTTACTGATTTACTGGTTTAAGTTTTAATATATCAGTTGCGAATTTATCACAAGCCTCTTCTACGCTTTTATAATCTTTTGATTTGATATAGGATCCTATTACATGAGCACCTGCATTTGGTATGGCTATTTCCATTTTTTTATCAGCAGGCGTTCCCAGTTCGCGAAACATTCTTTTCATTGCTGATACTTTTACTGTGCTATCCTGGTGAATTTCATCTTTATAATAATAACAAAGAAGTGCAGGCTGTTTTACTTTTGCGAAAGTGGAGGCTTTCATAGTTGTTTCCAGCAACTCTTCCAGTTCTACAGTTGCTTCCATACGGTATTTATTATTCCAGTATTGGCTTTCAATTACAGAGGTGTCAGGAAAAATATTATAGGTCCCTTTTACAAGATGGGCTACCTGCAACCCCCACGGATTATTTAATACCCATGCATTGGGATCATTGATTTCAATATTTGGAGAAAGAAGGATCAGTGCAGCAATCTCAGGATAATCAGCCGCCAGTTTTAATGCAAGTGTACCGCCGGTAGAAGTAGTTATAAGTATAACTTTTTGCCCAATCTTTGAGCCAATTTCAAACGCCTCCTTTGCAGAACTCCAAACTTTATCAGCTGTAAAATTCAGCAAGGGTTCTGTTGTATCAATACCATGCTCTGCAAGTCTTGATAAGTAGAGATTACAACCAAACTTCTTTGCAAAATCAATATGAACCGGATCGCCTTCTTTACTACTTGCAGAAAATCCATGCAGGTACACAACAGCATATTCTGTTTTTTCTTTTAATGAGTCATTATACCAAATAATTCTTGCTTCATTATCTGGTTTTAGTTTATGCTGACTTTCTTTTGCTTTTACATATTCTTCCAGTTGCTGCGCACTGTCCGGAACAACCGGCAGATCTTTTGAGTACACAGGATGCTTTGGCTTCGGTCCCATCCAGTAGATGAGGATCAATGTAAGAAGAATAACACCTATGATCTTTGCAATGCGCATTTGGTCTTTTTAATAGTTTGGAACAATCCGCAAAATTTAAAATTAAAATTGATAATTCTAAATTATAGTCAGGTTATGAATGAATTAAACTTCGTTTTTCATTTGTATGCCCGCTTATAAAAACGTACCTTTGCGCCTTGTTTTGCCCGTCTGCTAACAAGTAGCGGGCATTTCATTGATTATTAATAATTTAAAAAAATTTCTTTAGACAGTCAACACATAAAAACCTGTCTTTGGAATTGGGGGAACTATGGAGATCAGGAATATAGCCATTATTGCTCACGTTGACCACGGTAAAACTACATTGGTCGATAAGATATTACATGCTACAAAAGTTTTTCGTGATAATCAGCAGACTGGCGAATTGATAATGGACAGCAATGACCTGGAACGTGAAAGAGGCATTACTATTTTCAGTAAGAATGCTGCTGTTGTATACAAAGATGTTAAGATTAACGTAATTGATACTCCTGGTCACGCTGACTTTGGCGGTGAGGTGGAAAGAGTATTAAAGATGGCCGATGGCGTTTGCCTGCTTGTTGATGCTTTTGAGG
>Ga0207689_10001417_pt1 | contig 22904 bp, 16 predicted proteins | sample KBSMisM52_FD_184312 | JGI IMG/M metagenome (GOLD analysis project Ga0207689, IMG submission 184312) | Miscanthus rhizosphere microbial communities from Kellogg Biological Station, Michigan, USA - KBS Miscanthus M5-2 (SPAdes) (version 2) | ecosystem: Host-associated > Plants > Roots >... | reverse complement strand
CGACCTCGAAGACACGGTTGGATGGAAGGTTGCGAACCCTCTGCTGCAGGACGAACTGCGCCGCATCGGCGAATTCGGCGCGCACGGCCTTCGGATCGCTGGCATCACCGTTCATCTTGAGCAGCACCTGCTTGAGACCCCAACCCTGCCGCCGGCCGGTCTCCCTGTCCATGGCGGCTTCGTTCGGGTTGGTGCCTTCGCCCTTGAAGTTGATGTAGTCGATCAGCGGATAAAAATTCTCGGAGGCGCGAACGACGCGCGTGAACTGGATGACGATATGTTCGCGCTCCTTGCCGTCGGGCGTCGTCTTGAGGATCTTCTCCATCGCACCTTGCGCGCGCGCCACCATGAATTGCGTCTGCTCCGCCACGGTGTCGAGCATAAACTGCCGCAACTCTTTCATCTGCGGTGAGTTGGCGTTCTTCCTGAATTCGGCCCGGCTTGTCCACGGGTTGGCCGGAATTTGCGTCTGGTCCAGCCAGGCGGGCAAACGCACGTTCTTCTTGCGCATGAATTCGAGCAGGGGCGGAAAGCCCTCCTCGAAAGGCAGCCATTTGCCGACAGGAAACCAGATGAAATGACCGATGCCCAGGGAAGCGAATTCCTCGTTCGCATTCCATGACGTGATCGCCTCAGCTTTTCCGCCTGTTTCGTTCAGCCAGATCTTCTGGCCGATCTTCTTGGCCAGATCGTCCGGCAAGACGAGCTGTGGTACAGGTAAATCCTTGGCCTCGCGGCTCGATTTCCGTAGCTCCGGCATTTGAACGGCAGCTTCCGGCGCCGGCTTCTGCACCTCAGGTGCTGGCTTCTGCACCTCATTCTGTCGCAGGACGGTTTCGGGTTCCGACTTCTGCGCCTGGGATGGCTGGGTGACGCCAGGCTCTCCCTGCTCTTTTGCGGTATCAGCGAGGCGTGTCGCGGCCGGCGCGGCTGTTTCCGCCAATGCCGTTTGCGTCGCCATGCCAGCGACGATGACACACGAGAGCAGCAATGAGCCGCACGCCAGCACTTTCGCGCTGCGCCGTCCGGGTTTCGCTTGCCGTGCCGTTCTCCAGCCGCTACCCGCACGCCAGCGGCCAATGAAATCACCGCCCATGTCCATTTTTCCGAAGGCTAGCCTGACGGGAAGGGTCGTCCGGGCGATCAACACGATGCGTATGGCGAAATCGTGGGGTCATAGTGGCGGCCCGGTGCCAGCGCCACTTGGGCGACAATCCTGCGCATCGCGCCGGCGACGGGGGGCGAGAAAGCGGTCCCTGAGAACATCCCGGGAATGCTGATGCGCGTTCGCCCGACACCTCCCGCACATCGGCGCGCGGTCCGCTGCACGTTGTGCCAGATATTGCATGAAGAGCCGGACTGCCGGCCGGTATTGGAGTGAATGCCCCTCGATGACCTGGAGGCGCCGACATTCGGTGCGCGTTGACGAGGGACTGTACCGCGCGCTCGACACGGGTCACTTCCCTTGGCTTGTGCAACACGACGGTTGGAAGGTGTTGAGAATCTACGGGCAGCCGTTGCGCTGTTCGTTTGTATTCGATGCGGGCGGGCAAAGGGCTGACCCGCTCGATGGGACTGAAGTATCCCGCGGTGCCGCTTCATTTAAGATAGGCACGACTGCGATAGTAGTGAGAATGTAGCAGCTTGCCGCGTCGTTCGATTTCGAGCAATGCAGCAGCGTGTCGATGTGCTGCAGGAATTAGACTGCGTGCGGCGCATTGTGAACCAGTTCATAGGGTGCGGTATCGATTTGGAAATAAGTATTCGCAGTCGGTCGCCATCGCGCACGACAAATTCATATGCGACGAACACGACAATTGACTCGCACCAGGAAGACAAATAACCTAAGACTGCATTTTTTCTAAAATCAATCTGCAGTTAACGTTGCCCAAAGGCGGCACGGGCAGTTCTCCACGTGTGCGCCAATTGAATGACACGACGAGGATCGTGTCCAGACGAAAATTCGCGGCCGACGCGGATCTCATGTCTTGACCGATCGATGACGGCCGATCACTGCGATCGTTGATTTTGACCAAGCCAGTCACGCACTCCGATTTCACTTAGGAGGAGGCTCGATGCCAGTTCAGGTCAGCTATCCCGGAGTTTACGTTCAGGAAATCCCGAGCGGCGTCCGCACCATCACGGGCGTTGCGACCTCGATCACGGCCTTCGTAGGGCGCACGCTGTATGGGCCGGACAATGAGCCGATCCTGATTAACAGCTACGGCGATTTCGAGCGCATTTTCGGCGGCTTGTGGGGCGGCAGCACGCTCAGCTATGCGGTGCGCGACTTCTTCCTCAATGGCGGCGGCCAGGCGATCGTGGTCCGGCTCTACAATGAGGACACTACCGCGAACGCCAAGCCGGCCAGGAGCAAGCTGAACGTCGGCGCGTTCCGTCTCGAAGCGGCCGACAAGGGCGCCTGGGGCGCGAGCCTGCGCGCAAGCATCGATACCGCCGTGTCGGCCGATGTGGCGGCGCGGCTCGGGCTCACGCCGCAGGATCTGTTCAACCTGACGGTGACCGAGGTCGATGCGTCCGATCGCGTGGTGGCACGGGAGGTGTTCCGCAATCTGACCCTCAAGGACGGGCCGCAGCGGATCGACAACGTGCTGCGCGCGCAGTCGAAGCTGGTGCGCTGGAGTGGAGCGTGGCCGCCCAATCCGATGCCGGCCATCGCCGCCGCCGATGACGACGTGACCAAGGCGCAGAAGCAGCTGGCGGCCGCCAATGCTGCCAATCCGCCGGTCGCGAACGACGTCAACACGGCCCAGCAGGCCGTCGCCACGGCCAAGGGCGCGATGATCGCCAATGACGGCCTGCCGCTGACGCTGAAGGATAATTTCAATCCAGCGCAGGCGCAGGCGCAGAAGCGCGGTCTGTTCGCGCTCGAGAAGGCCGACCTGTTCAATCTGCTCTGCATCCCGCCCTATACGACGAGCAACGATGTTGAGACCGGCCTGATCTCGCTGGCGGCGGCCTATTGCGAACAGCGCCGCGCGATGCTCGTGGTGGACCCGCCGAGCAACTGGGTCGACGTCGCGACCGCACAGTCGAAGTTCACCGATACCGGCAACGACTTCGTCGGCACGCGCAGCCGCAACGCGGCGCTGTTCTTCCCGCGGCTGCGGATCCCCGATCCGCTGCTCAACAACCAGGTCGGCGAGTTCGTGCCATGCGGTGCGGTCGCCGGCGTGTTCGCACGGACCGATGCCGCCCGCGGCATCTGGAAGGCTCCCGCCGGTCTCGATGCGAGCCTGAACGGCGTGCCGCAATTGCGCTCGGTCCTGACCGACGCTGAGAACGGCCAGCTCAATCAGCTCGGCATCAACTGCCTGCGCTCGTTCCCGGCGGCCGGGCGCGTGGTGTGGGGGGCGCGGACGCTGCGCGGCGCCGATCAACTGGCTGACGAATACAAATACATTCCGGTGCGGCGCACTGCGCTGTACATCGAGGAGAGCCTTTATCGCGGGCTGCAATGGGTGGTGTTCGAGCCCAATGACGAGCCGCTCTGGGCACAGATCAGGCTCAACGTCGGCGCCTTCATGCACACGATGTTCCGTCAGGGCGCGTTCCAGGGCGCCTCGCCACGCGATGCCTATTTCGTCAAATGCGATAGCGAGGTCACGACCCAGGACGACATCAACCGCGGCGTGGTGAATGTGCTGGTGGGATTCGCGCCGCTCAAGCCGGCTGAATTCGTCATCATCAGCATCCAGCAGATGGCTGGCCAGATCGCCACCTGAGGAGACATCCATGGCTTCTTTCAGCGTCAACGCGCAGCGCTTCGATCCCTATAAGAACTTCAAGTTCAGGGTGAAGTGGGACGGCAAATATGTCGCAGGCGTCAGCAAGGTCGGCGCGCTCAAGCGCACCACCGAGGTCGTCAAGCACCGTGAGGGCGGTGATCCGTCGAGCTCGCGCAAATCGCCGGGCCGCTCGGAATACGAGGCGCTCACGCTCGAGCGCGGCGTCACCCATGACAAGGAATTCGAGCAGTGGGCCAACAAGGTCTGGAATTTCGGCGCCGGCCTCGGTCAGGAGGTGGCGCTGAAGGACTTCCGCAAGGACATCATCGTCGAGGTCTACAACGAGGCCGGGCAGCTCGCGATCGCCTACAAGATCTATCGCTGCTGGGTATCGGAGTTCCAGGCCGAAGCCGATCTCGACGCCAACGCCAATGCGGTGCTGATCCAGAGCATCAAGCTCGAGAATGAAGGCTGGGAGCGCGACGTCGACGTCAACGAGCCGTCGGAGCCGAGCTTCACCGTGCCGCAATAGCGCGCGCCGCATGTGAGGACAGGCGCGCCGCTTCCGCGTCGGCGCGGGCGAAGTCAGGTCGAAGATCCCAGCTCGGGATCAGAGCCTGCGATCCGGAAGACGATACGGACGACGGATCGCGAGTGAAGGGCAGGCGTCATGGTCACGATTTCAGAAGCCACGATCCCCCAAGCCGCGATCCCCCGAGCCACGATCCCTCAGGTCCCGATCCCTCCGGCAGTGCTGCTGCAGGCCTGGGAGCGTGGTTGCGATGCGTCGCCCGGGGCCCGTGGCCTGATCCTGCTCGCCATCGCCCGGCCCGATGTTGCGCTGTCCGAACTCGCGGATTGGCCGGTCGGGCAACGCGACGCGGCGCTGCTCGGCCTGTTCGAACGGTTGTTCGGCGACGAACTCGCGGCGCAGGCCGAATGTCCGCGCTGCGGCGGCGAGCTCGAAATGAACGTCCCGGTCTCGACCATCCGCGTCGAAGCACCCGTGCTTGCCACGAACGCGTTCGTGCTCGACCACGCAGGACATCGCGTCAGCTATCGGCTGCCGACGGCCGGCGATCTCGCCGCGCTCGGCGACGCGGCGCTCGACGATGCGGACACCGATACGCGCAGCGACTGGCTGGCGCGTCAATGCCTGGTCGAGACCGACGGCGGCGAGGTGTCAGGTGACGTCCTGCAGGCGCTGAAGGGCGCGATCGCGACGACGTCGGCGGCGGTCGATCCGCTGGCGGAGGTCGAATTGCAGCTGGACTGCCCGACCTGCGCGCTGATCTGGCAATCGCCCTTCGACGTGGTCAGCTTTCTGTGGAGCGAGCTCGACGCCTGGGCGAGGCGGATGCTGCGCGAGATCCATATCCTGGCCTCGCATTACGGGTGGAGCGAGGCCGAGATCGTCGCGCTCAGTCCACAGCGGCGCCGGCATTATCGGGAGCTGATCGGACAATGAAGCCGCTGCTGACATCGCTGGTCGAGCGCAGCGTGCGCAACGCGGTCCGCGACGAGCCGCTGCCGCCGCGCTCGGCTGATGCGCTGGACGAGAGGGGGCCGGGCTCCGCGGGCCTGTCCACCCCGCCGCGCGGCGTCGTCCGCCCACGGCTTCGCAGCCGGCATGAGCCGCGTCCGGACAGCGGCCGCTTCGACATCGCGACGATCGAGGACATGATCGACCGCTCGCCGTCCCGCGCATCGGATGCGTTCGAGCCTGAGATGCCGCCGTCGCAGCCGGACGCGAAGGCGCAGCCTGGCGGCGATGTGCGCCATGCGCCCGCGCACCGCGGGCGATCGCCACGACGTGACATCGCGGCTCCCGGGCGCGGCATCGAACGTCGTCCGGAGCCACGGGCGGACGCCGATGCGTTGCCGCAGGCCGAGGCCGCCCCGATCTCCGACCATACACGCACGGAGCCGCCGCGCCGGGACGCAGGGCTACCCCGCGTGCCGCGGCCAGCGGTCCCTGAACGCCTCGCGCCGCCACAGGCCATTCGCGAAGACCGGACCGGTCACACCGCTTCGGAGCCTGCGTCGATCGCAGCACAACCAATCGCCACCGACACGAGGCCATCGGGTCCGGTCGGTCCGCCACGTCCGGCGCGACCGGTTACCGCGACGTCAAGACCGCGGGCGGAGTCGATGACGGAGACGCATGCGACGCCGCAAGGCGCGCCGGAGCGCGGCGGCGCCTTGCGGCCCAGGCACGGCGCCTCGCGCGGTGCCGACGCCGGCGCGCGGCCTGCGGCGATGGAGCGGCCGTCGGCGCCGCGGGTCGAGATCACGATCGGCCGCGTCGAGGTGCGGGCGGTGTATGCCCCGCCCCCGCCTGCCGAGCGCAAGACAGCCGCGCGGCCGATGATTTCGCTCGATGACTATCTCAAGCAGCGCGACAAAGCCGGATGAGTGATTTTCGCGCCATCGCAACCGTCACCGCAACGCTGCAGCGCGCGCTGCAGGCGGCGATCCAGTCCGATGTTGCCGGCGCCACCGTCTCGACGGTGCGTCCGGCCGAGGGCAACAACACGCATCTGCCGACCGCGGGCGTGAACGTCTATCTTTATCAGGTCAGCCAGAATCCCCATCGCAGCAATCTCGATCTGCCGACGCGCCGCTCGGAAGGCGGCCTTGTGCAGCGTCCGCAGATCGCGCTCGATCTGCACTATCTGCTCAGCTTCTATGGCGACGATCTGACCCTGGAGCCGCAGCGGCTGATGGGCAGCACGCTGGCATTCCTGCACAGTCAGCCGCTGATCACGCGCGCGCAGATCGATGCCGTGGTTGCCGATGCGTCGAAGGCCTTTCTCGCCCAATCCGATCTCGCCCAGCAGCCGGAGCTGGTGCGCTTCACGCCGCTGACGATGTCGCTCGAGGAGCTGTCGCGGCTGTGGTCCGTGCTGCTCCAGGTGCAATATGTGCTGTCGGTCGCCTACAAGGCGTCCGTGGTTCTGGTCGAGCGCCAACTGGTGCCGCAGCCGGCGCTGCCGACGCGCACCTTCAACCTCGCCGCCATTCCGCTACGCCAGCCGTTCATACGTCAGGTGGTGGCCGATGCGGGCGAGGGCGTTCCGATCCGTCCGGGGGATCAGGTCCGCATCGCGGGTGTCGATCTGCAGGGGCAGGTGACGCAGGTGCTGGTCGATCAGGCGCAGGTCACCCCCACCGACATCAGCGGCGATCACATCACGATCAATGTGCCGGCAAGCCTGAGCGCAGGTCCACACCGGGCCCAGATCGTGCAAGGCGTCAGGATCGATCCGGCGGGCACGCCGCGCATGGCGGTCCGATCCAATCTCGGCACCTTCGTCGTGCATCCCGCGATCACCGAGACGGCAGGCAAGCCCGACATCACGATCACCAACGTGCAGGGCGCGGGCGCCGCGCCGCGCTCGGCGTCGGTGACGGTGGGAAGCTCGCCCCCGGTCGGCCGCGACCAGCTCGCAACGCTCGAGCTGCTGCAGCAGCAGGAGACGATCTACACCTTTGCCGCCACAAGCCCGCGCGCCGGACCGGTGACGCAGCTTGCGTTTCCGGTCAGCGGCGTCGCGGCCGGCGACTATCTGTTCCGCGTCCGCGTCGACGGCGCCGAGAGCGCGCTGCAGCTCGATCCCAATCGTGTGCCGATCGGGCCGAAAGGGACGATCCCATGACCGCACATGGCTATGACTGGGTGGCGCAGAACCAGGCCTATCTCGCCGCGATGCTGGCGCGGGTACGACAGGCCCTGGAGCGCCATCTGCAGCCTCCGCTGGTTGATGAGGGAAGCGTGGAGCCGGGCGCGCTGCCGTCGCCGCAGGCGGCGGCGGGCGCCGCGTTCGAGATCCTGGCGGAACGCTTCCGCCTGTCGTCGTTCGAACGCGACCTGCTGGTGCTGTGCGCCGGCGTCGAACTCGATGCGTCCTTTGCCGCGCTGTGCCGCGACACCACCGGGCGCGCCAATCCGACCTTCAGCCTGGCGCTGGCGGCGCTGCCGGACAGCCACTGGAGCGCGATCACGCCGAGCGGTCCGTTGCGCTACTGGAAGATGATCGAGGTGGGGCCCAGCGACAATCTCGTCGCGGCGCCGCTGCGGATCGACGAGCGCATCCTGCATTTCCTCGCCGGCGTCTCCTATACCGACGAGCGGCTGCAATCGGCGACGCGTGCGCACCGGCCGAGCGGGGTCGAGCTGTTCGCGGCGCATCGTGTCATCGCCGAACGCATCGCCGCGCTGTGGGCCGGTGCGGCAGCGCGCGGCGAGGCGTTGCCGGCGATCCAGCTCGTCGGGGAAGAGGATGCGGGCCTGACCGAGGTCGCGGCCGGCGCATTCGCGCTGCGCGGCCTCGACATGCGCATCATCCGTGGCCACGAGATCCCACGCATGGCGGCCGAGCGCGAGCTGATGACGCGGCTCTGGCAGCGCGAGGCGACGCTTGCGGGCAGCGGTCTGTTGATCGTGCTCGACGACACCGATCAGGACGAGGCCCAGCGCGCCATCGCAGCTTTCGTCGAGCGCGCCGATGTCGCGCTGCTGCTGGCCGGTCGCGAGCCGCTGCGGCTCTCGGGACAGGCGCTGCCGCGCTTCGACGTCGAAAAGCCTGATCGGGCCGAGCAGGCGGCGCTGTGGCGTCGCGCGCTGGCGGCCGATCATGAACAGGATCCCGGCAAGGACGCGGACGAGCAGGACGATGCGCTGCAGGCCTGCATCGACCGGCTGGTCAATCAGTTTCATCTCGGCGCCGCCGCGATCGTCAATACCGGCGCGATGATGTCGTGCGCCGGCGCTTCCCCGAACGCGGCCGATACCGCGGAGCTGTGGGAGACCTGCCGCGCCCAGGCGCGAAGCCGGCTCGACGATCTGGCGCAGCGGGTCGAGACGACAGCGACCTGGGACGATCTGGTGCTGCCGCCGTTCCAGAAGCAGATCCTGCGCGACATCGTCGTTAATGTGCGGCAGCGCTCGCGGGTCCATGATCTCTGGGGCTTTGCCGCAAAGAGCAGCCGCGGGCTCGGGATCTCGGCGCTGTTCGCGGGGCCCAGCGGCACCGGCAAGACGCTGGCGGCCGAGATCATGGCCAACGAACTGCGGCTTGATCTGTACCGGATCGATCTCAGCCAGATCGTCAGCAAATATATCGGCGAGACCGAGAAGAACCTGCGCCGGGTATTCGATGCCGCCGAGACCGCCGGCGCCGTGCTGCTGTTCGACGAGGCGGACGCCTTGTTCGGCAAGCGCAGCGAGGTCAAGGACAGCCACGATCGCTACGCCAATATCGAGGTGAGCTATCTGCTGCAGCGGATGGAAGCTTATCGCGGGCTTGCGATCCTCACCACCAACATGAAGCAGGCGCTCGACCCGGCCTTCATGCGGCGCATCCGCTTCGTTGTGCAGTTCCCGTTCCCGGATGTCGCCGAGCGCGCCGAGATCTGGCGGCGCATCTTCCCGCCAATGACGCCGACGGCCGAATTGAACGTCGACAGCCTGGCGCGTTTGAACGTCTCCGGCGGCAACATCCGCAACATCGCGCTCGGCGCCGCCTTCGTTGCGGCCGACGAGGACGCGCCGGTCACGATGGCGCATCTGCTGCGGGCGGCGCGTGCCGAATACGCCAAGCTGGAGCGGCCGTTGACCGACAGCGAGATCGGAGGCTGGAGCTGACGTGACGGATACGCGAACCAGCGACGTACCGACATGCACGCTCCGGATCGGCGAGCTTGTGCTGCATGGCGTCGCCGGTGTCGACCGCTACGCGGTCTCTGATGCGATCGAGCGCGAGCTCGGCCGGCTGCTCGGCAGCGGGGAGAGCTGGCAGGCGCTGACGGCACATGGCAAGACCGCAGATAGCCGCCGCATCGATGCAGGCCATGTCAGCATCGCCGCGGGCGCCACGCCCGCGACGGTCGGCATCCAGATCGCCCGTGCGATCCATGGCGGCCTGACGGCGAGCCATGCCGGCGCCCGTTCGGCGCTGCCTGCCAGCCCGCGCGCCGTGCCGCCGCCCTCCGGATCGGGAGGGGCGAGATGAGCAAGCGCGCGAGCGTATCCGTTGCAGCCTCCGCCGAACGATCGGCGCGCGAGGCTGCCCGCGCGAGGCCGCAAGGCGCGCTGCGCAGCCATGCCGAGGGGACCACGGGGCGCGGCTGGTCGCCGCCGGCGACGTCGTCGAACGCATCGCGGCTGCGGATCGGCCGGGCTGACGATGTCCAAGAGCGCGAGGCCGAGCGCGCCGAGCTGGCGGTAGGCACGACGCCTTCGATGGCGATTGCAGGCCTCTCACCGACGCACGCGTGCATCCAGGCGCGGGCCGAGGCCGGGGCGACGCCACAGGCGCCGGTGGGCGTGTCGGAGCGGATCGCGGCGGCGGCGCCGGAGGGGCGCCAGCTGCCGACCGAGCAGCGCGCATTCTACGAGCAGCGCCTCGGACATGACTTCAGCACGGTCAGGATTCACGCAGGTCCCGCCGCCGCCGAGGCGGCATCTTCGGTGCGGGCGGAGGCCTTCACGCATGGGCAGAACATCTATTTCGGACAGCACCATTATCAGCCGGGCTCGACGGCCGGGCAAAGGCTGATTGCCCACGAACTCGCCCACACCGTGCAGCAGCGGCCCAACGTGATCGCCCGCCGCGCGCTGGACGGGGCCGATGCGATCGATGCGCCGATCTCACGGCCCCGCAGCGTCGATGACGAGCCGAGCCAGCCGCCGGATGCCGTTGCCGATCAGGTTGATGCGGGCATGCGCCATGATTCCTCCGATGCGTCGGGCCAGGCCGGTCAGCGCATGGCGCAGGCGTCACCGGCTGCGCGGCGCAAGGCCGCCGCGGTGCTGCAGGGACGTCTCGCCGGCGAGCAGGGGCCGGATGAACGACAAAAGCTGCCGACGCTCAAGGCCGCGGCGTCCGGCGCCAATTCCGAAGCCCGCTCGCCATCCGACGCGGGCGCGACGCGCCCGGAGGATCGGCCGCGTCAGGACCGCGTGGGCACGCCGGAGGCTCGCGCCACAAGCGCCGGGGCCGCCAATGCGCGGCCGCCGACGATCGCCACAAGCGCGGCTGCTGCGCCGACCGCGCCGGCTCCCGCGCCGTCGGTCACGCCGACGGCTGAGGCTGGCCCGAAGATCGAAGCCAAGGCGCCGCCTTCGGCGCGCGGTGACGCGGCAGGCCAGCCGTCCGGCGCGCATGCGGCGCCATCCGCCACATCAACTCTGCAGAGCTCGCCGCATGGTGAGGCATCGGGCGGCGCCGGCGGTCCGGCGGCGCAGCCAAGCGGCGGTGATGCGCCATTGCGGCTCGCGGATCTGTTCGAGCAGCCGTCCCAGAGCGCGACGGCTGACGGTGCGGCGCAGGGCGCTGAGACCGGGCGGATGGCCGGTGGGACAGCGGAGATTTCAATCGGCGCCCCGCTGCAGGACGATGCGGCGACCGAGACCCAGCCGCCTTCGGAAGATACGGCTGCGCAGATGGAAGCGCTGGCCGCCGATCTCGAAACCACGCTGGCAGCCACGCGCGAGACATTGAAGGCACGCTCCGCTGCGGCCGGCGCGCGGGTCCGCCAGCAGGCCGGCGCTGCGCGCGCTGGCATTCGCGCGCAGATCAGTCGGGCCATAAAGCAGATCCAGACGGACCAGACGAGCTTGCTGTCCGAGCTTTCCACCAAGGTCGGCGATACGCACAAGCTGATCGACTCCAGTCTTGCCACCCGCAAGCGCGAGGCCACGGACGCCGGAACGACGAGTCAGACCACCATCAAGGGCATCTTCAAGGGCCACAGGGACAGCGTCGACGACACCGTCAAGACGAAGACCAAGGCGGCTGAAACCCTGCGCGACAACAAGGCCGAATTGGTCAAGCAACGCAACAAGGACGACATGAAGGCGGCCTACGCGATGGCGCGGGCCAAGTCTCACCAATATCCCAACACGAACCGCGGCGCCTATATCGGCAACGCCGTCTATGACGTCGCCGAGGCGACCGTCAACAAGATGCGCGAGCAGGAGCCGGAGATTGTCCAGGCGATCAAGGACAATACCGAGCCGCTGCCGCAATATTTCAAGGAGCAGGGCGCGCAGGCGCTCGACGGCTTCGACGTCAATCTTCCCAAGATCCTCGCGAGCGTCGATGATGGCGTCAAGGGGGCGCAGGGCGATCAGGACAAGCGGGCGGCGGAAGCGCATGCCCAGCTCAACACGGTCGCGGGCCAGAGCAAGGCTGACATCGCATCGCTCGGCTTGCAGGCGATTGCCCAGGCAGCCGCATTCGGGCCGCAGCTCGAGGCGAAACTCGACGCCGAGCTATGGCGGGTCCTGAAAGCCATCAAGGATGCGCCCGACGAGATGATGCGTCGGATATCGCCGCCGGTCGAGGAGGCGATCGGCCTGTTTCGCGGCGACGGTGATGCCGACGTCGATGCCGCCAAGGCGCTGACCGGCGGGCTTAAGGGCTTCGTCGACGATTCCGCCGCCGGCTCGGGCGACGCGATGGAGCACGCGGCGGAAGCCAGCGTTGCTCGTTTCACCGCGCTTCATTCCGGGGCCGGGCAGGCAATGCACGCCCAGGTGCAAAAGACGAAAAAAGTATTCGACGGCGCGCGTAGCGGCATCACCACGACGACCGGCAATCTGCACAGCAATTTCGACGGCGCCGTCGCGGGAAGCGTGACGACGCTGAAGCAGGCGCTGACCAAGACCGAGACGAGCATCCGCGATCAGCTCTCACCGGTGGTGAGCCAGCTTGGCGGCAGCTTCGATACGACGCTGCGCGACGCCGAAGGCAAGATCGACACGCGCATCGCCGAAGGGCTCGGCAAGAACAAGGAAGCCCTGGCGGAGACACGCGACAAGATGAACGAGGCGGCCAGCGAAGCCGCCTTCGAATATGACCACCCGATCCGCAGCGCCATTGGCAAGGGTCTGGCGTTCGTCGCCGGCCTCGTGGTCGGCATTCTCGCCGTGCTGGCGGTGGTCGCCATCTTCCTGCTGATCGGATGGGCGATCGCTGCGGTGCTTGGCGTGTCGATGCTGACGGCGGGCCTGATCATGCTGGCCGCGATGGCCGGCTTTGCGATCGGCTATTCGTTTGCGGCCCGCCTCGATGCCGGGCAGGGCGTCGGCGAGGCGTTTCTCGGTGCGGTGGGAGATTTCGGACGCTCGGTGCCCGGCATGCTCTACGACATGACCGGCATCCCGAAGTTGCGCAAGGCGTTCAGCGACGATCCGATGACGCCTTATGAGCGTGGCAAGATGCTCGGCGAAGGCGCCACCGAGCTGGTGCTGGCGATCTTCATGGTGCGTGGCGCGGCGAAGGGGATCGCGGCCAAATTCAACAGTCTGCCGAAGTTCAAGCCACCGGTGATCGCGCCCGAGCTGTCCGGTCCACGCGGGCTACCGGCGCCATCGGCCCCCGTGGAAGCGCCACGGCTTGGTGTTCCCGGCGAGCCGGTGGTCGAGGCACCACGGCCGGTCGCGCCACAGCCCGAGCCCCGGATTGGTTTTGGCCGCGAGGGGGTGCGTGCCGCCGAGCCGCGGCCGCCCGGCGCGCCGCCGCAGCCGGAGCCGAGGATCGGGTTTGGTCGCGAGCCGGCGCCGGCCGGCGGATCTGGAGTGGCGCCGCAATCCGAACCCCGCATCGGATTTGGTCGTGAGCCTGCGCCCGAGCTGCCCGGCGCCGCGCCCAAGCCCGAACCCCGGATCGGCTTTGGCCGGGAGGGCGCGCGTGCGGCGGAGCCGCGTCCAGCGGGCGCGCCGCCGCAGCCCGAACCGCGAATAGGCTTCGGCCGCGAGGGGGTGCGCGCCGCCGAGCCGCGTCCGCCCGGAGCCGAGCCGCAGCCCGAGCCGCGGATCGGTTTCGGGCGCGAAGGCGTGCGTGCCGCCGAGCCCCGTCCGCCCGGAGTCGAGCCGAAGCCTGAACCGCGGATCGGCTTTGGCCGCGAAGGTGTGCGCGCCGCCGAACCGCGCCCACCGCAAGTCGAGGCTCCGGCAGCGGCGGACAATCCGCCGGTCAATGCGCGTGGGCAGGTTTATGAGGGACGCGGACCGGCTGGGCGCGAACCCGTCGGCGCCGGAGACCGGGCGCGCGCCGGAGGACGTTCGAGCATGGAGCCGAGCGCCAAGCTCGAGAGCGGTGAAGCACCGCGACCGGCGCAGCAGCCGGGACGCGTCGAGCCGGCACCGCTTGAGGAGCCGCGTCCGGCCCAACGTCCCGCACCCGAGCAGCCATCGGTTGAGAAGCCGGCCGAGCCCGGCACGCCAAGAGAGCAGGGGCCAAAGGAAGAGCCTGCACCGAAGAAGCCGGCATCGAAACCGCGCAAGCCGGCCAAGGCAAAACCCGGCGCGAAAGAGGCCGAGCCGGCACCGAAGCAGGGCGAGCCCACCGAACCAAAGCCCGCGGAAGCCAAATCGCCGGAAGCAAAGCCTGCGGAAGCAAAGCCTGCTGAGGCAAAGCCAGCTGAAGCGAAGCCGGCCGAAGCGAAACCTGCGGAAGCCAAACCGAGCGAGGCCAAACCTGCGGAGTCCGAACCATCCAAGGGACCGAAACAGGCTGAGGAAAAGGCCCCGGCCGAGGAAACTCCCGACAAGCCGAAGAAGGATCCTGAACTCGAACGCAAGCAATCCGAGCTGCAGAAGGAAGTCGAAGAACTCAAGAGCAAGCGTGACGCGGCGGCTGAACGTTGGAGGCGGCTGCGCGAAAGGCGTGAGAAAGCCGATTCCGATGCCACCAAGGCGCGCAAACAGATCGGCATAGAGGAAGCCCGCGGTAACACCAAGGCGGCCGACGCTGAGCGCGCGAAGCTGAGGTCGGCTCTCGAGCGGCGGGGCAAGCTCGATCAGCAAATCTCGGAGGCCAACACCGAGACAACGAAATGGGAAAGGGCGCACGGCAACAAGGCACGCGAGCTCGAATTGCTCGAGCTGCGTCTCAATCCGGAGGAGCGCACCTCGCTGCCCTGCTTTTCAGCGGACACGCCCGTATGGACTTCGACCGGACCGAAACCGATATCCGCACTGGTGTCGGGCGACCTGGTTCGTGCTTACGACATGGCATCGAAGAGGACCGAGCTCAGGGGCGTCGATGCCGTGTTCGTCAACAGGACGGTGCACTTTTACGACATCGGCCTCGATGGCGGCACCATTCGCGCGACCGGACGCCATCGCTTCTGGATTCCCGACGAGGACAGCTGGGTCGAGGCGAGAGAACTGCAGGCCGGTACGCGGCTGCTGCACTGGGATGGCAGTTGCAAGGAAATCGAATTCATCACCTACCGCGACGTTGAGATCGCGCCGACCTACAATCTCCAGGTCGACGAATTGTCCAACTACTTCGTCGGCCCCGGGGTGCTGGTGCACAATGCCGGACCGGCCAACTATGGCTTCGGTGACAACATCATCTACGAAGGCACGAACCCGGATTTCCCCGGCAAGGTCTATGTCGGTCGGACCAACGACAGGGATATCCGCGAGGGCAGTCATCGGCGCGAGGCGATCAAGAACCTCGAACGCAAGGATCTCACTCCGGAAGAGCGCGAGTTCTGGGAGTTCAAGAAGGGAATGAAGCTCAAGGAGCGGGTCACGGGCCTGACGGACGATCAGGCTGCCTTCATGGAGCAAAAGAACATCGACATCGAAGTCAAGGTCAACAAGGAAAATCTGATGAACCGCGATCTGCGACCGGTCTCCCAGGATCGCATGAAGACGTTGGAGAGATCCATCTCGAATGATCCCGCGGTTCAAGAAGGCCGCTTCTGTCCGAAATAGGTGCTGAACATGTCCTGGTGGGAAACTGGAAACGAGCGGCTCAAGATCGGCGATGTCCCGGCTGACAAGATCGGCAGCGGACTGAAGCACATCGTCGCGGAGAAGCAGAAGGAGGGAGCCGCCGCTCCAACCTTGCCGCAGCTGATTTCAGCACTTGAGCAGGCGCTGAGGAGCAGGGGTGGCGGCCGGATCGTGGCCGAGACCTCGGCCGGTGCGGTTTCTGCAGGAGGCGGTAATGATCCAGTTGTCGATCGCGAGGTTGCGCGGATCGTGACGGCGGTCGCGGATTCATACCAGACGGAGCTCGACCGCGAAGCGAGACCTGCCGAGATCCTGGCCTGTTTCGATTTCGTGCTCGGCCCTGCGCCGGCGCGCTATCTCTCGGAGGTGACCGGGCAGGAGATCAACGACATCAGGTTCGCTGCGCCGGCGCCTGCCGGGACGTCAGGCGGAGAGGGCTCGCCATGACATCCTCACCCCTCTCGCCACGCATCCTGAAAGGCGCGCTGGTCTCGGTGAGCGCGACCAGGCCGATCCCCTCGGTGATCATCTTTCAGTACAATCCGGATACGCTGACGCGCTCGATCAAGCCGCGGGCGCCGGGCGGCGACGGCGCGCGCTCGGAGGCGATGCGCCTCACCGGCCCGCCGGAGGAGACGATCAAGGTCGATGTCGAGATCGACGCGGTCGACCAGCTCGAAAAGAGCGACGGCATCGCCACCAACCTCGGCATCTATCCGCAGCTCTCGGCGCTGGAGATGCTGACCTATCCGTCGAGCGCGACCATCATCGCCAACACCGTGCTGCTCGCGGCCGGCACGATCGAGATCGTGCCGGCGGACGCACCGCTGACGCTGTTCATCTGGGGCGCCAAGCGCATCCTGCCGGTGCGCATCAGCGACTTCAGCATCACCGAGGAAGCGCACGACCAGGCGCTCAATCCGATCCGCGCCAAGATCGGGCTGGGGCTTCGCGTGCTCGGCTACAACGATTTGTCGATCACCAACCCCGGCTACTACATCTTCATGGCGCATCAGGTGGTCAAGGAGACGCTGAGCGTCGTCGGCACGATCAGCGACCTGACCGCGGTTGCGGGCGGCAATGTCAGGCTGCTCTAGGACGAGAGATTTGCAGGGCGACGAGTGCAGGAGGCGACATGTTCGATCACACCAGCCGCTACGCCAATATCGAGACCACCACGCTGACGCTGCCGGGTGGCCGCATGGTGTCCTATGTGCGGCGCCGCTTCCTGCCGCACGGCGACCAGCTCACCTTGCTCGCCGAGGTTCGGGTCACGCCGGGCGAGCGCATCGATCTGATCAGCAATCGCACGCTGGGCGATCCGCTGGCGTTCTGGCGGATCTGCGACGCCAACAACGCGATGGATCCGCAAGCGATGGTCGCTGACGTCGCCGCCGACGCCAACCGGCTGCTCCGTATTCCCGTTCCACAGCGCTGAGGTCACGAGCAACAACGACGAGGCAAAGGAATGCTGCTGGGCGTCAATCTCACCTTGCTGATCGGTCCGACGGTGCCGGTGCCCGCGACGCCCGACATTGCCGAGGCGCTGCAGAGCGTGTCCGTGACGCAGAATGACGAGGGGCGCTCCGGCTTTCAGCTGGTGCTGCAGATCGGCCGGGCCGGCCCGACTGACCTGCTCGACTACGCGCTGCTGCTCAACCCGCTGCTGCGACCGTTCAATCGCGTCATCCTGATGGTGCTGTTCAACGCGATGCCGAAGGTCTTGATCGACGGTCTGATCACCAACCAGCAGTTCTCGCCCGGCAATGCGCCGGGAACGGCGACGCTGACGCTCACCGGCGAGGATGTCTCGATCGCGATGGACATGACCAAGAAGCGCGCCGAATGGCCGGCGATGAGCGAGATGGTCATCGCCAATCTGATCATCGGCACCTATGCGCAATACGGTCTGATCCCGATGGTGATGCCGCCGCCGTCGATCGACCAGCCGCTGCCGATCGAGCGTACGCCGGTGCAGCAGGGCACCGATCTCGAATATCTCAAGACGATGGCGCAGCGTTTCGGCTTCGTCTTCTATGTTGAGCCGGGTCCGGCGCCGGGCGTCAACACCGCCTATTGGGGACCGCCGAAACGGGCCGGCCTGCCGCAACGGGCGCTGACCGTGAGCCAGGGGCCGGAGACCAATGTCGACAACATCAACTTCACTTATAACGCGATGGCGCCGACCATCGTCGACGACGTGGTGCAGGACCGGCTCACCAACACCAGCCTGCCGGTGATGACGTTCGCCAGCCTGCGGCTGCCGCCTCTGGCCGCGATGCCGGCGTTGCCGTTCCAGCTGCCGAATGTCCGCACCAGCCTGCTGGAGCAGAGCCCGGGGCTGTCGGTCATCGAGGCCTATGCGCGCGCGCAGGGCGTCACGGACAAGTCGGTCGACAGCGTCGTCACCGCGCAGGGCGAGCTCGATGCGCTGCGCTATGGCGACGTGCTGGCGCCGCGCGGCATCGTCGGCCTGCGCGGCGCCGGCTTCACCCATGACGGCTTCTACTACGTCAAGAGCGTCAGCCACGCGATCAGTCGCGGCCAGTTCAAGCAGCGCTTCAGCCTGACCCGCGAAGGCACCGGCGCCATCACACCGGTGGTCGTCCCATGAGCAGGCATTTCGGGAAATACCGCGGCACCGTCGCCAACAACATCGACCCGATGATGATGGGGCGGGTTCAGGTCAAGGTGCCGTCCGTGCTCGGCGACGGCCAGCTGAGCTGGGCCATGCCGTGCGTGCCTTATGCCGGCTCCGGCGTCGGCTTCTTCGCGATCCCGCCGAAGGGCGCCAACATCTGGGTCGAATTCGAGGGCGGCAACACCGACCACCCGATCTGGAGCGGCTGCTTCTGGGGCACCGGCGAACTGCCGTCGGAGGCGCTGCTGCCGCAGGTGAAGGTGTTCAAGACCGACACCGCGACGTTGACCTTGAGCGATGTGCCGGGCAGCGGCGGCATCACGATCGAGACCAAGAGCGGCAAGAAGATCAAGATGGACATGATGTCGATCGAGATCACCGACGGCAAGTGGAGCATCAAGCTCGAGGCCGCCAGCGTCACGATCAACGGCGGCGCATTGGAGGTGACGTGATGCCAGGGTTTCTGCTCGATGTGTCATCGACGGTCAATTGCGCGCATCTGCCCGGCAAGGCGATGCCGGCGACGCCGTTCCCGCGTGTCAAGATTCTGAAGCAGGCGATCGTGGTCCAGACCGCGCAATACACCGTCACCGGCTGTGCGCTGACCGGCACACCCAATCCGCCCTGCGCAACCGCGCAATGGACCACCGGCGCGCTGCGCGTGAAGGCATCGGGCACGCCGGTGCTGCTGCAGGACAGCCAGTCCACCTGCGTGCCGACGGGCACGCCGCTTACCGTCATGGTCGTGCAGGCAAGGGTGAAGGCGAAATGACCAACCTCGCTTATCCCTATCAGTTCGATGGCACCGGCGGCACGGCCTCGGCCACCGTCGACGATCACATCCGCGACCTGATCGAGCAGACGCTGTTCACCTCGCCCGGCGAGCGCGTCAACCGGCCCACCTTCGGCACCGGCGTGATGCAGCTGGTGTTCGCGCCCAACAGCGATGCCTTGTCGGCGGCGACCCAGTTCCTGGTGCAGGGCGCGTTGCAGCAATGGCTCGGCGACCTGATCCATGTCGAGAGCGTCCAGGTCGAAAGCCGGGATGCGGCGCTGCTGGTCACCGTTCAGTACCTGATCCGGCGCACGGAGCAACGGCAGAGCGTGCAATTCTCGAAGGACATCCAGCCATGACGCCGTATTTCTGCTGCGACGACGTCAGACGCAACGCGGTGCGGGCGTCGGCCAATCTCAACGGCATCGACGTCCTCGAAGTGCTCGACAGCGACGCGCCGGTACCGGCCGACCGGCAGCGCGTGCTGCGAGTAGGCTTCGTCAAGGCGCCGGCTCCCCCGGGGCTGACGCCGGCGAATGTGGTGATCACGGGCGGCGAGCGCATTCGCAATGTCGTGGCCGACAAGGTCAGCTATGACGGCAACGTCGTCGTCATCCATCTGAACGCCTATGGCGACTATTCGCCATATCGGTTGCAGCTGGTCGGCGCCACCGGCAGCACCTTCGACGCCAAGACGCTCGACCCGATCCTGTCGGGGATAGATTTCTCCTTCAAGGTGGAGTGCCCGAGCGACTTCGATTGCGGCACGCCGGTGGCGGCGGCCGCGCCGCCAGCAGTGTCGCCGCCCGATATCGACTATCTCACCAAGGATTACGTCGGTTACCGGCAGTTGATGCTCGATCGCCTGACGGCGCTGAGCCCGCATTGGAAGCAACGCAATCCGGCCGATCTCGGCATTGCGCTGGTCGAGACCCTGGCATTCGTCGCCGATCAATTGAGCTACCGGCAGGATGCGGTGGCGACCGAGGCCTATTTTTCGACCGCACGGCGCCGGATCTCGGTGAAGCGTCATGCCCGGCTGGTCGACTACGCCATGCATGAGGGCTGCAACGCCCGCGCCTTCGTGCACATTGCAGTGTCCGCCGATCTGACGGTGCCGAAGGCAACGAAACTGCTGACGGGGATGAGCGGCCAGCCCGCGCGCGCAACGGCCGGCACCCTGATGCCGGGCAGCGCGCAGCGCGGTGTCGAAACCTTCGAGACGATGGCGGACACGAAGCTGTTCGCGGCCCACAATATCCTGCCGTTCTACACCTGGGGCAATGGCCGCTGCGTGCTGCCCAAGGGCGCGACGCGGGCCGCGTTGAAGGGCCGCTTCCCGAGCCTGCAGGCGGGCATGGCCGTGGTGTTCGAGGAGATCGTCGGGCGGCAGACCGGCAAGGTTCAAGACGCCGATCCGCTGCATCGCCATGTGGTGCAGCTCACCAGGGTCACGGCGTCGAGCGACCCGATCGGCGGCGCCTTCAATCAGCCGCCCACGACGCAATCGGTCGACGTGACCGAGATCGAATGGGCTGCCGACGACGCGCTGCCATTCGCGCTGTGGCTCAGCGCGCAGGTGACGCAGCCCGACGGCAGTGCAAAGCCCGTGGTCGTTGCCACCGCGCGCGGCAATCTGGTGCTGGCGGATCATGGTGCGACGCTGGCGGTCGCCGAAGATCTCGGCAAGGTGCCCGCGTCCCGGCTGAGCTATCTGCCGCAGCCGGCGACGCCTTGCGACGTGGTCGACGCGCGGCCGCTGCCGCCGCGGTGGCGGCCGCGCCTGAAGGAAGCAGCACTGACCCATGCGCAGCCCTATGACCCCGCGCATCCGCCGGCCTCCGCCAGGGCCGCTCTGAACCAATCGGCGGCGGACGCCATCCCGCAGATCAGCCTGACGAGCAGCGACAACGGCAGGCAGGCGCTCTGGAAGCCGCAGCGCGATCTGCTCGATAGCGAACCGGATGAGCGGCATTTCGTGGTCGAGACCGAGTCCGATGGAACGGCCTGGTTGCGGTTCGGCGACGACACCCATGGCGGCCGTCCGACCACCGCCATGAGCTTCAGCGCGATCTACCGCACCGGCAGCGCTGTGCGTGGCAATGTTGCCGCGGAAGCGATCTGCCAGGCGGTGCTCGGCGACCCCGCGGTGCAGACCGTGCGCAATCCGCTGCCGGCGACGGGCGGGCGCGCGCCCGAGGCGATCGGGGACGTTCGACGCAAGGCGCCGTTTGCGTTCCGCACGCAGGCGCGCGCCGTCACGCCGGCCGACTACGAGGCGCTGGCGGCCCGACATCCCAGGGTGCAGCGTGCGGCCGCGGCGCAGCGCTGGACCGGAAGCTGGATGACGGTGCTTCTGACCATCGATCGGCGCGGCGGCGAGCCGGTCGATGCCGCCTTCGAGTCCGAGATCCGCGCCTTCATCGAGCCGTATCGTCTGGCCGGTCACGATCTCGAGGTGAATGGGCCTGACTTCGTCTCACTGGAGATTGCGGCGCGCGTCAGCGTCGCGGCAAATCACTTCCGTTCCCATGTGAAGGCGGATCTGTTGCGTCTCTTCAGCAACGGCACGCTGCCGGACGGCCGGCTGGCGGTGTTTCATCCCGACAATTTCACCTTCGGCCAGCCCGTCTATCTCAGCGCCCTCTATGCCGCCGCGCTCACCGTCGACGGCGTCAGCGCGATCCGGATCACGGTGTTCCAGCGTCAGGGCCAGCCGGCCGGCGCGGCGCTGATGAGAGGCCGTCTCGATCTCGGACGGTTCGAGATCGCGCGGCTGGACAACAACCCCGACTTTCCCGAGCGCGGCGTGTTTCGTCTGACGATGGAGGGCGGCAAATGAGCACGAATCCGAACAGCGCTGACCCGGCGGGATGCGCATGTCAGGGCGACGCGACGGCGCTCCGGACCCCGGTCGAGATCGCGAACCGTCCCGGGCTGTCGGCGCTGAGCTATCGCATCGGAACCTATCAGCAGTTCAAGGACACCATGCTGGCGCGGCTCGGCAGCGGCGTGGCGGGCCTGCGCAGCCGCCGGGACACCGACTTCTCGATCGCGCTGCTCGATGCATTCGCCTGCACGGCCGACACGCTCACCTTTTATCAGGAGCGCATCGCCAACGAATCCTATCTCTCGACTGCGACCGAGCGGCGGTCGCTGGTCGAGCTCGGGCGGCTGATCGACTACGAGCCGCGCCCCGGCGTCGCAGCGACCGTCCATCTCGCCTTCACGGTGGAAGACGCCCCCGGCGCGCCCGAGCATGCGGCGTCGCCGGTGACGATTGCCCCCGGGCTGAAGGTGCAGAGCATTCCTGGACCGGGCGAGCTGCCGAGGACGTTCGAGACGGTGGAGCCGATCGTCGCCCATCCCGAGTGGAATGCGATGCGGCCGCAATTGACCGAGCCGCAACTCATCTCCGGCGACATGCGCTCGCTCCTGCTGAACGGGACCAACAGCGGCCTGAAGCCCGGCGATCGCATTCTCATCGTCACCGGGCCCGACGCGGAGCAGCGCGTCGCGCTCGAGGTGGTCTCCGCGACACCGCAAGCCGGCCGCGGCACGACGCAGGTCACGCTGGCCTATAACCCGCCGGAGCCGCGGCGGTGGGCGCGGCGCCGGCTGCCGTTTCACATCTTCGGACCGGACCTCATCCAGCTCACGACCTTGCAGGTTGACGCAAACGTCATGAGCTTTCGGTGGCGACAGGCCGATCTCGACGCGTTCGCGCGGGTCCAGGGATGGTCTCACCGGCACCTGATGCGGAACATCAGATGGCAGGTCGCGCATCGGGTCTTCCAGCCCGAGGCCGGCGTGTTCTCGTTCCGGGAGCGGGCCGGCATCTTCGGGCACAATGCGCCCAAGCCCGGCGCCAACAACACGCCAGGACTGGCGGACGGCAGGACATTGCTGGACGAGGCCAACACAAATCTCGGCCGCGCGATCGATCTCGACCGCACCTATCCCGATGTCATGCCGGGAAGC
>Ga0207689_10001415_pt1 | contig 22915 bp, 14 predicted proteins | sample KBSMisM52_FD_184312 | JGI IMG/M metagenome (GOLD analysis project Ga0207689, IMG submission 184312) | Miscanthus rhizosphere microbial communities from Kellogg Biological Station, Michigan, USA - KBS Miscanthus M5-2 (SPAdes) (version 2) | ecosystem: Host-associated > Plants > Roots >... | reverse complement strand
TAGCCAATGAGCCGCGAGCCGAGCGCACCGCTGCCAGCCGCCAGCCAGCCGTCAGCCGCCGCCGCCGACCATCGCCGACAGCGACGTTCCGCCGTTCAGGCACATGGGGGCAACCGGGCTGATCGGCCGCACGGGTTGCACTCGGGACGTGACGAGACACATTCATGGCGCGGTTTGCATAAAGTATTGCGTCGTTGTCACGCTGCCCTGCTGCCCAACCGCCACCCCCGGAGGCATGTCATGGTATCGCCCAGGCCATCAGGCCTAGTCGCCGCTGCGTTTTTGGCCGTACTGCTCACCACCGGCGCCGTCGCCCACGCACAAGGGAACATCTCGGGAACCGTCACCGCTCAAGCCGGCACGCCACTGCAGGAAGCGCGCGTCATCGTCCTCGGCACGACGCGATCCGCGAACACAGGTCCCGACGGCAAGTATCTGATCCGCGGCGTACCGGAGGGAACCGCCGACATCCGCGTGCTCCGCGTGGGCTACCAGGAAGTCAAACGCTCCGTACGCGTGCTCGACGGCCAGACGGCGACGCTCGACTTCACGATGTCGCAGAGCGTCGTTCAGCTCGAGGAAGTCGTCACCACCGCCACCGGTGAGCAGCGCCGCGTCGAGGTGGGCAACGCCGTCGAGAACCTTTCGGTCGCGAAAATCACCGAGACGGCGCCGATTCGAAATTTCGCGGACGTGTTGAACGGTCGCGTGTCCGGCGTCCTCGTGCAGCAGGGCGGTCAAACAGGATCGGGCCAGCGCATTCGCGTGCGCGGCGTGAGCAGCATCAGCTTGTCGAACGATCCGATCTTCGTGATCGACGGCATCCGCATGAACGCCAACAACAGCTCGTCGGCGTTCGGCAACGGCGGCAGCAACTTCAGCCGACTGGGCGACATTGATCCGGAAACGATCGAGAACGTCGAGATCGTAAAAGGTCCGTCGGCCGCGACGCTATACGGAACCGATGCCGCGAACGGCGTCGTCGTCATCACGACGAAGAAGGGCCGCACCGGAACCGCCAAGTGGAACGTGTTCGGCGAGGGCGGTGTTCTCGACGACCGCAACTGGTACTCGGACAACTACACGCTCGCGGGACACAGTCCCACCGGCGCGCTTCTCATCAAGGCCGGTGAATGCCGCCTGATCGACGTCTCCGAAGGACGCTGCAAGAAGGCGGACGGCACCGCCGGATACGACAGCGTTCGCATCTACAATCCGATCACCGATCCGACCGTCACGCCGCTCGGTTACGGCTATCGCAAGGCGGCCGGCCTGCAAGTGACGGGCGGCAGCGAAGCCATTCGTTACTTCATGTCGGCGGGGCGCGACAACGAGATCGGCGTTTTCCAGCTCGACCAGTACGAGCGCGATCGGTGGGATTCGCTCGGCGTCACGATCCACCCGTGGCAGCTGCGCCCGAATACGCGTTTGCTGAACAGCTTCCGCGCCAACGTCAGCGCGCAGATCAATCCGCAGCTCGACGCGCTCGTCAACTTCGGCTACGTGACCAACGAGGGCTACACGAGCAACGAATCGAACAACACGGTCGGCATTGGCTCACAGGCGTTCGGTGGACCGGGGTACCGCAGCAACGGCCTCGTCGGCGGACTTCAGGACTCGCTGCTCGGGTACCGCGCCGGCACGCCGGGACTGGTTTGGGCCGAGAAGCTCCAGCAGAACACCAACCGGATGATCATCAGCTCGAACATCAACTGGCGGCCGACGAGCTGGTTGCAGACGCGCGCGAACTTCGGAACCGACTTCGCCGACCGCGTCGACAACAACCTTCATATGAACGGCGAAGGCTGGCCGCTCTCGACCACCTATCGCGATGGCCAGGCCCGCAACGGCCGCGACAACATCAACAGCCTCACGGCGGACCTGGGCGCGACCGCGAACTACAACCCGTCGCGCTACAATTGGCTCGGATTCAAGACCACGGTCGGAACGCAATACAGCAACTACCGCGAAGACCGGAACTCCGCGACCGGCACGACGTTGCCCCCCGGTGCCGTGACGTCTCCGTCGGGCGCGACGCCAAGCGTCAATGAAGCGACCACGCTTCAGAAGACGTGGGGCATCTTCGCCGAGGAGCTGGTCACGCTGCGCGATCGGCTCTTCATCACAGGCGCCGTTCGCACCGACCAGAACAGCGCGTTCGGCACGAATTTCCAGCGCGTGTTCTATCCGAAGACGAGCGTATCGTGGGTGATGTCGGACGAGAGCTTCTTCCCGCACAACAGCGTCTTCAGTCAGATCAGCAGCTTTCGGCTGCGCGGGGCCTACGGTGCCTCGGGTGTCCAACCCGGGCCGAACGATGCGCTGCGCACCTATCAGGCGAACTCCGCCAGCCTCAAGAACACCGATCAGCCGTACGAAGCGTATCAAGCGCTCGGCAACGCCGACCTGAAACCGGAGCGCTCGACCGAAATCGAGACTGGATTCGAGTCGCGCCTCTTCAACAATCGCGTGCAGTTCGACATGACGTACTACAACCGGACCACGCACGACGCACTGATCAACGCGATCATCGCGCCGTCGGTCGGCTCCGGTGGTACGCGGCGCTTGCAGAACCTCGGCTCGATTCAGAACACGGGATGGGAGTTCACCGTCGGCGGACAGATCGTCGACTCGCGCCAGTTCGCGATGGATTTCCATTTCGCCACGGCGCTGAACGCCAACAAGGTGAAGAGCCTCGGCAACACGCCGCCGCAGATCGGCACGACGAACTGGATCGTCGAGGGCTACCCGATTCGCGGCCTGTGGGCGATCCCGATTCAGGGCTGGCACGACGACAACCACGACGGCATTCTGACGGCGAATGAGATCGACGTGAAGTACGACACGCTGTACGACAACACGATCGATCCGATCACCGGCAAGCCGAAGCACTCCGTCGCCGGCGTTGGCACGTTCCGTGGCTACGCCGAGCCGCGCTATCTCACGACGTTCACGCCCGGCGTCGAGTTCCTGAATCACCGTCTGCGCCTTCAGAGCCTGTTCGACTGGCGCGGCGGCAACAAGTGGTACAACAACACCGAGCGAATTCGCTGCACGCGCCCGAACTGCAACGGCATGTTCAATCCGAACGCGTCGATGGAGGAGCAGGCCATGGTCGTCGCCGCGAACTTCAACGCGGCCAAGACGCTCGACGGGTTCCTGCAGCCCGGCGGATTCGTGAAATGGCGCGAGGCGTCGGCCAGTTTGCAGTTGCCGCAACAGCTGTATTCGCGTTCACGCATCAAGAACGCGTCGCTCGTGTTCACGGCGCGCAACCTGAAACTCTGGACGAACTATCGTGGCACCGATCCCGAGAGCGATTTCCAGGTCGGAGAAGGCGGTGACGCGCCGTCGGAATTCCAGACGTTCTCGCAGCCCACGTATTTCATCCTTCGTTTGAACCTCGGCTTCTAACCGGACCGCGACCCATGAGACATCGAATCATGCAAGGCCGCGTGAGAGCGACGATCGTGCTCGCCGCCGCGGCAGCTTTCGTCGGATGCGACCCGAAGACCGCGTTGCTCGAAGCCGTGGACCCCGACATCATCGATCCATCGTCGGTAGAATCGGCGGCGGGCGCCGTCGCCGTGAGGAACGGGGCTCTGGCGCGGTTGCGCGCCGCGACCGCCGACGACGAAAGTAGCTGGCTATTCGGCGGACTTCTCGTCGACGAATGGGCAACGAGCTCCACGTTCGTCCAGAACGACGAAACCGACCAACGACAGACCAAGCTCGATAACGGCACGGTCCAGGGCCAGCTGCGTGCGCTCTACCGCGTACGTACCTCGGCCAATCAGGCGATCAAGCTGCTGACCCAGTATCGACCGACTCCGGCGTCGGATATCGCCGAGATGTATTTCGCGCGCGGTTTCGCCGAGTTGCAGCTCGCGTCGGATTTCTGCAACGGAATCCCACTGACCGACGGAGCCGGCGACGAGATCAAGTACGGGCCGGGCCTGACCGTAAAGGAAGTCTTCACGGTCGCGGTGGCGTCCTTCGATTCGGCGATCTCGATCGCCAGCGCCACGGACAACGCGAGCGTCACGATCAATCGCGCGGCGCGCATCGGCAAGGCGCGCGCCCTACTCGGGATCGGCCTCGATAAGGCAGCCGACGCGGCGACGGCGGTGGCGGGAATTCCGACGACGTTCCGCTACGACGTGACCGCGTCACTCACCGGTGGCAACAACATTCTCTGGTCGCAGCCGGCCGGCTCGAACCGGTACACCGTGAGCGACAGCGTGCAAGGCAACAACCGCAGCATCTTTGTGAAGAACGCGATCCCCTTCCTCTCGGCCAAAGACCCGCGAGTTCCCGCGCACTACAAGATCGCGAGCAACGGCAAAGACACCGTGAAGTCGCAGGACGGGAACACGTACGTGATCCAGGTCGACAGCCTGTGGGGCCAAACGTCGGCGGTCGCCGTCGTGCACGGACTCGATGCCCGGTTGATCGAAGCCGAGGCTGCACTCAAGGCGGGCAATGCGACGTCGATGCTGTCGATTCTCAACGCGCTGCGGGCGGCGCCACTCCAGATCACCGCGCCGAGTCCGACGGCGACGGGTACGCATCCGGGCTGGACGACGCCCGTCATGACCGCCCTTACCGATCCGGGCACGCAGGACGGCCGTGTGCGGCTGCTCTTCCGTGAGAAGGCGTTCTGGCAATTTGGCCGCGGACACCGGCTCGGCGATCTGCGTCGCCTGATCCGCGACTACGGCCGCGCGGCCGACGGCTCGGACACCTTCCCCGTCGGCACGCACTACAAGGGCGGAGTGTTCGGGGTAGATCTCAACCTTCCGGTCACGAGCGACGAGCAGGTCGGGAATCCGAGTTTTAGTGGATGTATTGATCGTAAGGCCTGACAGCCGGCGGTGGGCGGTGGGCGGTGGGCGGTCCATCGCCCATCGCCCATCGCCGATCGTCACACCGGATGTCGTGCCTTGAGCGTCGCCAACGCCTCGCGGGCTTGATCGGCTGCGGGAGTGCCGGGTAACCGCTCGATCAAGCGCCGCAACTCGACCATTGCGCGCCCCGGTTCGTTGAGTGGACCGGTGTACAGATCGACCAGGCGGTGCGTCGCGTAGACGAAATCGCCGGTGCCCGCTGCTTCGATGTGCTGGACTTCGGTGAGGAGCTGGGCGGCGCGAACATGGTTGCCCTTCTCGCGGGCGTAGAGCTCCGCGGCTCGAACGCGTGGTCTCACCGCGCCGGGATTTCCCTGAAGGATTGCCTCGAACGACGCTAACGCGTCATCGATTTGGCCGCGCATCACGAGGGACTGCTCGCGCGAGTATTGTTCCTCGTACGGCGTGGTCGATCCGTCGACCATCACATGCTTCCAACCGTTCCCCGCCCCACGTGCGATCAACAATCCGAAGCCGCCGGTCGCCGCGCCGAGTAAGGCGCTGATGCCGAGAGCCTCGAGCCACTGCGTCAGTGTGGGGCTCGCTCCGCCGGCCGCCATCGCGAAGCTGATCGCGCCCATCGTCACACCGAACACCATGAGACCGTAGCCCCACGCTCTCAGAATGTCCGCCGCCGCCGCGCCGTGGCGGTCGAACAACGTTTTCTTGTACTCGGTCGGTTCTCCCACGCTTTCGCTCCCCCCAACTTCTCGAGAGTCGAGATGCTCATCCCGAAGCTGGCGACAACCTTAAAGGACTACACTCGCCGGCAGTTCGTTTCGGATCTCACCGCGGGACTGATCGTCGGCGTCGCGATGTCGTGACGCCAGTCCTCGGCGGCATGCCGGCGACTGGGGCGATTGCACGGACAGCCACGAACGTCAAAGCCGGCGGACGAGCCCGTGACCGGTATCGTACACGCCCTGACTGTGCTCCTCATCACACTGGCGCCGGAAGCCGCTGGTACTCGTGATTCGGCTCGCTCGACCTGGCGATCGCCATGAGCGGCCAAATCGCTTCAAACAAGCCAAAAACACGCCGCACCACGGTCGCCTGAGCACTTGGTCCATCGGGGCAGACGCACGTTCACGTGTCCAAATTGCAGCCGGGAACGTCGTTGAGCTGCAACGTGTTTAGCTTTGGAAAAGCGGAGCGGCCACAGCGGCACCTGGACTCACCAGACGGGTAGCGTAGACCTATCGTTTGGGGGGCACGTCGTTTGCCCGCGCTCACCAAGGTCGACCCCCGAGAAATTCGGGGTCGTCAGTAGTTCGGAAGACAATTTGTTGCGGCTTAGTCCGCGGGGCTTTCAATGGCTCGACTGGGATTGCGCAGGGCGCTCCTCGCGACACCCCTTCTGGTGCTCGCGGCCTCCGTCAGCGCCGGCGCTCAGGAGTACTTCGGACGAAACAAAGTCCAGTACGAGACCTTCGACTGGAAGATCATCAAGTCCGAGCACTTCGACAATTTCTTCTACCCGCCCGAGTCGACGATCGTCCACGATGCCGCCCGCATGGCGGAGCGCTGGTACAGCCGACACACCGACACCTTCCGGCACGCCTTCGACCGCAAATCGCTCGTCTTCTACGCCGACCATCCTGACTTCGAGCAGACGAACGTCGTCGGCGAGGCGCTCGAGGAAGGAACGGGCGGCGTCACCGAATCGAACCGGACCCGCGTCATCATGCCATTTACCGGCATCTACGCGGACAACGATCACGTACTCGGCCACGAGCTCGTCCACGTCTTCCAGTACAACATCGCCGAGGGCACCCCGGGCGGCGGATTGATGCGCCTCGACGCCCTGCCCCTCTGGCTCATCGAAGGTATGGCCGAGTACTTCTCGCTCGGCCGCGAAGACCCGCTCACGGCGATGTGGATGCGCGACGCCGTCATGCGGAACAAGTTCCCGACGATCAAGCAGCTGACGACCGACCCGCGCTTCTTCCCGTATCGATACGGCCAGGCGCTGTGGGCATACGTCGGCGGGCGTTGGGGCGATCGCCAGATCGTCGAGGTGTACCGCGCCGCCCTGCGGCTCGGCTGGGATGCGGCGCTCGTCCGCGTGCTCGGTGAGAACCAGGATTCACTGTCGAAGGATTGGGCCGCGGCGAATCGCGCGATGTATCTGCCGCAGATCGCGGGACGCACGCACCCGGATAGCGCCGGCGAGAAGATCGTCGGCCTGGAGCGGACGGGTGACTACAACCTCGCGCCGACCATCAGCCCGGACGGCAAGTTCTTCGCCTTCTTCTCGAGCCGAAATCTGTTCAGCATCGACCTGTTCCTTGGCGATGCGCGAACCGGCAAGGTGATCAAGAAGCTGGCTGGCCCGTCGAGCGATCCGCACTTCGACGCGATCAGCTTCATCAACTCCGCCGGTGACTGGTCGCCCGACGCGAGCAAGTTCGCCTTTATCGTATACGCGGAAGGCCAGAATGAAATTGCGATTCTCGATACGAAGTCGACGAACGTCGAGCGTCGCATCAAGCTGCCCAAGATCGGAGCGGTCAGCCACGTCTCGTGGTCGCCGGACGGTGGCTCGCTGGTGTTCTCGGGTCAGGCCGGCGGCATCAGCGATCTCTATCTCCTCGACCTCAAGGCCGAGAAGATCACGCAGCTGACGAACGACCGGAACGCCGACATCCAGCCGACCTGGTCGCCCGACGGCAAGACGATCGCCTTCTCGACCGACCGCGGGCCGCAGACGGATTTCAATACGCTCAAGTTCTCGCCGCTGCAGCTGGCGACGTACGACGTTGCAACCGGCCGGATCAGCGTGTTCTCACCATTCGCGCACGGCAAGCACATCAACCCGCAGTTCTCGCCCGATGGTTCTGACCTGTTCTTCGTCTCCGATCAGGACGGATTCGCCGACATTTATCGGCTGAACATCGCCAGCGGGCAGGTCTTCCGCGTGACGAATGTGTCCACCGGCGTGAGCGGCATCACGACAGTGTCACCGGCGATCTCCGTCTCGCGACAGACGGGTCGCATGCTGTTCAATACGTTCTATAACCAGGGCAACGAGATTCGCGGTCTCGAGGCCGCGCAGACGGTCGGAACGCCGATAACGCCGTCCGCCGCGGCCACAGTTTCCGAGGGCGCGCAGCTCCCGCCGCCGCAGATCACGCGCAGCCTCGTGATGGGCTATCTCGCCGATCCGACGGCCGGACTGCCCTCGGGCAATGAGTTCAGCATTCAGCCATTCCATTCGTCGTTCGCGCTCGACGCGATCGGCCAGCCGAGCCTCGGCGTGACGGCGGGCGGCCCGTTCGGCACGGGCGTCGCCGGCGGCGTATCGATGATCTTTGGCGACCAACTCAGCGACCGACAGATCTTCACGGCCATTCAAGCCAACGGCACCGTGAAGGACATCGGCGGCGCGCTGCAGTACTACAACATGAAGTACCGATGGAACTGGGGCGCCGGCTTGCAGCACATCCCGTATCTCACCGGCGGCGTGTTCCTCGACACGGCGACGGTGGCGGGCGGCGGAGGGTACAGCGTCAACCAGCTTCTGCAACGCATCTACATCGATCAGGCGGCGGTATTCACACAGTATCCGTTCTCGTCGACGAGGCGCTTCGAGTTCACGGCCAACGTGACGCGCTACGGATTCGACACGGAGTTGCTGCGCACGATCTTCAACGCCTCGAACGTGATCGTCGACGAGCAACAGACCACGCTCCCCGGGCAGTACAAACCGGTGTGGTTCGCCGAACCGACCATGGCGTTCGTCGGCGATAATTCATTCGCGGCATTCACCTCGCCCGTGCAGGGTGAGCGGTACCGACTGCAGTACACGCTGACGTCGGGGTCGGTCACGTACCACACCGCGCTGCTCGATTACCGGAAGTACTTCTTCTTCCGCCCGTTCACGCTCGCCGTCCGCGGCTTGTCGCTCGGTCGCTACGGCAATGGCGCGGAGGACATCAACACGACGTGGCCGTTGTATCTGGGCGAGGAAACCTGGATGCGTGGTTACGGCTACAACTCGTTCTCGAGCGACGAGTGCGTAGTGAGTGGCGGTAGCGCGCAGGCGGTGGCGACGGGCTGCCCGGTGTTCCAGCGTCTCTTCGGCAGCAAGATCGGCGTGCTCAATACGGAATTCCGAATTCCGCTGTTTGGAACGGAGGGCTTTGGCCTGCTCAACTTCCCCTTCCTGCCAACAGAAGTCTCGCCCTTCTTCGACGCGGGCGTCTCGTACACCAACGCGCAGGGACCGGATTGGAGGATTACGAAGAGCGCCAACGAAATCCCGAATTGCGGCAACTCGTCGTCGTTCGGTCTGACGCAGCAGCAGTCGCTCTACCCCTGCGCCGACCGCATCCCGGTCTTCAGCGCAGGCTTGTCCTTCCGCTTCAACCTGATGGGTTACGCGATCATGGAAGCCTACGTCGCCCATCCGTTCCAGCGTCCGACGAAGAGCTCCGTGTGGGGATTCCAGCTGTCGCCGGGATGGTAACCTTGTAGAGGGTGGAAGCATGCGCGGCTTGCGCCGCGCTGGGAGCACGGCCGCTTGACGCGGCCTGGGTGCACGCTCGCTTCGTTAGCTGGATACCAACAAAAGGGGCGCCGATAGGCGCCCCTTTCCTTTTCCGCCCAAATGGCGCAATTGGGGTCAGGCGCAAATGGGGTCAGACCCTATTTCCAGAACTCTAAATAGGGTCTGACCCCATTTGGTATACAATTGGCACATTTTGGTACGCTCACCAATCGTAAAGCGCCCGATATATCGCTAGATTTCTCTGCACGACTCTCACATACTCCCGCGTCTCCACAAACGGGATCCGCTCGGTGAACAGCTCGGGGTCGTCCGCGCCGGGCCGGCCTGACCAGCGCTCGACACGCGAGCCGCCGGCGTTGTAGGCGGCAAGGACGCGCGGGAGTGGGCCGTATTGTTTGCGATACGCGGCGAGATGTGCCGTGCCGAGTTGGAGATTTGCGTCTGCGTCGAGCAACAGCACGGGATACCACACCGGGAAGCCGAGCGACCGCGCCACTTCCTGGCCGACTGACGGAAGCACTTGCATGAGACCGCGCGCGTCGGCCGCCGAGATGGCTCGCGGATTGAAGCTCGATTCCTGTCGGATGATCGCCGCCACGAGAGCCGGGTCGAGGCCTTGCACCTTGGCCGCGCGCGCGAGCTCGTCACGATCCACCACCGGATACACGATCCGCATCACTCGTTCGTCGCGGCGCCCCCCCGCTCCCTCGGCGAGCTTCTGCGCGATGCGAATCGCGCGCGACGATTGGTCGAGCGCGAGGAAAGCGTCCGCCGTGGCGAGCGCGCGATCGGGAGCAGGCGACCCGTTGGCGCGTTCCTCGAGCGCATCCATCTCGTAGCGCGCCTCGACGTCCATTCCCATCCGCTGCAGCAGCTTGATGCGCGCGACGGCGCTGTCCACGGGCGCGACATGGTGGGAGGCCGCGGCCCCGCCGGCTTGCACCGGCGATGGGACACGGTCTCCGAGCCGCTTCGCGGCGAGCACCGAGTAGTAGGAGACCGGCTGCTGCGCGAGCACACTGCGCCAACGTTCGGCGGCAACCTGGTCGTCTCCGGCGGATTTCCACGCGCGGCCACTCCAGTAGCGCGCCGCGGCCGCGGCATCGGAGCGCGGATATCGCGCCGCCAGAGAGTCGAGCTCGCGCGCGGCTTGTCCCTGCTGACCGTCGGTGATGGCGATCAGCGCGGCCTGAAGTCGCGCCTCGGGCGCTCGTGCAGTCGCGGGATACGCCCGTGCCAACTGGAGGTACGTGGCCCGAGCGTCCGCGTCGTTGCCGTCGTCCGTCGCCAGGTCCGCGTACAGCGACATGGCTGCACTCGACGCGCCCGTATCGGCGGGAAACCGCGTCCACACATCGCGCAGCGCCGCGCGCGCGGCCGCGGCGCCGCTCGACGACATCACAACCCGCGCTCGCTGATACGCCGCCTGCCCCGCCAGCGGTCCCTCGACGAGACTGAGCTGCTTGAGCGCGTCGCGCGAGCGATTCGCCCGGGCCAGCGCCTGCCCGTAGCGATAGCGATCGTCCGCCGTCAGCTCCACGCCGGACGACGTCGCCCGATCGTATCCCATCACCGCGCGCGCCGGCGGTCCGTTGATCGACGCGCTCCGCGCCATCACGAACTGCTCCTGAGGTGTGTGCGAGGTGAATGCGCGATCGAGCACGTCGATCGCGCTCTTCGACTCGGCCGTCCCGGGATGCTCGCGGATGTACGCGAGCGCTTCCGCTTTGATCGTGTCGCGCGTCTGGCTATCCGGCGCCACGGAAAGCCGCAATCGGAACGATTGCGCGATCGCGCCGAGTTTCGCGAAGCGTGCCGCGGCGCCGAGGGCATCGCGAAAGCGCTCACGAGCTTGTGCTTCCGTCCACGGTACGCGAGTGCGTGACGTCGCCAGCGTCACGCGCGCGTACGCCGCGGCGCGCTTCGTGGAGTCGCTCTCGTTGCCCGCCGCGCGAAGCAGCAGCCAGTCGCGCACGGCGTGAAGCTTGTCGGCGGCACTGGCGTACGCGGTGGCGGCGCCGTCGAAGTAGTTGTTCCGCTCCAGCGCGCGTGCAAAGAGAACGGAGCGCACGGCTTTCGTTTCTGCGGAGCTTGTGTCCTTCATCAGGGCCGACGCGTGGCGCATCGCGATGGTGTCGAGATCACGCTCCAGCGCGGCGCGTACGAGAAGCTCGCGGCCCTCAGCGTCGAACGCGGTATCGACCCACGCAGCTGAACCGAGCAGCTTGTCCACCTCCGCCCATCCACCCCACCCGGCAGCGGCGCGCGCCGCGACGAGCAATGCCGCCGGCGTCTTTCGGTTCGCGTCGCGAAGAACCGGCGCGACGATTTGTGTCGCTCGCCACGGGTGTCCCGCTCCGATCGCCGCCTCGGCTCTCGCCAGATCTCCAGTTTGCCCGATGGCGCGCGCGAGGCCGCTCGGCGTCTGCGCGGCCACGTCGCCGTTCGCGTTGCCCGCCCCCGTCGCGTCGCACGCCATCACCAACACGGCGAGCGACGCGACGAGCCGGCGTGCTATTGCCTCTTGGCGCCCCCCGCCTGGACGGCCTGCGCCTTGTCCGACAGCCAGTAAGCGAACCACTGGCGAATGCGACTCAGCCGGTCGACGAGAAGCCACGGCTCTCCGGTGCGGGAAAGGTCATGATTGGAGCGCGGATAGCGCACGAACTCTGCCGGTACACCTTGCTTCTTTAGTGCCATGAACCAGAGTTCGGCGTTGCCGATTGGGGTACGATAGTCCTCTTCACTCTGCACGAGGAGCGTCGGCGTCTTGACGTTCTTGACGTGACGGATCGGTGAGAGCGTGTCGTACATCACCTGATTCTCCCACGGCTTCCCGAAGAACTCGCCTTCGGTGAGCCCCTGCGCATCCGACGCGCCGTACCAGAAAGTCCATTCGCTGATCATGCGGTCCGTTTCGGCCGCCTTGAAGCGGTTGGTCTTCGTCGTGACCCACGCCGTCATGAAGCCGCCGTAGCTGCCGCCGCTGACGCCCATCTTCGTCGAGTCGACGTCGGCGCGCTTGGCAACGACGTCCACCGCCTTCATCAGATCATCGTAGTCCTTGCCGCCCCAGTCGCCGCGGCTCGCGTACGTGAACTCCGTGTTCGTGCCGCTCGACCCGCGCGGATTCGTGAACAGCACGAACTGACCCGCGCCGGCCAGGTTCTGGAATTCATCGAACCAGTTCTCGCCGTAGGCCGAATGCGGGCCGCCGTGGATGTAGAGCACGACTGGATACTTCTTCGACGGGTCGTAGCCGAACGGTTTCATGAGCCACGACTCGATCTCGAGGCCGCCGACGGACTTCACCATGAACCGCTCGGCGTCGGACCACGCCACTTCGCTGTTCACGCGATCGTTGAACGACGTGAGCTTCCGCTCGCCCGTCCCGTCGGCGTTGGCGACGAAGAGCTCCGTCGGATGCGTGAGGTCCGTCGAGACGTAGAAGATGCGCTGCTGATTCTTGTCCATGACGACACCGCTTACCTGACGCCGTCCCGCCAAAACTGGCGTCATCTTCTTGCTCGCGGGATCGATCTTGTAGATGCCCGTGCTCCCGCCGGTCGCCGTCGTCATCGCGATCTGACCGTCCTTCAGCCACTGGATCTGCCCCGGCTCATACTGCCAGGTGCCCAGAATGTCCTGCGGCTTGCCGCTCCCCCCATCCGCGGCCACGACGAACAACCGCTGATTCTTGAAGCGCGCGAGCTGGCCGACGAACGCGATCTGCTTGCTGTCGGGCGACCAGGTCGGCTGCGATTCGTTGCCGGCGTACTCGATCTTTCGCGGCGTGCACTCGGCCGTTTGCTGCTCGCACGCCGCGACCGGAAGGATGAAAATCTCCGTGTCGTTGCGCGGCAATTCGTCGCGTTTGCGATCCGGCGCGAGCTTCGCAATCGAGTCCCGCTCGGCGGTGACGATCGAATCGGGGCGCAGACGCGCGTCGGCAATGAAGGCGATCCATCTCCCATCGGGCGAGACTACCGGGTTTTGATGACTGTATTTCGTGTTGGTGAGCTGCTTGCGTGCCGCGCCGGCGCGCTCGAGATAGATCTGCGCCGGCCGCGCCGTGTCACGCACCGGAGCGACCCGCGGCCCCGCGATGAACTGCGGCTGACCGTTCGCCTTGTAGGCCATGTCGATGACATGCCGTCCGTCGAAGCGCGCGGTGTTCTCGGGCTTCGTGATGGCGTTGTACGGCGGGCGCGAGATCGGCGCCATGCGACCGAAGGGATCGTTCGTCATGGAGTCCGTCGCGCTCGAATCCGGCGCGCCACCCCGACCACCCCGACCGCCGCCGCCACCACGCCCGCCAAAACCGCCGCGGCCACCCTCGGTCACGATCGAGAAGCTGTTGTCGGACGGCGACGAGCCCGCTCGAATCTGCGGGGCGCCCGTCGGCTGGAATGCCTCGCCCGACGGTTGATCCATGCGCAGCGCCCAGTTCGTGCCACGCCCACCCGGCCGCTGCGACGTGAAGTAGAGCAGCTTGCCGTCGTCCGAGAAGCGCGGATTGCTGCTCTCGAACCCGGGTGACGTATAGCGCGCCGGCGCCGGGTCGCCTTGGGTCGAGACGACCCAAACTTCGGAGTGACGACGATTCTCCGCTTCACGAACGGTCGTCACCGTGATCGCGACCTTGTTGCCGTCGGGCGAAAGCGCCGGAGTGCTGACGGTCGTGAGCTTGTACCAGTCGGCCGGCGTAAAGCCGTGTTTCGCGGCCGGCGCCGCACCTTGCTGTGCGGCGACGCTCGTCGCGCTGACGAGCATTGCCAATGGGAACGTGATGTGACGCATCGATCGAGCTCCGTGACGGGGCGCTGTGTGGGAATTATTGAAGATGCGCGGACGACCGCGTGTGGTCCATGGGCGCGCCGCTTCCGGGCGAATCGCGCGCCGCGGCCAAGCCAGACCCGATCAGGTCTCGCCGAACAACCCCTGGGTCGCCGATAGAAACCCGTCGATGTCCACGTTCTGCGGGTCGATCATGGATTGCACCGCACACCCTTTGATGAAACTGACGGACACCGCGGCCAATCCGTCCGCCGTCACTCCGGCAAACCGAGCCGGTTCCACGCGCAGCACCTCGTCGGCGATTGGGCGGAAAGCCTCCCGATACCGGTCCAGCTCGGCCTGCATCCTCGCGCGAATGCGCCGATGCTTGAAACCGAGGGCCCAGAAATCGAAGAAGAGACGAATGCGGCGCGGCTCGCTCGACAGCCGCCGCATCTCGCGGCGTAGCAGCGCGAGCAACCGTTCGCGCGGCGACGCGATCGCGGCGATGTCATCGGTCATGTGCAGGACGGTCGTCGTCGCCAACACGTGATCGAGGACGGCGATGATCAGTGCGTCCTTCGTCTCGAAGTGGAAGAGCACGAGGCCGACGCTCAGCCCGGCGCGCTCGGCGACGTGTCGCACCGTGAACGCACCGAGCCCTCGCCGCTCGGCGATATCGACTGCGGCCTGCAAGATCTGATTGCGCCGCGTCGCTTCAGACGCCTTTCGGCCCGGCATCGCGGCTCCCCAATAGCCGAAGTAAACCATCCAGGATTGTCAGCGGATGCGGCGGGCACCCCGGGATCCACAGGTCCACTGGAATCGATGTTGGAATTCCTTTCGCTTCAGGACTCTCGGAAAACACCCCTCCCGAGATGGCGCAGGCGCCGACGGCGATGACGATCTTCGGATCGCCGACCGCGTCGTAGGTCTTCTCGAGCGCCCCGCGCATGTTCTCGTTCACGATGCCGGACACGACGATACCGTCGGCATGCCTCGGCGACGCGACGAACTGGACACCGAAGCGCGCCATGTCGAACACCACGTTGCCGAGCGCCGTCAGCTCCGCCTCGCAGCCGCCGCAGCTGCCGGCGGCGACCGATCGGAGACGCAGCGAGCGCCCGAGGAGCGATCGCATTCTCGCGTCGAGCGCCGCCGCCAGCTCGAGCTCTCCGTCCGTCATCACCAGTGCTTCGCGCGTTCGCGTCGCCATGCTGTAGTCGGCGGTGAACGCGGCGCCGTGATCTCGATCAGTGACCTCCTCGGGCGCGAACACGCTGCGTCCGAGGTCGATCACGGGGAGAGAACGAGCCGCGTCGCCGTTCAGCGCGGGGCGGCCACGGAAACGCGCAGGCAGTGGCGAGGGCTCGGCGGGCATCGACACCGGCTCGACGCGCTGGCGGAGCCGCGCGCGCAGGAGGTCAAGCATCGCCGCGCCTAGAGATCATGGCCCGCATACGAGAGGTTGAAGCTCTTGTTGCACAGAGGAAAATCCGAGATGAGGTTGCCCGCCATCGCGCCGGCGAGCGCCGACCAGTTGTGAAACGACGGGTCGACGACTTTGTGACGTCGAATGCGGCCGTCGGCGTCCGTCATTGCGATGTGCGCGATCTCGCCGCGCCATCCCTCCTCGAGCGCGACGACGAGCTCCGATGGCTCGAGCGCGCCACACTCGACGCGCAGCGCACCGCGCGGCAGCGCGCTCACCTGTTCGCTCACGAACTCGATCGACCGCTGAATCTCGAGGCGCCGCACCAACGCGCGCGCCTGCACGTCGCCCGCCCACGCCTGCGCGACCGGAATCTGCGCGAAACGGAAGACACCGTACGCGAAATCGTGACGCACGTCGCGCGCGACCTCGCAACTGCGCGCGACCAGCCCGACGTACCCGCTCGCGATGACTTGCTCGCGCGTGACGACGCCGACGTCCTCGAATCGCGACTGCACCGAGGACGCGTCGAACAGGAGCTGCAGCACCGGCCCGAGATCCTCGCGAAGCCGGTCGACGCGACGCGCGATCTCCGTCGCCATCTCGCCAGGGATGTCGAAGGCGACGCCTCCCGGCCGGATCAGTCCGCGCCCGTACCGGTTGCCGCTGATCGTCATGAGAAGATTCAGACACTCGCCACGCAGGCGGGCGAGATATGCCGACGCCGGATGAAAGGCCACGTCGCCCGACAACGCTCCCAGATCACCGAGATGATTGGCCAGCCGCTCGAGCTCCAGCGCGATGCCACGAATCGATTGCGCTCGTGGAGTCTTCCGGCTTCGGGCGAGCGCCTCGATCGCGCCGCAGGCCGCGCTCGCGTGGCCGATCACCGAATCGCCGGCGATCGACTCCGCAATCAACGTCGCGCGCTGCCGATCCGCCGTCTCGAGCAATCGCTCGACGCCGCGATGCTGATAGCCGAGCATGATCTCCAGCGAAAGCACCTCTTCACCGTGCGCCTGAAACCGGAAGTGACCCGGCTCGATGACCCCCGCGTGCACGGGCCCGACCGCTACCTCGTGCACTTCTTCTCCAGACACCTCGTCGAACGAGTATGCCTCGCGGTCTCGGGGCCCGGTGCTCCATCCCACGGGCGCGTGGTCCGCCGCGTGGCGCCGCAGCGGCTTGAGCGATATCGCGCCCTCTGGTAGGGCTCCGCACTGTTCGGCGATCTCACGCTCGAAGCGCGTCGCTTGACGGCAGCGAGCCGACACCGATGGGTATCGTTGGCCGACGACGGTGCTAGCGACCGCTAGCTCACCTGCGTCGTCGCGCGCCACGACGGCTATCAGGCGGAGGGCCGTCGCGCTCTCGGCGGTCCCGAAGAGAGCGACGATACGCCACCCGTCGCGCGTTCTCGCCTCCAACTCGCTCGCCAGCTCCTCGACCCGAAGCGACGGAACGTCGGCGACCCGTGCGCATCGCCGATTCGAGATCTCTAAGAACGCGGCCCGATTCACGGCGCGCTCCCACCGAGCATGTGGGCCGCGTCCGCCAACGACGCGCGGAGCGGCGCGGGGATGTACACGCCGAGCAGAAGCACGATGGCCGCGAGCGCCAGCGGTCCGCAAACGAGCCAGGCAGAGTCTCGCCGCGATCCGCCGCCGTCGGCGCCCACGCGCTCCCCCCCTCCCCCTCCCCCTCCCTCGCGCCCTCCGAACACGACACCGAGCAGTACTCGGCCGATGCCGGCGAAGATGATCGAGAGCAGCAGGAGGAGGGCGACCGCCACCCAGACATGATGCTCACGGATCGCGCCGCTCACGATGGAAAATTCGCTCACGAATAGCCCAAAGGGCGGGGAGCCGGTGACCGCAAAAAGGCCGACGAGCATCAGCGCGGCGGAAACGGGACGCACGCGAAGCAGGCCGCGCATGTCCGCGGCGGCCGACGATCCGGTCGCGAGCACCATGTTGCCCGTGACCAGAAACAGCATCCCCTTGGCGATCCCATTGTTGAGGACGTGGAGGACGGAGCCGAACGCACCCACGCCTCCCACGCCGAGCCCGAGCACCAACAATCCCATGTGCTCCACGCTCGAGTAGGCGAGCAGTCGCTTGACGTCTGATTGACCGATCACGAACGCCGTGGCGACGACGAGCGATACGATGCCGAAGGCAATGAGCAGCGGCCGCGCGAACTCGTCCAGGCCGGCGGCGAAAACGACCGCCGTGAACCGCGCCAGCCCGACGAATGCGCAACTGGTCAGCGCCCCGGCCATGAGCGCCGAGACCAGACTGGGCGCCTCGCCGTACGTGTCGGGCTTCCACGAGTGGAGCGGCGCCAATCCCATCTTGGTGCCGAAACCGGTGAGCGCAAAGACATACGCCGCACGGAGCCAGGCGCGGTCGAGCGTGCGGGCGTGACTGAGAAGATCGCCGAAGATGAGCGGACGCGATCCGCCCACCGCCGGCTGGGCCGTGGCGAGCAGGAAGACGCCGAGCAACGCGAACGCGATCCCCACCGACGACAGCACGAGGTACTTCCACACCGCCTCGAGCGAGCGGCGATCGTGATGATGGAAGATGAGCGGCGCGATGGCCAGCGTCGTCGTCTCCATCCCCACCCACAAGAGCGCGAGATGCTGGCTCGCGCAGACCAGCGACGTCGCCGCGAGAAAGCCAAGCAGACACCCCGCGAACCACCGCCCTCCGCGAGGACTCTCCTCTCGCAAGAATCCAATCGCGTACGCGACGACCGCCGCGAACAGCAGACTGACGAGCGTCAGGACGAGGAGGCCGAGCGAATCCACAGCGAGCCATCCACTCAACGCCGAGGCACGAGGTCCAACCCAGAGTGCCCCGACGATGCCGAGGTGCGCGAGGCTCACCACGCTGAGCACGACGAGTCGCGCGCTCGGCCGCGTGATCGCGAAGGCAAGCGCCGACCCGATCGCCGGCAGCAGCACCACGAGCAGCACTAGCATGCGAAACAATCGCCGGTTGTCATCCTGAGCGAAGCGAAGGATCTGCTGTTCGGCTTCACGATTCTCTCAACTCCACGAGATTCTCCGCCGAAATCGAATCGAACTCGCGGTTGATGTGGAACACGACGATTCCCATGATGAACACGGCGACGAACACGTCGAGCAGCACACCGACTTCGACGAGGAACGAGATCCGCTCCACCAGCGTGAGACCAAACAGGTACACACCATTCTCGAGCATCAGGTAGCCGACCACCTGCGTGACCGCCTTGCTGCGCGTGATCAACACGAGCAGTCCGCAGAGGAGCGTCACGAGCGCCACCGGAACGAGCAGCCCCACCGGCGCGTCCTGACCCGAGCCGACCGCGGGAAGGCGGTTGGCGACGCCGAAGGAGAGACCCGCTGCAACCGCCCCGAGCAGCAGCGACCCCATGTACCCGATCACCGGCTCGACCTCGCGCCGCACCGATGTCTCGCGCATCGCCCACCGCAGAAACCACGGAAGCACCAGCGCTTTCACGATCAGCGTGCCAGTGCCAAGTGCAACGGAGTGCACCGACAGCGGACGCTCGACGGCAATCGACAACACGCCGAGCAACGCGCCCTGCACGGCCAGCATTCTCACGCAGGCCGTGACGCGCGAGATGCCGAGCACCGCGAAGTTGGTGAGCACGACGGCAAGCAGGATCGGCTCGATCAAGGCGCGCATGGTCGTCTACCGCAGCAGGAGGACGAGACCGAGTCCCGACAGGGCGGCACCGCCGGCGATGTACAGCGGCACCTTTGGCAACTTGAGACGCGCCATTGACGCTTCGACGACCCCGACGAGAACGCCGACGAGCACGAGTGAGGCGGCGAGCGTGCCGAGTCGCGCTGCAGGCTCGAGATGCGCCACCGGCCAGGCAACGCGCGCGAGCAATGCCGAGAGCACGCTCAGTTTCACGGCGCTCGCGTAGAGTATGACGCCGAGATCCGGACCACTGTGATCGAGGATCATCACCTCGTGGATCATCGTCAGCTCGAGGTGCGTGGTCGGGTCGTCTACCGGCGATCGCGAACACTCGGCGAGAAGAAGCACGAAAAGCCCAGCAGCCACCATCACGAGCGCCGGAGCTGCGGTCATCCATCGGTCGGCGAGCGGTTCGCCGGCCACGCCGGAAAGTGACAGCTGCCGCGTCGCCACACTCAGCGCGGCGAGACCCAGAAAGAGCGCGAATTCGACCAGCGTCGCAAACGTGACTTCGCGGCTCGCCCCCATTCCCTCGAAGCTCGAGCCTGTGTCCAGCGCGCCGAGCACGAGCACGAATCGGGCAAGCGCCAGCGTGTAGGCGAACGCGACGACGTCGCCGGCGAACGCGAACACCGATGTTCGACCGTCGAGTGGCACGAGCAGCGCGGCGACGACGGCGGCAGCGAGCGCGACAATCGGCACCAGGCGAAATGGCGTCGTCGTCACCCGCGCGTAGACGATGCCGCGCCGAGAGAGCTTCCAGAGGTCGGAGTAGAGCTGCCAGACGGGCGAGCCGCGCCGTCCGGTGAGGAAGGCCCGCGTGCGCGTCGCAACGCCCGGCACGAGCGGGGCAAGCACGAGCGTGAGGAGCAGTGCCACGAGGGGAGACGCCTGCTCGAACGTCATCGTGTCCCTCCGCGCACGACGAGATAGGCGAGCAGCATCGTGAGCGTAACGACGACGTACACGAGATACGTGCGCAGTCGTCCCTGCTGCAGGCCGCGGAGGCGGACGGCAACGCGCTGAACCATAGCCCACGCCGGCGCCACGGCGCGATCGAGCACGAGGTCGAAGAGTTCGGAGTGGAAGACCGTCGCCCCGCGGTGCGTCCGAATGCCGCTCGCCGCTCCGAACACATCGAGCAACGGCGCAGCGAACGACGACGCCGTGTACTGCATTCGTGGAGTCACGGCCGTGTAGGCACAGGCCCAGGTGTCGAGCTCGCGCCGTACAACGCGAGCGCGAAGCCAGCGCATGACGAGCGCGGCGACCCCGGTCGCGAAGAGGAGCACCAGCGCGAAGCGCGCGACCTGCCACGCCGAGTGTGTGACACCGGCCGCGGCATCGACATCGAGCGCGACCGACTCGACATAGCCGGCAGTGCGCAGCGCGATCGGGATGACGAGCGGCGGCGCAACGCCGATCACCGCGCAGGCAACGGCAATGACGATCGCCGGCCCGCGCAGCCATGCGTTCGGCTCACGGGCTTCTACGGCGGGCGACGAGCGAGCGGTGCCGAGGAAGACGACGCCCGCGACTTTGGCGAAGCACGCCAGCGCGAGCCCGCCGACGAGCGCCAGCGCGGGCACGCCGAGCACGGCGAGTCGCATCGCTTCGGCCGATTGCCCCGCCTCGAGCAGCCCGCGATAGAGGAGCCACTCGCTGACAAAGCCGTTCAGCGGTGGCAGCCCGACGATCGCCGCGGCGCCAACCGCGAACAGCAGCCATACGACCGGCATGCGTCGCGCCAACCCGCCGAGTCGCTCGAGATCGCGCGTTCCCGTCTCGCGGTATACGGCGCCGGCGCAGAGGAACAACAAGCTCTTGAAGAGCGCGTGGTTCAACGTGTGAAGCAGCGCCGCGCCGTATCCGATCGCGGCGAGTACCGGTCGTCCGTGGGCACTCGCAACCCCAGCCAGCCCGATGCCCATAAGAATGATGCCGATGTTCTCGACGCTGTGATAGGCGAGCAGACGCTTGATGTCGTGCTGCGCGAGGGCCCACAGCACGCCGAGGATCGCCGACAGCGCGCCAATCGTAAGCACGGTCCAGCCCCACCAGAACGGTGGCGTGCCGATGAGCCACAGGACACGCAGCAATCCGTAGATCCCGATCTTGATCACGACGCCGGACATCAGCGCGGACACATGCGACGGCGCGGCAGCGTGCGCGGGCGGCAGCCAGAAGTGCAATGGAACGAGTCCCGCTTTCACGCCGAATCCGACCAGCGCCAACACCAACACGGCGACGAGCGCACCGCCCGACAGTTCCGCTCCTCGCGCCAGAGCGTCGAACGTCCAGTCACCGCTTCCGCGCGCCAGCGTCGCAAACAGCGCGAACAACGCGAGCGTTCCCACGTGGGTGGCCACGATGTAGATGAAACCAGCCCGCCTCGCCTCGGCGTGGCGGTACTCCGTGAGAATGAGGAGGAGCGATCCGATTGCCATCAGCTCCCACGCGCCCATGAATGGAACGACGGAACGCGCGCAGACGACCAGTGCCAGCGCCGCCACCTCGAGGGCGAAGAACGCATGGCTCGGCCAAGCGACGGTCTCGTCGTCGTAGCGCATGTAGCCGATGCCGTACACGGCGGAGAGCGATCCGACGCCGAGGATGACGACGAGAAACACCGCGCTGAGCGAATCGACGCCGATGACCCAGTCGCCGCCCGGAAGCGCGCTGGGGATCGTCGTGGACACGGTGACGCCCGCGCGCAGCACACCGGCGGCCGTGGCAATACCCAGCGCCGAGCCGGCGAGAACGAGGATGCTGAAAACGGAATCGGCGGCGCGGCGGCCGCGCAGAGCGACTTGCGCCGCCGCGGCGAGCACGAACAAGCCGAGGCCGATCCAGAGCGGCGTCACGGGGTCGGCTTGCGCTCCTGCACCCGGAACGATCCGGTGGTGCGCGTCGTCTCGATCATCTCCAGCCGGCCGAGGATGTCATCCGCCGAGGCGCGCGTACGCAACATCTCGCGGAGCGTGTCGTCGCGAAGAACGAATCCCAGCTGCGCGAGGATTCTCAGATGCGTCGGAACGATCGGGCTGACGACCATGAACAACGCGTGCACCGGCTTGCCGTCCATGGCCGCGAAGTCGATCGGATGCGTCAACAGGCCGAGGGTGACGAATGGCCGCGCGATGTGGAGCACGATCGGGTTTCGCACGTGCGGAATAGCGATGCCGTCGCCGATCCCGGTCGAGCCGAGCGCCTCACGTGCTTCGAGCACGTCGAGGAGAAAGGCCCGGTCCTGTTCCGGTGGAAGCGGCAGCCGCTCGACGAATTGCGCCAGGACGCGGTGCTTGTCCGTCGCGTCGATGTCGTGGAAGATGCCGCCTTCGCGAAGCAGCACCGAGAGCGGCGGCACTTCGTCGGGGGCGCGATGCGCGACGTCGAGCAGCGCGCGCGACGCCGGCACGCCCGTCTCGACCGCCCATTCCCAGAGCTCGACCGGATTGAGATAGAGGCGTTCGCTCACCGAGTGCGCCGGCAGCGCGCGCTGGTCGATCCAGCGACGAATCGTGCCTTCGTTGACGCCGAGATAGCTCGCGGCTTGGCGGAGCGTGAGCTGCAC
>Ga0207689_10001414_pt1 | contig 22916 bp, 19 predicted proteins | sample KBSMisM52_FD_184312 | JGI IMG/M metagenome (GOLD analysis project Ga0207689, IMG submission 184312) | Miscanthus rhizosphere microbial communities from Kellogg Biological Station, Michigan, USA - KBS Miscanthus M5-2 (SPAdes) (version 2) | ecosystem: Host-associated > Plants > Roots >... | reverse complement strand
GCCATCGCCAGTTCCTGGCCCGCGTGCTCGAGGCCTACGACGAGTTCGAGTTCCACGTGGTCTACCACCAGCTGGTGCAGTACTGCGCGGCCGACCTGTCCTCCTTCTACCTGGACGTGCTCAAGGACCGCCTCTACTGCGATGCGCAGGACGGGACGCGCCGCCGCTCCTCGCAGACCGTGCTCTACCGGATGGCCCGCGATCTCGCGCGCCTGATGGCCCCCATCCTGCCCATGACCGCGGACGAGGTCTGGGAAGCGATTCCCGGACAGGCGAGCGGGTCGGTCCACCTCGCCCTCTTCCCCAAACCCGAAGAAATCTTCTCCGGAGAAATGCGGGGAATCCTTGAGGACTGGAAGTCGTTGTTTTCGATGCGCGACGTAGCAATGAGGAGGCTTGAAGAGGCACGTCAGGAAAAGACAATCGGCAAAGCGCTAGAAGCCGATGTAACACTTTATGCATCCCACAATGACATAAACATCCTTCAGCAATACGCGCATGCGCTCAAGGAATTCATTAACGTATCGCGGGTTTCTTTGGTCGACGAAACGACTCCCTCAAAAGGGCTTGTTATTACCGTGCCCAGGGCCGAAGTAACCCCCGCCAGCGGCCACAAATGCGCACGCTGCTGGAACTTCATGCCCGAAGTCTCCAGCTACGGCATCTGGCAAAATGTCTGCACCCGCTGCCACAAGGCACTTCACGAGATGGGAGTTCCCGAACCCGAGCCGGAGGCCGCGAAATGAGCTCTTCATCGCCCCGCAAGCTCCCCTGGCTCCTCCTCCTCTCTGCCCTCATCATCGTTGCCGACCGCCTCACCAAGACGCTCGTCGCAAATCGCATCGCCATGGGCGACGCCATTACCGTCATCCCCGGCTTTCTGCGCATCACGCACTGGCTCAACGAGGGCGCAGCCTTTTCTCTCTTCGCCGATTCCGCATCACCCAACGCCGTTCGCTGGGGACTCATCGCCTTCTCTGCCATCGCCGGCATCGCTGTCCTCGTCGCGCTCGTCCGCCTCGGCAGCAGCATCAGCTTGACAACAATCGCTCTCGCCCTCGTCCTCGGCGGCGCCATTGGCAATCTCCACGACCGCATCCGCTACGGCTCTGTCGTCGACTTCATTGAAGTCCACATCTTCGGCTATCACTGGCCCGACTTCAACATAGCCGACAGCTGCATCGTCATCGGCGCCTGCCTGCTTCTCCTCGATTCGCTCCTGCCCCACAAGACCGCCGAAGCCTCTTCCGTCGAGATCCAGCAGCCCTAACTCGTCTGATTGCCCCGTTTCATCCCTCAGGAACTTCGCCCGGTCACATCCCGTAAGTACCTTTGCGCACCTGTTGCCCTAAAATAAAAGGGTCTGCCGGAGCGAGTTCAAGTACCTGCGGGTGCCCCCGGGGACTGAGCTTTTGGGGCCAGAGAGATACTGATCCGCGCATCGAATCTTTAGAGGATTGAATGAAGAATAGTTTTTGTTCCACCCAGCGCATCATGCGCTGTACCTTCGCTTGTTGTCTCCTCACTTGTAGCACTTTTATTGCAGCCGCCGTCACACAAGCCCAGCGCCTTCCTAACACCGTCCTTCCCCAGCGCTACTCCCTGACTCTCACGCCCGGTCTCAAAGCCGCCACCTTCAGTGGCACCGAATCCATTGACGTCACCCTCGCCGAGCCTGCCAGCAGCATCAGCCTCAACGCCCACGACCTCACCTTCCAATCCGTAAAAATCTCCGCCGCGGGCAAGGAACAAACTGCTGCCGTCTCCCTCGATGCCGACAAGCAGCAGGCCACTTTCACGGTTCCCAATCAGCTTCCGGCCGGCAAAGCGACGCTGAGCATCGAGTACAGCGGCATTCTCAACGGAGCACTCCGCGGCTTCTATCTCTCGAAGACCGCCAGGCGCAATTACGCCGTCACGCAATTCGAATCCACCGACGCGCGCCGCGCCTTCCCCTCCTTCGACGAGCCCGCCTTCAAGGCCACCTTCGACATCTCGCTCGTCGTCGACAAGGGCGACACCGCCATCTCCAACGGCCCCATCGTCAGCGACAAGCCCGGTCCTGCTGCGGACAAGCACACCCTCAAGTTCCTCACCACGCCGAAGATGTCGACCTACCTCGTCGCCTTCCTAGTCGGTGACTTCAAGTGTTCTGCTGGCGAGCAAGACGGCGTCGCCATTCGCACCTGCGCAACGCCCGACAAGGTCGCTCTCACGCAGTACGGTGTAGACGTTGCGAAGTATGTGCTCCACTACTACAACAACTACTTCGGCATTCCCTACCCGCTCAAAAAGCTCGACCTCATCGGCTTGCCCGACTTCGAAGCCGGCGCGATGGAAAACTTCGGCGCCATCACCTATCGCGAAACCGCGCTCCTCATCGATCCCCAAACTGCATCTGAAAACGCCAAGACCCAGGTCGCTCTCGTCATCGCGCACGAGATGGCGCATCAGTGGTTCGGAGATCTCGTCACCATGCAGTGGTGGGACAACCTCTGGCTCAACGAGGGCTTTGCCACCTGGATGGAAAACAAGCCCATCGAAGCCATGCACCCGGAGTGGAACATCGATCAATCCGTTGCCTCCGGCATGGATGGCACGTTGAACCTCGACGCTCAGCCCACCACACGCGCCATCCGCGCCCGCGCCGACACCCCTGAAGAAATTGAGCAGATGTTCGACGGCATTTCGTACGGCAAAGCCAGCGATGTCCTGCTCACCGTCGAAAACTACGTTGGCCCCGAAACCTTCCGCCGAGGTGTGCACGCCTATCTCTCCGCGCATCGCTACGGCAACGCCACCGCTGAAGATTTCTGGAACGCGCAGACCGCAACCAGCCAAAAGCCCGTCGACAAGGTCATGGAAGGCCTCATCGGCCAGGCCGGCGTACCTCTACTCACCTTCGGTCAACCCTCCAGCGGAAAAGTCTCCGTCTCGCAGCGGCGCTTCTTCCTCACCCCGAGCATTGAGCCCGATCCCTCCCAGAAATGGACGCTCCCTGTCTGCTTCAAAACCGCCGGTAGCAAGCAGGACTGCCAGCTCCTCACCCCCGAGACGACTTCGCTCAGCGTCCCCGACAGTCAGCCCTTCTTCGCCAATGCCGGTGGCAAAGGCTACTACCGCACCGCCTACACGCCCGGCGATTACTCTGCCATCACCGCTCACCTCGAAACCAGCCTCTCACCCCCCGAACGCATCAGCCTCATCGGCGATGAGTGGGCGCAGGTCCGCGCCAACAAAGCCACCGTCGGCGACTACCTGAATCTGGTAGCTGCCGTGAAAGCTGACACCAACGCCGACGTCGTTTCTTCCGCTCTCGACGGCCTCTCAGCCATCCGTGAACGCGTGGCCGCCACCCCGCAGGAAAAGGAAGCTCTCGAAGCATGGTTCCTCCAGAACTTCGAACCGGAGTATGCAAAACTCGGACCGCCTTCATCCTCCGACACGCCAAACAAAAAACAACTGCGCGCTCTTCTCTTCGCTGCGCTCGGCGAAGCGAAAGACCAGCAGATTCTCACCCAGGCTCGCGAGATCAGCCAGAAGTATCTCGCCAACCCCGATTCAGTCGATCCCAATCTTGCGCAGACCGCGCTCCAGATCACCGCGCGCAACGGCAACGCGGCGCTCTTCGATGAACTCCAGAAGGTCTCCGAAACCTCGACCAACCCCGAGATCCAGACCGGCGCGCTCCATCTCCTCGCCTTGTTCGAAAATCCCGATCTGGCAAAGCGCGCGCTCGCCTACGCCGTCTCAGACAAGGTTCGCAATCAAGACGCTGCCATTCAGCTCGCCATCTCCCTCGACGCCGACAACAATCGCGAATTGACCTGGAAATTCATTCAGGACCATTGGGACGAAGTAAAGAAAGAGTTCACTCCTGAGATGGGTTCTGTCCTCGTCGGCGCCACCAGCGCCTTCTGCTCCGAGTCGGATCGCGACAATGTCTCCCAATTTTTCTCTACCCACAAAGTCCCCGCCGCCGACCAGACACTTAAGCACTCCATCGAGCGCATCAACGGCTGCATTGAGCTCCGCAATCTTCAGGAACCGAACCTGCGCTCCTGGCTGGAATCCCAATCCCGCTCCCACACCGACTCCGCCCACTAATCCCATCCACGACGGACACCCTCTCTTACTGTGCCCCATTCATCGCGGTCTCCCGCGATGAGTGGGTCGGGACTCTGAAGCGACTTCGTCTTCTCACGTTCCAGGTGTTACCTTGAACCCAAGATGACACGTTCCTCTTCCCTTCTCCTGTCCGCAGTAGTCGTCCTCTGTGTCTCAGCCGTCGTCACGGCCCAGGAAGCCCACAAGCCGGCCGCTGCACAGGCAGTCCTCGCCGGCAAACTGATCGACGTCCGCACCGGCAACATCCGTCAGCGCGCATACATCATCATCGAAGGCGATCGAATTCAGTCGATTGCCGACTCCGCTCCTGCAGGCGTTCCCGTCACCGATCTCTCCGCCTATACCGTCCTTCCCGGCCTCATCGACGCGCACGCGCACACGCTCTCTGATCCAACTTCGCAAAGCATCGCCGTCGGTCTGCGCACCTCTATCCCGCAGCACACCCTCTGGGGCGTATACAACCTCCGCCTCTGGCTCGACCACGGCTTCACCTCACTCCGCGATGCTTGCGAAGGCCCCGCCGACTACCCGCAATTCGCCCTGCGCGATTCCGTCAAGCGCGGCATCATCCTCGGCCCCCGCATCACCGCCGCCGGCAGCTGCGTCTCTCTCACCGGCGGGCACGGCGACGGCACCCCCTTCTCCCCCGACATTGACCTGCCGCGCCGCCCCAACGTTGCCGACACCGTCGACGACATCGCCCACGTCGTCCGGCGCGACATCAAGTACGGCGCCGACTGGATCAAGCTCATGGCAAGCGGCGGCGTCATGGATCCCATATCCGACTTCCACGTGCAGGAGTTGAGCGAAGCGCAAATGGCCACCGCTGTCGAAATCGCCCACCGCGCCGGCAAGAAAGTCATGGCACACGCTGAAGGGTCCGCCGGAATCAAAGCCGCTGTCCGCGCCGGCGTCGACTCCATCGAGCACGGCACCATGCTCGACGAAGAAGGCGCCCAGCTCATGGAGCAGCACCACACCTGGCTTGTTCCCACTCTCTACTGCTTCCAGCACGACATGCAGACCGGTCTCAGCAAGGGCCGCGACCCCGACTCCTTCGCCAAAGGCAAAGAGATCATGGCCGCCCAGGGTCCCGCATTCAAACTCGCTCTCGCCCACCACATCCGCGTCGCGTACGGTGTCGACGACGACGACGTAGACGAATCCGTTTCAAAAGAATTCGGAGCACTCGTTCGCGGCGGCATGACCACGCTCGGAGCGCTTCAAGCCGCCACCATCAACGCCGCCACCATGCTTGAAAAAGACAAAGACGTCGGCACCATCGAGCCCGGCCGCTTCGCCGACATCGTCGCCGTGCAAGGCGATCCCCTCGCCGACATCACCGTCATGGAACACGTCGCCTTCGTCATGCAAGGCGGCCGCATTATCAAAGACCCCGCGCACCCCGACCGCAATGCAGTCACTCGCCTGAAATGAGGCCGACCGACGCAATGCGTCCTGCTTCAAATTCACCTGTTCTCTGATGGGGTAAATTCCGGCAAGATGCGAGAGTTGGACCGGAAGATGTGATAACCGCCGAAACTGACGTCGTTTAACATGGCTGAGTATGGCCCATAAATCCTGAACCATTCATCCCAGTCCGAGAGAACTCGTATTGCACGTGCGCGCATAATGGACACGCTTCTCAGGGGACAAATGTAGGTCGATCCTCCTATATCAACCGGGCCGTATTCGATCATGATGTCCGACCGCGTCAGCGGGGTCGTCGATTTGAGGTCAGTCCGAACCACGAGCCGGAGGACGGCACCGCTTTTAGGATCTATGGCAATCTCTTCGTGATAGCCAGCGTAGCGGTTAGAGGATTCTGTGCCGTCCCCATCGGGAAGACAGCACAACCCTACTCCGCGAAGAGAAATTTCGGTTGGAACTCCATAGCGGAAAACCGCAACCCGGCCCTGCGTCCCACGTTCCCAGCGAACCCACTCTAGCCCACCATTCTTATCGATCGCATCCAATACGCCATTGAGAGCAGGACCGAAGACGCCGTACGTGATCAGTTCAGGCGCATTTGGTTTTCTCTTGGGTGGCTTGGTCTCGGCCACCTCATGACCATTGCGGTAGCGAATGGTTGTCGTCCAACTGTCGGTCACGTGTAGCGGCTGATAATTCGCACTGACACTGTCCAGGTACATCGGCGACTCCTGATAGCGCACCGTAGTCCGCTTGGCAAACAGGTCGGGCAGCTTGTGAATTGTAGTCCTGAGATAAGTTGAGGTCAGCGCAAGCATCTCCCGCTGCGCCGCTTGATCCGGCGGAGCGTCCTTGAGAATCTCGTCCGCCGGCGGATTCTGAAATGTCGACGCATCGGTCAGGATTCGTAACTCCTGGCGGGTTCGTTTGCCGTGTGCGATTTTCTGCAGCAATTCCAGCCGGCGCTCGCTCAATCGCTCGGTCAGTTCCACACCGGATAGTTGCTTTGCCTTCTCTGCATCGGACTCATCCAGTTCCAGAATCTTCTGCAGCTGTTCGATCGATATTTGTCTTGGAGGTGGAATTGGCTCAGTCGAGTAGTAAGGTTCATCGTAGTAACCGGTGCTGGTGTGCGCGGTGAGCCCCGGTTCATCGATTTCGACCTTCAAGGCGTGGTACTCATTGAGTCGCTCCGGACGGAACGGATCAAACGATATCCGGTAGTACGGGCCATCCTCCTGTATGCATTTCTCGATCTCCCGCTCGATGTCGAAGCCGCCGTCGATAGCGCGACCGCCGCTCTGAACAGCGAGCACCCGGCGATTGAGGTGCATGAGATTCGCCTTATTCGCTGAGCTCACGCCATCAAGGTAGTCTTTGTACAACTCCGCGTGGCGATTTGTTTCTCCTGCCGCAAAGCTGTACAGAACGAGGTGAGCTTCGCGAAGCAGGTCAGAAAACCAGGTGATCGTGCCAAACAGATTAGATTCTGCCTTCAAGGACCCGACTTCGCCAGTTCCGATTCCCCATCCCGGTCCAATCCACAACAACAACTTCCGACCCGGCCTACGCCTCTCGTCAGTCGCAATCTGCCCCAGGGCCTTTAATGCGACCTCCAAAGGGCTTGTGAACTGTCCCGTGCTTTGATGCCAACCCGGATTACTACGAACCAATGTGAGGGCGTTGTGTTCAATCTCATGTGCGAGCATATTTCCGTCACTGGCAGCGTGCGTCGCGGTCCAGAGCCCGGAGTCGGTTAGCTCAAACACAGAGACCGGCCGGCCGAGGCGTCCGCCATCTTTGCGCAAAAACGATTCGACAGCGATGCGCTCGTCACGCGCCAGATCCGCCGGTACTTCGAGCGTATCCAGGAGCAGAATGACTTTCACCGGGGGCTCGGCGTTTAATGCCAAGCCGTTGAACGCATCAAAGGAAAGGACCTTTTGATCGCGTCCATCCTCCAGCAGACGGAAGTCTTTTGCGTTGAGCCCTGCGGCAGGTCTGCCGGAGGAGTCCGTCACCATCACATCGAGTTTAATCAGCCCTTCCGCCCTGTCCCTTGCACCTCCAGCAACTGCGGCAATCGGAACGTCGGGTGGTGCGCCCGGCTGCGCATGGACGAGACTTTGCGCGCCGCAGAGCAATGCAAGCAAGATATAGAGGTGGCTTTTCATCTCTTAGGTGCCCTCGGAAAGGTCCGAGTTACTGCGCGCCGAGTATATCCACTATCTCATCGTAGCCGCTCACGACCTCCACCCATCCAGCGCCCCACTCCGGATCGCCCCCGCCATCGCCTCGATGTCCCCCGCCAGCACACGATCCCGCTCCAGCCGCGGCACAATTTCGCGAATCACCTCATGCGCCTCCTCGATTCGCTTGCTCGACTTCAGCGGCCGCCGAAACTCCAGCGCCTGCGCGGCGCACATCAGCTCAATTCCCAGCACCCTCTCCACCTGTTCCACAATCTGCCGCAGCTTGATCGCCCCGGTCATCCCCATCGACACATGATCTTCCTTCCCGCCATCCGTCGGGATACTCCCTGTCGACGAAGGGTGCGACAGCACCTGGCACTCATTGATCAGCGCAGCCGCCACAATTTGCGCAATCATGAAGCCCGACGACAGACCCGGATCCATCGCCAGAAACGCCGGCAGCCCCTCGTTGATATCCGGATTCAGCAACCGATCGATCCGCCGCTCCGTAATCCCCGCCAGGTCCGTCATCGCAATCGCCGCATAGTCAAACGCGTACGACAACGGCGCGCCATGAAAATTCCCACCCGAAATTACCGCCGCATCTGCACCCGGAAACACCAGCGGATTATCCGTAGCCGAACCCGCCTCCGTCTCCAGCACTCCCGACACATGCTCCAGCACTCCCCGCACCGCTCCATGAACCTGCGGCATGCAGCGCAAACAATACGCATCCTGCACGCGTGTGTCGTGTTCCCTGTGCGACTCGCGAATCTGCGAGCCCGCCAGCAACCGCACCAGGTGCTCCGCGGCCGCAATCTGGCCTGCATGGGGCCGAGCCTTTTGGATTCGCTCATCAAAAGCCGCCGGCGTTCCCATCAGCGAATCAAGCGACATCGCTCCTGACAGATCGCACAACTCCACAACCCGGCGCGCCCTTGATACGGCCAGCGCCCCTACAGCCGTCATGGCCTGTGTTCCGTTCAGCAGCGCCAGCCCTTCCTTCGCCGTCAACTCCACCGGCTTCAGCCCAGCTCTGCGCAGCGCTTCACCGCCCGCGATCCGCTCGCCTCGATAGAACGCTTCTCCCTCGCCAACCGCCACTAGCGCTAGATGCGCGAGCGGAGCAAGATCGCCGCTCGCCCCAACCGACCCCTTCTCCGGAATCACAGGATGCACGCCCGCATTCACCATCGCCACCAGCAACTCAAGCAGTTCCGGCCGCACTCCGCTGAATCCCTTCGCCAGCACATTCGCGCGCAGCAGCAGCATGGCGCGCGCCTCCGCCTCGCTCAGCGGCTGCCCCACTCCACCCGCATGGCTCCGAACCAGGTTGATCTGTAGCTCCGCCAGCTTGTCCCCGCGGATATGCACGTCTGCCAGCTTCCCAAAACCGGTGTTCACGCCATACACCGTCTCACCAGCCGCCAGGATCTCTTCAATCAGCCCGCGGCTCTCCGCCACTCGCCTCAACGCGCCAGCCGCAACTTCCACCGGCTTCCCGGCCAGTGCAACCTTATCGATCCCTTCCAACGTCAATGGCTGTCCATCCAATACAAGCTTTTCCATATTGCCGATCTTAGACGCGATTTCGGCCTACTCAAAGCTGGATTACAATCAATAACCACCCCCGCAGTAAGCGAATCATCTATGATCATGTCCTATGGCAATGGATTCCACGGCACTTCTCGACCTGCATGGACGAAAGCTCCTCCATGAGCTCCAGTCCAACGCTCGCGTCAGTCTTGCCGAACTAGCGCGCCGCATCGGCCTCTCTCCCACCGCGACTGGCGAACGCCTCCGTCAAATGGAAGAGATCGGCATCCTCACCGGATACACAGTCGACATCGACCACGAAGTCCTCGGCCTCGAAGTCCTCGCCTTCATCCGCATGAGCTGCCCCGGCCAGAACTACCACCGCTTCCTCGACTACGTGCAAACGCTTGAAGAAGTCCGCGAGTGCCACCACCTTACCGGCGGCGACGACTTCCTCCTCAAGGTCACCACCACCAACCTCGCCGATCTTGAAGCCCTCATCGAAGCCCTTCTCCCCTACGGCAACCCCGTCACCAGCCTCGTCCTCTCCTCGCCCGTCGAGCACCGCAAATTCAACGTTCTCGGCAGACTCACCACAGTCAGTAAGAAACGTCCACGCCGCCGCTGATCAGCAGCCTGCAGATTCTCCCCGGAAAGAGAAACGAAAGTAGCCCCAGGGCCGGGTGACCCATGTCTTCTCGATTTCGAATGGATCAGACGCAGGTGGCCAGCACAAATCTCCCGACAAGAATGGGAAGAGAGCCCTGGATGAAATTCTGGGTAACCCGCACACCGATAGAACTCGGCCCAGCAGGTGGCGACCCGCCCCTGACTCGCAGCGATGGAGAAATCGCAAAAATCACAAAATAGATTGCCCGCAAGAGCAAATCGGAAACAGATTCACTGAATCGAGAGCCAACCAGGCATCAGGGCATGAGTTCACTCATGCCGCCGCCGTCGGCACGACTAAAGTCTTGACCTGCACATTTCCAGCTGACACTGTGTCGCAATTGAAAGGTCTACCCGCGCAGGAAATCCTTGATCTTCTGCACGACGACATCGCGGCCCACATCTGAGATTGCATTCGTCAGCGGAATCTGCTTGGGGCAGGCTTCTACGCAGTTCTGGGCGTAGCCGCACTCCTGGATTCCGCCATCGCCGGCCAGGGCACGAAGACGCTCTTCCTTGAAGACTTTTCCGGTGGGGTGGTTGTTAAAGAGCTTGACCTGGGCGATGGTGGCGGCTCCGACAAAATTTGTGTCTTCGTTAAATTGCGGGCAGACCTCCATGCAGCAGGTGCACGAAATGCAGTTGGAAAGCGGGTAGTTCGCTTCCTGTTGCTGAGGAAAGACGCGCGGACCAGAGCCAAGATCGTATGTGCCATCTACGGGTACCCATGCCTTCACGCGCATCAGGTTCTCAAAGAGCACAGAACGGTCGACCTGGAGATCGCGGACCAGAGGAAACTTCGAGAGCGGCTCAACCTTGATTGGCTGCTCGAGGTTGTCGACCAGTGCGGAACAGGCCATGCGCGCTTTGCCGTTGATCCGCATCGCGCAGGACCCGCAGATCTCCTCGAGGCAATTCGAGTCGTAGGTGATCGGCGTCGTGGGCTTGCCTTCGGCGGTAACTGGATTGGCGGCGATCTCCATCATGGCGGAGATAACGTTCATGCCTTGACGCCACTCGAGCTCGAAGTTCTCCCAGGTTGCGGGTGAATCGGGACTTGCCTGACGCTTGATTTCGAATTTGACGGTCTTTGCCATTGGTTGGCGTTTCCCTCAGGGGCTAAAGCCCCGAACTTCTTTCTTGCTCGTTGCGGCACGACTGAAGTCGTGCCCTTCCAAAGCGTCTACTTCGCAGCGTCGTAGCGGCGTGGTCTGGGTTTGATGAATTGCGTGTCGACGTCTTCATATTCGAAGCGAGGACCTTCAGGTGCGCCCGTGAAAGCGGCCTTTGTAGTTTTCAAGAACTTCTCGTCGTTGCGATCCGGGAAGTCCGGTTTGTAGTGGGCGCCGCGTGACTCGTCGCGAAGCAGCGCACCCTGCACGATGACCCGCGAGAGCTCGAGCATGTTGTAGAGTTGGCGCGTGAAAGCGAAGCTGGTATTGGCCCACTGCGTGCGATCGGCAAGGCTGACATTCTGGAAGCGGTCAAGAAGCTCGACGATTTTTTCATCGGCCTGCTTGAGGCCCTTGTTGTAGCGAATGACCGTGGCGTGCTCCGTCATGGTGACGCCGAGTTCGCGCCAGAGCCTGAACGGATTTTCCTTGCCTTCGTTTTTGAGTAGCTGCCGGTTCATCTCGGTCTGCCGGGCGATTTCAGCAGCGGTGCCGCCATCCCCTTCAGCCGCTCCAACATTCTTCGCGTACTTGACGGCGATGGGACCTGCCGTGAATCCGCCGAAGATGCAGCTGACGAGTGAATTCGCGCCGAGGCGGTTGGCGCCGTGGTACTGGTACTCGCACTCGCCGCAAGCGAAAAGGCCGGGAATGTTGGTCATCTGGTTGTTATCGACCCAGAGGCCTCCCATCGTGTAGTGCATCCCAGGAAAGATCTTCATGGGAACTTCGCGCGGATCGTCGCCGACAAACTTCTCGTAAATTTCGAGAATGCCTTCGAGCTTGCGGTTCAGCGTCTCGCGGTCGATGTGTGTGAGGTCGAGGTAGACCATCGGCTGCCCGTCAATGCCGAGCCCATTTTCGTAGACGACTTTGTGAATGGCGCGGGTGGCGACATCGCGCGGGACGAGGTTGCCGTATTTCGGATACCACTCCTCGAGGAAGTAGAAGCGCTCGGACTCGGGGATTTGCTTCCAGGGACGCTTGTCACCCGCAGTGCGCGGAACCCACACGCGTCCGCCTTCACCGCGTGCCGACTCTGACATCAGGCGCAGCTTGTCCTCGCCGGGAATCGAAGTCGGGTGTACCTGGATGAACTCGCCGTTGGCGTAGTAAGCGCCCTGCTGGAAGACCGCTGATTGCGCAGAGCCCGTGCAGACCACGGAGTTGGTGCTCTTGCCGAAAATGGCGCCGTTGCCGCCGGTGGCGAGGATTACTGCTTCGGCCTGAAATGCGCGCACTTCCATGGTGCGCAGATCCATTGCGACAATGCCGCGGCAGCTGCCTTTGGAGTCAACGATGGAGGACAGGAATTCCCAGCCTTCGTATTTGTGCACGTGTCCATCAACTTCGTGGCGGCGAACCTGCTCATCGAGCGCATACAGAAGCTGCTGGCCCGTCGTGGCGCCGGCGAATGCAGTGCGGTGGTAAAGCGTGCCGCCGAAGCGCCTGAAGTCGAGGAGACCTTCAGGAGTTCGATTGAACGGGACCCCCATGCGATCGAGAAGGTCGATAATGCCCGGGGCGGCTTCGCACATCGCTTTGACCGGCGTCTGGTTGGCGAGAAAGTCTCCGCCATAGATGGTGTCGTCAAAGTGCTTGTCGGTGGTGTCGCCTTCGCCCTTGAGATTTTTGGCAGCGTTGATACCTCCCTGTGCGCAGACAGAGTGCGAGCGCTTGACGGGAACGATAGAGAAGAGGTCGACGTGACCGCCAGCCTCTGCGATCTTGATGACTGCTGCCAGCCCAGCCAAACCTCCGCCAACCACTATGATTCTGGGTGCTGCCATTCTGTCCTTTCAAAAAAGCCAGCTTTTTAGCTGTTAGTTCTTAGCAATTAGCCAAGAATAAAAACAAATCAGGAACTGGTGGGTATCGGCGGCGCGAAACGCAACGGGGCCGCAACCCGGTTCCAAAAGTTAATCTGGCCGATGGCCGTGGTTAGAAAAGCGATTTCGCGTTCAGAAAAATGCGCCGATACGCGCCCGTAGACTTCATCGTCGATATGATGTTGAGCCAGAAGCGTGACGTGTTCTGTCCAGTCCAGAGCGGCAACTTCGCGCTCTGTGTAGATCCCAGCTTCTCTCCAGGTTGCGAGAAGGTCCAGCTTGGCTGCGGGGATGTTCAGCTTGCGAGCATCATTGAGATGGAACTGGACACAGAAGGCACAACCGTTCAGCTGCGAAGCACGAACCTTGAGTAGTTCGATGATTTCCGGCTCAACTCCCGATTTGCGCAAGGCATGACTGACGGCGGCCATTCCCGTAGCCACCTCGGGGATGATTCCCTGGAAGACCTTGTAATCGATGCGCGTCGTGCTCGTGGCAGTTTCAGGCATGAAGTCCTCTTCAGAGCATTGCTGCGGTCGAGCCTGCGAGCTGTATTTGAACGATGGCGACGGGAGCGATTTCTGGAGCATTCTGATACTTCGGGCTGATGAAGGCCCAGATGCTGGCTAGTCCCATGAAGAGCAGAATGACGCCAAATGCGGCGCAGATATAGCCGAACCGTTTGCGCGCCACATCACCCGGCGTTATGCCCCATTTGGCGGCGAAAAGCCAGATGCCATACGCAAAATGCCAGCAGATGGCGATCATCGCGATGACGTAGACCGCGAGCATGAAGGGGTTGGCGAGTTCAATTTGAACTTTGTGGAATGCTGCGCCTGGATTTTCGGGAAGGCTGACGCCCAGGAAGCGCTGACGAAGAACGTGCTGCAGGATGTAGAGCGTCGCAATCAGTCCTGTCCAGCGCTGCGCGACGTACATCCAGTTCCCTGCCCAGGGATAGTAGACGACATTCGACTTGCCGCGGAACCAAATGTAAAGGCCGTAGAGCGCGTGGTACATGATCGGGATAAAGATGAACGTCCATTCCAGGACTCGGACCAGCGGCAGAGAATTAAGGAACTTGACCTGTGCAGCATAGGCCGTCGGACCCTTGAGCGCTTCGAAATTTGAAAGAAGATGCTCAATGAAGAATGCGCCGATGGGAATAATGCCGAGCAGCGAGTGAAGCTTGCGCCAGATAAAGCTGTTTCCCTGAGCGGCGCGAATCGGCTGCACGCCTGCGCGAACCTTGGGCGTGGCAGGATTTTGGGCAGTTGCCATTGAGTTGTGGCTCCTAAGTGCTTCGGGTGCAGAGTCCGGAGCGGGTGGGTGTCTCAGATTGAGGGACGGCGTATCTCGTGCAATTCCAAGTGCATTATTCGTAATGCAGATAGGGGTCGTCAAGCGCGTGAAATGTTCTTCTATTCGACAGATGAAACAATTCGCGAAGACTGGATTGCGAATGAGCTGTTCCTGGGATCTACTCCGCGCTACCTACCGTCGAGAGCAAACTCGTATACAACACAGCTAAAGCTGACATCACAGCTGAAGCTGAGTCAGCATAGCCGCCAGCGCCCGTCCTCGATGACTGAGAGTGAGTTTTGTGTTCAGATCGATTTCAGCCATGGTGTGCTTGAGCTCAGGAAGATAGAAAAGCGGATCGTAGCCAAAGCCATCGGTCCCGCGTGGTGCCTTCAGGATGACGCCCTCGACGGAACCGTCCGAGGTGTGTTGAACCCGGCCATCGCGCGCGGCGACAAGTACACAGTGGTATCTGGCGTTTCGCTGCTCTGTGGGCAGATCTCCCAGCCGCTGCAGCAGAACCATGTTGTTCCAGACGTCGGTATTGTCGTTCGCGTCAGGCGAGTCCACGAGGCCTGCATCTGCCGCAAAGCGAGCTGAACGGACCCCCGGCGCTCCGTCGAGAGCATCTACTTCGAGGCCGGAGTCATCGGCAAGCACCAGTTCGCCCGGAGCGAACTGGGAGTAGTAGACGGCCTTGATGGTGGCGTTCGCGGCGAACGTCTCGCCATCCTCTTCGGGAGCATCGATGTCCTCCAGACCGGGGAGAGGCTCGAGACAGACTCGATGGGCTTCGGCCGCGGTACGAAAGTCGCGCAGCTTTCCCTGGCTGGTGGTGGCAACATACAGGCAAAGGGCCATGCAAGAAGTTTAACTGGTTCGATGTTTTGCGAATTCCTCGCAATCGATGCCGTTTTGAAACTACGATTGCTGCAAGCGAGATCGGCGGGGATTCCCCGGCATCTCCGCTCCGCAAGTGAACAGTGCATTGAACGCCGGAGGACGCATTGAAGTTCTGGGGCGTGTACAAATTGATGGTTGGCGTGCTCGCAGCCGCAGAATCACTGCTGGGAATGCTACACAGCGCCAACGCTCCGGAGATGAGCATCTGGGGGGCGCTGACCCTCGCCGCTGCCATCCTGCTCGCGATCGAGGGCTTCGGACAGCAGTTCGGAGCGAAGCATCGTTGGATATTTGTCGTTCTTGCCGCGATTGTTCCGATCGGCATATCTGTCTTTTCTGACGAGTGGCCCCCGAAACTCTGGATGTTCGCAATCGCGCTTGGTTTTGTGGAATGGATGTTCCAGGAGTTGAGGCAAACAACCGGACGGACCGAAATCGGAGCTCTCGTGTGCTGCGCGGCACTCACTATTTCGCTCGGAAATACAACGCTCAAGGTCTTCCAGCTTTATTGGGACGCGCCGCAATTCTGGCCCTTGCAACAGATCTTAAAGTTCATGGTGCCCATTGCACTCCCGTGGACACTGATTCTCATTCTGCTCATGCACTCTGTGCGCGAATTGGTTGCGCGCGGACCAGAACCCATGGATGAGCCCGGCCTTGCTGCAAAGGCTGCAGACGACTGAAAATGGGAATGCCGGAGCACTCGGCTCCGGCATCTCTGTTTGAAATTACGCAGCTAATCAATGGTCTGATTGAGGCGCAGGTCGCGCGAAGAACCTCCCACATTCACGGTGCGCTTACCCGCCGCTGTGATCCATTTCTGCTCCTTCGTCGACCAGTATTGAAGCTGGCGCGGAGCTGCGTGGAGCGTGACAGTCTTGCTCTCATTCGGACAAGCGTATCCGGTCGAAAGCCGCGAGCAAGTGGGCGGAAAAACCTTTGTAATGCGTCCCAAAATTCGCTACACGTCTACACTGATGGTGGTTATGCCGAAAGCTCTGATCCAGAACCTGCGCAGCTTCGCGGCCGATGTTACCCGCAAGCGAGTGCGCGGACACGCCATTCTGCTCGGGCTGGTCGTGTGGGGAGCTTATGCCTTCAACATCGCGACGCCCGGCATCAAGGACCGCGAGGGGCAGCTGAAGGGCGCAGACTTCCTGCACTTTTACGTGCTCGGCAACATAGCCCGCCTGCACGATGCGAGCATTTTGTATGACGCGCCACGCCAGGCGGCGCTCGGGGCTGATTTGATTCATCAAGACCCGGGCGAGACGTACCTGCCGGTCTATGGGCCGCAGTATTCGCTGCTGTTCAGGCCCCTCGCGAATCTGCCGTACGGGTGGGCTGCCGCAGCATGGATGCTGACAAGTGCCCTGGTGTACTTCCTCTGCTGCGGACTCCTGCTGAAGGCCTGCCCTCGTCTTCGAGAGGATCGCACAACGATTCTCATTCTCGCCGCAGCGTTTCCTGGATTCTTTTACCTGATCGCCAGCGGCCAGAATTCCATCCTTGCACTGATTGCTTTCACATCCGCGTTCTTCTTTTTCCGCGCACGACTGCCGTTCGCAGCGGGACTGGCCCTGGGGCTGCTGATGTACAAACCGCAGTTTGGAGTCGTGGCTGCCGTTGTCTTTGTGGCCACACTCGAGTGGCGGGTAATCCTCGGCGCACTGATCACCGGCGTCGGGCAGCTTCTGGCCGGCGCCGCATACTATGAACGCCCCGCTCTCGATGCGTACTTTGCGCAACTGGTGCACATCAACCGGAACGCCAGCGCACTCGAGCCTCATCTGGAGCGCATGCACAGCCTTCGCGCCTTCTGGGATCTCCTGCTGCCCTGGCATGGAATCGCTTCCCTGCTCTATGCATTGACTGCCCTCGGCGTCATTGTCATCACGGTCTGGTGCTGGAGAAGCAAGACGCCGATCGAACTGCGATTTGCGGTCTTCGTGCTGGGCACCGCCCTGGTTGATCCCCACCTGACAGACTACGACCTGGTGACCCTGATGCCCGCTTTTCTCGTCATCGGCGATCGCATTCTGCTCGCAGCGGAATCGATCCAGCGCGACGCCGCACGCGTGCTGACATATGCTGCGTTCTGCCTGCCGCTCTTCGGCCCCATGCTGAAGTTTGTGCACGTGCAGTTGTCGGTACCGGCTTACGTGGCACTATTCCTGGTCGTAGCTTCCGTGGTTCGGAACGGGCTGCAAATGTCGGCGACGCGCGAGACGGCAGTGGCCTCTCTCGAAGCCTGAGAGGCGCAACGAACAGATCTGCGCTGCAACCCTCAAGCCGGCAGAGGGAGTTCCTTATCCAACCCTAACTCAATGAGCTGTTCGCGAAGCCGCTCGATGGTAGTAAAGAGAATGCCAACCAGTCCGAGGGCGCCCGCAGCATCGATGTTGGGCTGTTTGTCGTCGATAAAGAGAGTCTCTTCAGGCCGCGTCTCAAGTCGATCGAGGGTCAGCTTGTAAATAGCCGGATCCGGCTTGGCCACATTGTGCTGATAGCTCCAGACCAGGACGTCGAAATTAGCCAGCCAGTCAAACTCGCGCTCGATGTTGGCCAGCACGGTGTCACCCATATTCGAGAGAATCGCGGTGCGCAGACCGTGTTCCTTCAGCTGCTTCTGCCAGGCGATCATTGCCGGGTTCTGCACGGTCCACATGCGTGCGTCCCAGAGGTTCAGCTCGTCAATGGCGGCTGCATCCAGCTTGAGCTTCGCATCGCGAATCAGGTTCTTCCAGAATTGAAGTCCCGTGAGCTTGCCTTCGTCGTATGCGTGCCGGTCGGCCCAGTAAACAGCTTCGAACTGCTCGCGAGGAAGACCGGTAATGCGCAGCATTGCGTCATGCGCCTCGGCGCTCGGTTGACCCGTAAGAACCATTCCATAATCGAAGATGACTGCGCGAAGACTCAAAACTCCTCCTTCAGATCCGTGACCAACGCCCGGCGCATGTATGTTTGAAACGAGGCGCCTCCTTCTATTTTGAAGGATGAGTTTGAGTTGGCTCGGAATGGCGGCCGGCGACTCTTCAGGATCGAGCAATGCATTTTTCCAAGAGAACGGAATGGAATACCGAGGAGAGCCTGCTCTCCCGCGCTCATCGCGAGCGAGTGCAGGCGCAATTGCCATTGGCGGACTTGACTGCCTCCAATCCGACACGGTGCGGCTTCGACTACGATGCTCGGCTGCTCCAGCCTCTCACCGATCCTCGTGCACTCGAGTACGATCCCCAGCCACTCGGGCTGCCGGAGGCACGTGAAGCAGTTTGCTCCTATTACGCGGACCACGGCGTCGAATTGCTCCCGCACCAGGTGGTGCTGACGACGAGCACCAGCGAGGCTTACAGCTTCCTATTTAAGCTGCTGTGCGATCCGGGTAGCGAAATCCTCGTCCCGCAGCCCGGATATCCGCTCTTCGATTTTCTGGCAGTACTGGATGACGTTCGAATCAAGGGCGTGCCCCTCGTGTACGACCAAGGCTGGCAGATCGAGCCGGAAGGCCTTCGGCGTGCTGCCTCACCCGATACGCGGGCCATCGTGTTGGTACATCCCAATAATCCGACCGGACATTTCACCAAGAAATGGGAAACGACGGAACTGGCAAAGCTCTCTCGTGAGCGGGACATCGCACTGATCGTCGACGAGGTCTTTCTGGACTACAGCTTCGGCGAGCAGCGGGCCCAGAGTTTCGCGGCAGGACTCAACGGTGTTGACGTATACACCGTCAGCGGCCTCAGCAAGATTGCCGGCCTGCCGCAAATGAAGGCCGCCTGGATCGTCGCCACGGGGCCGCACGCAACCGAAGCAATGTCTCGGCTGGAGGTGATAGCCGATACGTTTCTGTCGATGAATGCTCCAATCCAGGGAGCCATACCTGCATGGCTTGCAGCTCGCCTTCAGATTCAACGTCAGATCAAAGATCGGGTGAAAACGAATCTGACAGAATTGGACCAGCAGCTTCTGGATCTCGACATCGTCCGTCGTCTGGAAGTCGAGGGCGGATGGTATGCGGTTCTCAGAATCCCAGCGCTACAACCGGATGAAGCCACGGTCTCCGAACTCCTGCATCAGGGGGTCTGGGTTCATCCGGGCTACTTCTTTGGGATGGAAGAGAGAGGCTGGCTGGTCGTGAGTCTGCTTGCCCCTGTTGAAGAATTCAGAACAGGAGTTCAAGCGATTGTTAACTATTTCAGAACGCATCAACCTGATAACAATTGTCCGGTCACAGCTAAACCATAATTGCAGATATTCCCCGTATTGAATTGATTTAATGAATGTTGATGCTTGTTAACATCGGGCCGCAAGTTCCGGCTAAAATCTGGCTCACTTCAGGAACGGGTTGGTTCTGCGCTCCGCGCCAATGGTGGTAGATGGCCCGTGTCCCGGAATCACCCGAGTCTCGTCCGGAAGACTCAACAGCCGGGATTGGATTGAGTCGATAATCTGCTCGAAATCACCGCCCGGCAGATCGGTTCGTCCAATGCTCCCGGCGAAGAGAGTGTCACCGGCAAGCACCATTTTCATGGGGGCAAAGTGAAGGCAGACGGATCCCTGCGTGTGTCCGGGTGTTTGGATCACCTGGGCTGGGTAGCTTTCCAGTCCGACCTGACGGCCATCGACCAGACCCTCGTCCGGAGGCGCTGTTTCAGGCGTTTCGATACCAAGCCACGCTGCCTGCGCAGACATCATTTGGAGCAAAGGCAGATCGGCCTCGTTGAGGTAAATCGGGGCTCCCGTAAGAGACTTCAGCTTGAGCGCCCCTCCCACGTGATCGATGTGCGCATGGGTGATCAGGATCTGCTTTAGGGTGAGGCTGAGGTCATTCAGGCGGCGATGGATACGGGTGATCTCGTCGCCGGGATCCACGATGATCGCCTCGCGGGTTTCCTCATCGGCAAGGATGGTGCAATTGCATTGCAGGGGGCCGACGGGGAAAGTCTCGAGAATCATCTGTTCATTCTACGGCGACTTCGAATTTCCATCAGAAACAAGAAAAGGCAGGCCGTTTGGCCTGCCTCGGTGCGAACTCGAGAACCTGAACGCTACTTCTTCGCAGGCGTCGTCTGCTGCGTCGGCTGACCGCCGAGCACGGAGCGGGAGTGGTTTCCGCGCGCATAAAGAACCGTCAAACTCAGCGAGGTGATCATGAAGATGATCGCTGCCCAGGTAGTCAGCCGAGTGAGCAGGTTGGCTGCGGCGCGAGGTCCGAATGCGGTCTGCGAGCCCTGCCCGCCAAAAGCGCCGGCGAGGTCCGCGGAACGCCCCTGCTGCACGAGAACGACTCCGATGAGAAAAATGCACACCACGACGTGGAGGAACATGACGAAATAGAAGAGAATCTGCATTGCTGATAGCTGCTTTCTGAGCGGTGATTGGTGCGGAGGAGGGGACTTGAACCCCTATGCCGTTTCGGGCGCTAGCACCTCAAGCTAGTGCGTCTGCCAATTTCGCCACCTCCGCTTGTCGGTGAACCCTTCAAGTATAGCAAAAGAAAGACTCCCGGATCAGAGGTCCGGCAACAAGGAAACAAAGGAACTTAGGAACCAAAGTGATGATCTACGGCGGGACAGGTAAGATGATCCGGTCTGGCTAACCACCTATTTTCTTGAGGAGATGGATCGATGACGGAATACCGCAAGGCAGTTTCTACGCTCGCTGTCGCAGGTGCTTTTGCGATTTGCGGAAGGCTCTGCCTCGGACAAAACACCACCAATGATGTTCCGCCCGTGATCGATGTTCACGTGCATGCGATGGACGAGTCCTTTCCGGGTGGGGGGCCCATGTGCCCCAACGAGTCGAAGTTCCTGGCCTCGGACCCGAAAACCAAGGAAGCCCCATTTGGCTGGGATGTTGAGAACTGCACTCCGAAGCTGTACCCATCAGAAAAGGGTCAGTACCTCAAAGACATGAAGGCCGAAATGGAGCGCCTCAATGTAACAGCCGTGGTTTTCGGCGATGAAGCAGGCGTGAAGAAATGGCAGGACGCGATGCCTGGCCGCGTGATCCCCGGAACGTCCTTCAGCGAGGGAATGACTCCCGGCGCGCGAGTCCCGCTGGACAAGCTGCGCCAGGAGTTCACTACCGGAGGCTTCAAGGTGATGGGCGAGATCGGTCTTCAGTATGAGGGGTTATCGCCGAGCGATCCTTCCGTGGACAAGTACTTCGCTCTCGCCGAGGAACTGGACATTCCGGTAGCGATCCATATGGGGACCGGAGGATCCGGACGAGCGAACATAACTTCTCCGAAGTTTCGCGGGTCGATGGGGAATCCACTCTTGCTCGAGGACCTGCTCGCCCGACATCCGAAATTGCGCGTGCAGGTCATGCATGCCGGTTATCCGTTGATCGACAACATGCTCACGCTGCTGCAGGCGAACTCGCATGTGTACGTGGATGTCGCAGGCCTGATCTGGAGCTATCCGCTGAAAGAAGTGAACCGCTACATCGAGCGGCTTGTGGACGCAGGTTTCGAAGATCGCGTGATGTTTGGCACTGACCAGATGGAGTGGCCCAAGCTGATGGCGTATTCGATCAGCCTGATCCAGAATGCCGACTACCTCACGCCCGAACAAAAGCGCGACATTCTCTACAACAATGCTGCGCGGTTCCTAAGGCTCGACACGACCAGGACACATTGAAGAGCTTCCACTCAGTTGTCGCGCGGAGCAGTTCGGCACTGCTCCGCGCTGTTGCTATTTCGCCTGCGATGCGCGAAAGAGTTGAAAGAATACGTCGGGTCGGACAATCTGGAATTCCGAGCCCAGGGACGCAGCCAGTGTTTTTGCATCGGAAGGCGTGATATTCCAGGACTCCAGGCCCATCGCGACGAACAGCGGAGCATTGCCATCCCAGCTCTGCGCAATGCTATTGAGAGATGAAATACCGGACTGCGTGTCATTGACTCCCATGAGCGTTGCAACCGGCACGCCATCGATTATCGTTGCGGTGCTCGAAGATTCGTAGTTGTAGATGATCCCCTGCAAACCCGGGACACTGGACTTGTATAGGTCCACCAACTGAGACGACAGAGCAACGTCTGTGCTGTTGTTGCGATTGTAGGCAAAGAGCGAAAGCATGCCCGTACGCTGCATATATTTGCCGCTTCGCTGCATGAACGATGGCAGAGTCGATGCGGGCCACATGACGGGATAGGTATATCCCGCGCCCGAAGGTCCCGCCACAAGAAGATCATTGGCAGTCTGGGTTTGCTGGAAATAGGAGAGCATCGACGGAGCGATATCGAGCAGTAGAACGCTGATGCTCCATCCCAGAGGCACCTGACCTCTTGCAGGATCGTCCCAGATTTGGCGCAGGCGATGCTGGTCATACTGGATGTTGTCGCCCTCGACCATCGTGAACGATACGTAGATCTTCTTCGCAAGTTTCGGATCCGTAACCGAAGGTTGGTACGACCTGACCGGCGCACGAACGCCGCTGAACACCGATGCGTTGTAAAAGAAGTCGGCCGCAACCACGACGCTGGAGTTCTGCGCGCACAGTGTCACGCCTGCCATCTCATCTCCGTGCGGGAACCATCCGAGATAAGGCAGGTCGGGTTGCATACTTTGAAGAATCTCGGCCAGAAGACTAGCTTCCTCCTCAACGTTCGGATCGAGCCAGACAACCGGCGCCTTCGTTGCCAGTAACAATGATGGACGCTTGAACGTGTTCGTGCGAGGGACAGACAACACCGTCTGGCACATTACTCAAAACGAGCCGAACGCCATTCCTAACTCCAATCCTAACTG
>Ga0207689_10001412_pt1 | contig 22933 bp, 22 predicted proteins | sample KBSMisM52_FD_184312 | JGI IMG/M metagenome (GOLD analysis project Ga0207689, IMG submission 184312) | Miscanthus rhizosphere microbial communities from Kellogg Biological Station, Michigan, USA - KBS Miscanthus M5-2 (SPAdes) (version 2) | ecosystem: Host-associated > Plants > Roots >... | reverse complement strand
GTCGGCGAGCGGCGTGACCGCGTCGCCTGCGCCGCACAGGACCAGCGTCGGCACGCGCACGGCGGCGAGGTCGGCGAGCGACTCGGGCCGGCCGAGCATCGCCTGCTGCTGGTTTCTCTGGCCTTCTGCGCCGATGCTCCTGGCCATCGATGCCATGAGCATGGTCAGGTCGTCGCGTCGCTGGTGCGCCGGCAGCAGCCAGCGTCCGGGCAGCTGCGGTATCAGCGCGTCGATGCCGCCGGCCTCGACGGTGGCGATGTCGGCCAGGCGGCCGGCGCGACGCGTCTCGCTGTCGGCCGCGGCCGTCGTGTCGAGCAAGGCGAGGCGTTCGACGCGCGCCGGCGCCCGGCGCATCACTTCGAACGCGAGGTAGCCGCCGAGCGACAGGCCGATCAGCGTGAAGCGATCGGGCGCGGCGGCGAGCAGCGCCTCGGCCATCACGGCGAGCGAATCGTGCTCGCGGGAAACGAAGACGCGGCAATCGAAGCCGCCGCCGAGGGCGTCGATTTGCGCCGCGAACAGGCGCTCGTCGCACAGGTGGGCGCAGGCGAAGACGAGAGCGGGGCGTGGCATGGGATTGATGGCGGGATGGGTCGTGTCAGATCGCGCCGTCGCGGCGCAGCCGCTCGACCGCCGCGGCATCGAGGCCGATCTCGGCGAGCAGCGTTTCGGTGTGCGCGCCGAGCGCCGGCACGGCGTCCATGCGCGCGTCGGCGCCGTCGTGCGCGGCCGGCGGCAGCAGCGCCGGCACCGGCCCCGACGGCGTCGCGACGTCGACCCAGCGCCGGCGCACCGCGAGCTGCGGATGCGCCCAGACGTCGGCCATCGTGTTGACGCGCGCATTGGCGATCTGCGCCGCGTCGAGCCGCGCCTCGACCTGCTCGGCGCTGAGCGTCGCGAAGACCTCGACGATGATCGCGCGCAGCGCCTCGCGCGCCGCGGTGCGCGCCGCGTTGGAGACGAAGCGGGGATCGGTGGCGAGCGCCGGCTGCTCGAGCACGAAGCGGCAGAAGGCGACCCACTCGCGCTCGTTCTGCAGGCCGAGCATCACCGTCTTGCCGTCGCCGGCGGGGAACGGACCGTACGGATAGATCGTCGCGTGCGCGGCGCCGGCGCGCGGCGGCGGCGCCGCGCCGTCGAACGCGTAGTAGAGCGGGTAGCTCATCCACTCGACCATGCTCTCGAGCATCGAGACGTCGACGCGCTTGCCCATGCCGGTGCGGTCGCGCTCGATCAGCGCCGAGAGGATGCCGCTGTACGCGTACATGCCGGCGGCGATGTCGGCGATCGAGCAGCCCGCCTTGGCCGGCTCGTCGGGGGTTCCGGTGATCGACAGGAACCCGGACTCGCTCTGGATCAGCAGGTCGTACGCCTTCTTGTCGCGGTACGGGCCGGGGCGGTCCGGGTCGTCGCCGTAGCCCGAGATGTCGCAGACGACGAGGCGCGGGTAGGTCTCGTGCAGCGCCTCGAACGACAGGCCCATTCGCGCCGCCGCGCCCGGCGCGAGGTTCTGCACCAGCACGTCGGCCTTGGCCAGCAGACGCCCGACGACCGCGCCGGCGTCGGCGTGCTTGAGATCGAGCGTCAGGCTCTCCTTGCTGCGGTTGGTCCAGACGAAGTGCGAGGCGAGGCCCTTCACGCGCGAGTCGTAGGCGCGCGCGAAGTCGCCGCTCACCGGCCGCTCGACCTTGATCACGCGCGCGCCGAGGTCGGCGAGCTGGCGCGTGCAGAACGGCGCCGCGATCGCGTGCTCGAGGGTGACGACCGTGATTCCGTCGAGCGGCAGCATGGCGCGGGGTCGATCGGCGCGCGGCCGCTTCAGAAGGAGCGGGGCAGGCCGAGCACGTGCTCGGCGACGTAGCTCAGGATCAGGTTGGTCGAGATCGGCGCGACCTGGTAGAGGCGCGTCTCGCGGAACTTGCGCTCGACGTCGTACTCGTCGGCGAAGCCGAAGCCGCCATGGAACTGGATGCAGGCGTTGGCCGCTTCCCAGCTCGCCTTGGCGGCCAGGTACTTGGCCATGTTCGCCTCGGCGCCGCACGGCTGGTGCGCGTCGAACAGCTCGCAGGCGCGAAAGCGCATCAGGTTGGCGGCCGCCACCTCGATGTACGACTCGGCGATCGGGAACTGCACGCCCTGGTTCTGGCCGATCGGCCGGCCGAAGACGACGCGCTCGCTCGCATACTTCGTGACCCGGTCGATGAACCACCAGCCGTCGCCGATGCATTCGGCGGCGATCAGCGTCCGCTCGGCATTCAGCCCGTCGAGGATGTACTTGAAGCCCCTGCCTTCCTGGCCGATCAGGTTCTCGGCCGGGATCTCGAGGTTCTCGAAGAAAAGCTCGTTGGTCTCGTGGTTGACCATGTTGGCGATCGGCCGCACCGTCATGCCGCTTTTCTCGGCCTGGCGCAGGTCGACCATGAAGATCGACATGCCTTCGGTCTTCTTGGTCACCTCGGCGAGCGGCGTCGTCCGCGCCAGCAGGATCATCCAGTCGCTGTGCTGGACGCGCGAGATCCACACCTTCTGGCCGTTGACGACATAGCGGTCGCCGCGCTTGACGGCGGTCGTCCTGATCTTGGTCGTGTCGGTGCCGCTGGTCGGCTCGGTGACGCCCATCGACTGCAGGCGCCACTCGCCGCTCGCGATCTTCGGCAGGTAGAGCTGCTTCTGGGCGTCGCTGCCGTGGCGCAGGAGCGTCCCCATGTTGTACATCTGGCCGTGGCAGGCACCGGCGTTGCCGCCGCTGCGGTTGATCTCTTCCATGATCACCGTCGCCTCGGCGAGGCCGAGGCCGGAGCCGCCGTACTCGGCCGGGATCAGCGCCGCGAGCCAGCCCGCCTCGGTGAGGGCATCGACGAACTTCTCGGGATAGGCGCGGCGCGCGTCGATGTCGCGGTGGTACTCGTCGGGGAAGGCGGCGCAGAGCGAGCGCACGGCGTCGCGGATGTCCTGGAAGCGATCGGGCGCGGACTTGAGCATGGCGTTCTCGCGGGGCCGGTGGTCAGGCGATCTCGGCCGTCGCCTGCATCGCCAGCGCGCCCTCGGCGCTGCGCGCCCAGAGCGCGAAGCGCTTGTCGCCGTCGGCGCGGCCGCAGACGGTGAACGGGTGCAGGTCGAAGAGCGGGCTGAGCGCCTTGAAGTCGAAGCGGCGCACGACCGCATCGGGATGCTCGCGGCGCAGCAGGTCGACGAGCAGCGTCGCGATCAGCGGGCCATGCACGATCAGGCCCGGATAGCCCTCGACCTCGGTGACGTAGCGCCGGTCGTAGTGGATGCGGTGGCCGTTGAAGGTGAGCGCCGAATAGCGAAAGAGCAGGACGTCGTCGGGGACGATCTTGCGCGCGAAGGTCTCGTCGCCGGGCGCTGCCGCCGGGATCGCCGTGGCGCCGGGCGAGGGCAGCTCGCGGTAGACGATGTCGTGCTCCTCGCGCAGCGCGACGCCGGCCGCGGTCGCGATCTCGTGCTCGACGGTGACGAAGACGAGCGGCCCGGAGCGCGCCTGCTTGGACGCGATGGACGCGATGCGCGAGGTTCGCGTCAGCTGATCGCCGACGCGCAGCGGCTCCAGGAAAGAGAGCCGCCCGCCGGCCCACATCCGGCGCGGCAATTCCACCGGCGGCAGGAAGCCGCCGCGGCGCGGGTGGCCGTCGGGGCCGATCTCGCTCTGCCGGTGCAGCGGCAGGAAGTAGAGCCAGTGCCAGAGCGGCGGCAGCGTCGTGCCCGGGCCCGGTACGGGATCGTCGCGGTCGAGCGTCGCCGCCAGCGCAGCGACCGGCGTCGCCGTGACGGTGTCGCGCCGCTCCTCGGTGCGACCGAGCCAGGCTGCATAGGGGTCGGAGGGATCCATGGGAAGGCGGTGCGTGGGGCCCGCGCGTCGGCGGGATGCGGTCATTGAAGCACGCTGGCACGGCCTTGCGAAGGGGCCACGGCCTATGTCCGACTGCGGATAACCAGCATGCACCCGCCCTGCCGGGGTCGGAAAATCGGCGCCACGCCGACATCCGTTGCGTACCGCCAAGGAGAACCGACCGTGACTGCCACCACCACGCGCCGCACCGCCCTCGCCGCCACCGCCCTCGCCGTCGGTGCGCCGCGCGTCTGGGCGCAGGCGCCGATCGTCATCAAGCTCAGCCACGTCGTCGCCGCCGACACGCCCAAGGGCAAGGGCACCGAGTTCTTCGCCAAGCGCGCCGCCGAGCTGACCAAGGGCAAGGTCAAGGTCGAGGTCTATCCGAACAGCCAGCTCTACAAGGACAAGGAGGAGATGGAGGCGCTTCAGCTCGGCTCGGTGCAGATGCTCGCGCCGTCGCTGTCGAAGTTCGCGCCGCTCGGCGTCAAGGAATTCGAGATCTTCGACTTCCCCTACATCTTCGACAGCTACGCCGACCTGCACAAGGTGACGGAGGGACCGGTCGGCAAGAGCCTGATGGCCAAGCTCGACGCCAAGGGCATCAGCGGCCTGGCCTTCTGGGACAACGGCTTCAAGTCGTTCTCGTCGAACCGCAAGATGGCAAAGCCCGAGGACATGAAGGGCCTGAAGATGCGCATCCAGAGCTCGAAGGTGCTCGAGGCGCAGATGCGCGCGCTCGGGGCCATTCCGCAGGTGCTCGCCTTCGGCGAGGTCTACCAGGCGCTGCAGACGGGCGTCGTCGACGGCACCGAGAACCCGCACTCGAACCTGTACACGCAGAAGATGAACGAGGTGCAGAAGCACATCACGATCACCGACCACGGCTACATCGGCTACGCGGTGGTGGTCAACAAGAAGTTCTGGGAAGGGCTGCCGGCCGACATCCGCGGCCAGCTGACGCAGGCGATGGCCGACGCCACCAAGTTCACCAACGAAGACGCCCTCAAGGACAACGAAGGCGCGCTCGCCAAGGTGAAGGCGACCGGCAAGACCGAGATCCTGACGCTCTCCAAGGAGGAGCGCGCGGTCTGGAAGCGCGCCCTCGTCAAGGTCCACAAGGAGATGGAGTCGCGCGTCGGCACCGAAATCATCCAGGCGGTCTACAAGGAAACCGGCTTCGACCCCGCGAAGGTCTGAGCCGCGCACTCCGGAAATGCCCGCTTGACCGCGGGCATCGCTTCTGGGGGAATCGAAGCTCGCGACTCAACGCGCTTCTTCCTCGCCGATGAAAGTCCTCGATCACCTCGAAGAGTGGCTGATCTCGACCCTGATGGGGCTCGCGACGATCATCATCTTCGTCGCGGTGATCCATCGCTACCTGTCCGGCATGCCGATCCCGGGCGTTCAGGACTGGCTGCTGACGCTCAATTTCTCGTGGGCGCAGGAGGCGACGATCTACCTCTTCGTCTGGATGGCCAAGTTCGGCGCCGCGTACGGCGTTCGCACCGGCATCCACGTCGGCGTCGACCTCTTCATCAACCGCATGAAGGACAAGTCGCGCGCCAAGTTCGTTCTCTTCGGCCTGCTCGCCGGCGCCCTCTTCACCGGCACGGTCGCCGCGCTCGGCGCGCACTTCGTCTGGGCCAATGGCGCGCACTACGCGTTCTTCCATGTGCTCGGCATCGACACCACCGGGATGACCTCCGGGCCGACGACGCCCGACCTGGAATGGCAGACGTGGATCATCTACTCGGCAATCCCGCTCGGCTCGTCGCTGATGTGCTTCCGCTTCCTCCAGGTCGCGTGGCACTTCCGTCGCACCGGTGACCTGCCGCACCACGACCACGGCCACGTCGAGGGCATCGACGAAGTCACCCCGCACGACGTCAACCCGGCGAAGACATGAACGGCCTGATCATCTTCGGCCTGCTCATCCTGCTCATGGCGACCGGGATGCCGATCTCGATCGCCCTCGGCCTGACGGTGCTGACCTTCATCTTCGGCTTCACCAGCGTGCCGCTGCAGTCGGTCGCGCTCAAGCTCTTCACCGGTCTCGAGAGCTTCGAGATCATGGCGATCCCGTTCTTCATCCTCGCCGGCAACTTCCTGACCCATGGCGGCGTGGCGAAGCGGATGATCAACTTCGCCAGCTCGCTGGTCGGCCACTGGTACGGCGGCCTCGGCCTGGCGGCGGTGCTCGCGTGCGCTCTCTTCGCCGCGCTCTCCGGCTCGTCGCCGGCGTGCGTCGTCGCGATCGGCTCGATCCTGATGCCGGCGATGGTCCGGGCGGGCTTCCCGCCGCGCTTCGGCGCCGGCGTCATCACCACCTCGGGCGCGCTCGGCATCCTGATCCCGCCGTCGATCGCGATGGTGATGTACTCGGTCTCGACCAACACCTCGCTCGGCGCGATGTTCATCGCCGGCGTGATCCCCGGCATCGCCCTGGCGTCGATGCTCGGCGCCACGACCTGGTATCGCGCCCGCAAGAACAACTACCCGCGCCAGCCGCGCGCCAGCTGGGGCGAGCGCTGGGCGGCGTTTCGCAAGTCGGTGTGGGGGCTGCTCCTGATCGTCGTCGTCATGGGCGGCATCTACAGCGGCCTGTTCACGCCGACCGAGGCGGCGGCGATGGCGGCGGTCTACGCCTTCTTCATCGCCGTCTTCGTCTACAAGGACCTGACCCTGCGCGACGTGCCGCGCGTGCTGTTGCAGTCGGCCAACATGAGCGCGATGCTGCTCTACATCATCACCAACGCGATCCTGTTCTCGTTCGTGCTGACCAACGAGCAGATCCCGCAGCACCTCGCCGACTGGCTGGTCGGCATGGGCCTGGGCTGGATCGGCTTCCTGCTCGTCGTCAACATCCTGCTGCTGCTCGCCGGCAACGTGATGGAGCCGTCGTCGATCATCCTGATCATGGCGCCGATCCTGTTCCCGGTCGCCGTCAAGCTCGGCATCGACCCGGTCCACTTCGGGATCCTGATCATCGTCAACATGGAAGTCGGCATGTGCCACCCGCCGGTCGGGCTGAACCTCTACGTCGCCTCGGGGATCACGAAGATGGGAATCACCGAGCTGACGGTCGCGGTCTGGCCGTGGCTGCTGACGATGCTCACCTTCCTCGTCATCGTCACCTACTGGCCGGCGCTGTCGCTCTGGCTGCCGCACCTCATGCTGAAGTAGCGGCGCGCCGGGGCCCGGCGCTCAGGGCTTGGTGGCGACGAACATGAACCGGTTCAGGCAGAAGAACCAGTCGCCGGCAACGCCACGCGCGACCACGTCGGCGACCCAGGCGTCGGCGGCGCCGCGATCGACGCCGTGGCGGACGGCGGCGTTGCGGCCGAGCGCGAGCATGCCGGCGCCGAACGAGTCGGGGTCGTAGCTCGTCTCGAGGAGAGGGAACGCTTCGGCATGGGTCGGCGTCAGGCCGGCGTCGGCGAACAGCCGGTTCAGCTGACGCGGCAGGTGGGCGTGCGCGAAGCGCCAGCGGCCGTCGAAGATCCGGCGCATCAAGTCGACGTCGGGCGAGCCGTAGACGCAGAGGTCCCAGTCGGTCTCGAGCACGCCGAGCCGGCCGCCCGGGCGCAGGACGCGCGCCGCCTCGGCGATCGCGGCGACGATGTCGGGCACGTACGAATACGTCTGCACCGCGACGACGAAATCGGCGCTCGCGTTCGGCAGACCGAGCGCGATCGCATCGCCCTCGCGCAGGGCGACGCGATCGTCGAGACGGCGCGCGTGCACACGGGTGGCGGCGCCAGCGAGCATGTCGGCGCTCGCGTCGATGCCGGTCATGCGGCCCGCTACGCCGACGTCCTCGGCGAGCTCGCAGGTGAGGTGGCCGACGCCGCAACCGACGTCGACACCGGATTCGCCGGCGCGAACGTCGAGCAGCGCGCGAAAGCGGCGTCGCTGGGCGACGATCTGCGGGCTGGCGTAGAGCACTTCGAGGCGCGCGCCCATCGAGGCGTTGAAGACGTGGGGCGCAGGGTCGGTGGCGGCCAAGTCGATCTCCCGATATGTACAGACAATTATCGTCCGCGTCCGCGGTGGATTGCCGCCATGGCAAAGCCAGCCATCAGGGTAAACCCGTATTACGTCGGGAAAACTCGCTTCCCTAAAATGTCCGTACAAATAGGCCCTGCCATCCCCTGGAGACTTCATGCACATCATCCGCCGCCTCCTGCTCGCCGCCGCCGCGCTCGCCTTCGCCGGCACCGCGTCGGCGCAGCCGATCGTCATCAAGTTCAGCTTCGTCAACCCGGCCGATTCGCCCAAGGGCAAGGCCGCCGACTACTGGAAGAAGCTGGTCGAAGAGGGCACGAAGGGCCGCGTCAAGATCGAGCTCTACCCGAACAGCAGCCTCTACAAGGACAAGGAAGAGCTCGAGGCGTTGCAGCTCGGCAGCGTGCAGATGCTGGCGCCGACGCTCGGCAAATTCAGCGCCATGGGTCTGAGGGACTACGAAGCGTTCGACCTGCCCTACCTGTTCGACGACTTCGACCAGGTGCACCGCGTGACCCAGGGCCCGATCGGCAAGCAGTTGCTCGACCAGCTCGAGCCGAAGGGCCTCAAGGGCCTGGCCTTCTGGGACAACGGTTTCAAGCAGATGAACGCCAACAAGGCGCTGCGCGTTCCGGCCGACTTCAAGGGCGTCAAGATGCGGATCTTCAGCTCGAAGGTGCTCGATGCCCAGATGCGTGCGCTCGGCGCGATCCCGCAGGTGCTGGCGGCGAGCGAGATGTACCAGGCGATGCAGACCGGCCTGGTCGACGGCAACGAGAACACCGAATCGACGTTCTTCGACTTCAAGCTCTACGAGGTGCAGAAGTTCCTGACCGAGTCGAACCACGGCTACGTCGGCTACCTGGTCGTCGCCAACAAGAAGTTCTGGGACGGCCTGCCGCCCGACATCCGCAAGGTCATGGAAGAAGCAATGACAAAGACGACGGTCTACGCCAATGCGATCTCGAAGAGCGCGAACGATGCCGCCCTCGAAGGCATCAAGAAGACCGGCAAGACGACCGTCATCGACCTGACGCCGGCGCAGCGCGACGAGTGGAAGAAGGCGCTGAGGAAGACCCACTCGCAGATGGGCGACCGCATCAGCCAGCCGCTGCTGCAGGCGATCTACAAGGAAACCGGCGCGGGCAAGCCCTGACCGGCACCGCCTCCGAAGGCGAAGAAACCATGCAGCCGCTCGCAGGAATCACCATCCTCGACCTGACGCACATGCTGTCGGGCCCCTACGGCACGATGACGCTGACCGACCTGGGCGCGCGCACGATCAAGGTCGAGCCGCCCGGCCGGGGCGAAGGCACGCGCGAGCTGCTCGCCGGCCATCCCGACTACTCGCGCGACGGCATGGGCGCTTACTTCATGACGCTCAACCGCAGCAAGGAGAGCGTCTGCCTCGACCTCAAGAGCGATGCCGGGCGCGCGGTCTTCTACGACCTGGTGCGTCACGCCGACGTCGTCTTCGACAACTTCGGCGCCGGCGTGCCGCAGCGCCTGAAGATCGACCACGCGACGCTCGCTTCGATCAACCCGAGGATCATCACCTGCTCGGTCACCGGCTTCGGCGAGACCGGCCCCGACACGCAGCGGCCGGCGTTCGACCAGGTCGTCCAGGGCATGGGCGGCGGGATGAGCATCACCGGCCGGCCCGACGACGCGCCGGTGCGCGGCGGCATCCCGATCGGCGACCTCGGCGGCGGCATCTTCGGCGCGATGGGCGTGCTCGCCGCGCTGCAGGCGCGCCACGTCACCGGCGTCGGCCAGCACGTCGACGTGTCGATGCTCGACGCGCAGATCTCGCTCCTCACCTACATGGCGACGATGCACCTGATGTCGGGCCACATCCCGGGCCGGATCGGCAACTCGCACTTCGTCCACGTTCCGTACAACACGTTCAAGACGAGCGACGGCCACATCATCATCGCCTGCATCGGCGATGCGTTCTACGAGCGCTTCCTGAACGTGGTTCCGCACCCCGAGCTGATGAAGCCCGAGTACCTGAAGCAGCCGGTGCGTTACGCCGCGCGCGAGAAGATCGACGCGATCATCAACGAGGAGCTGGGCAAGAACACCTCCGCGTACTGGCTCGACAAGCTGCGCGCGGCGCGCATCCCGTGCGGACCGGTCAACGACTTCGCGCAAGCGCTGAGCGACCCGCAGATCCGCTCGCGCGACATGGTCGTCGAGGTGCCGCTGCCCGGCGGGACGAGCGTGCCGATGCCGGGCATCCCGATGAAGTTCTCCGACGCGCCGACGCCGGCGTTCAAGGAGCCGCCGACGCTCGGCCGCGACACCCGCACGGTGCTCGCCGACCTGCTCGGCTACGACGCGGCGAAGATCGACGCGTTGCGCGAGGGTCGCGCGATCCAGTAGTCGAGCGCGTTCGGCGCGGCCCGTGTTCGCCGCCGGGAGTCACGCGAAGCAGTTGCCGCCAGCGACGGCGTTCAGCTGATCGCCCCCGAGCGCGCCATCGCGTCGAGCTCGGCCTTTTCGTATCCGACGCTCGCCAGCGCGCTGCGCGAATGCTCGCCGAGCGCGGGTGCGACCGGCCGGATCGCGCCGGGCTCGTCCTCGAACTTGATCGGGATGCCGAGGTGGGTCTGCCCGTCGGGGAACTCGACGCGCATCTCGCGCGCCTTCAGGTGGTCGCTGCGCATCGCCTCGGCCAGCCCCTTGACCGGCGCCCAGCAGCAGTCGATGTCGGCGAAGAAGCGCTCCCACTCGGCGAGCGGGCGGGTGAGGAAGGTCTTGGCGAGGAAGTCGCGAACGGGGTCCTGGCCGCGCCCGGGGGGCAGCTTGCAGAGCGCGAGCAGATCGGGCCGGCCGAGCGCGTTCAGCACGTTCTCGCAGAACTTGAGCTCGCTGCCGCCGAGCGTGATCGAGCGGCCGTCGGCGCAGCGATAGACGTTGTAGAACGCGGTGCCGCCGAGCGTGCGCTCGGTCGTCGTGTCGAGCTCGCGGCCTTCGGCGAAGACCGGGCTGACGTTGTTGATCGTCCACGAGACGATGCTGTCCTGCATCGAGATGTCGAGCGTGTCGCCCGTTCCCGTCTTCTCGCGCCTGAGGAGCGCCATCAGGATTCCCGAGAGCGCCATCAGCGAGGCGGCCATGTCGACCGCCGGCATGCCGAGGATGCCGGGCTCGCCGTCGTTGCCGCGGTTGAGGCTGACGATCCCCGACTCGGCCGCGATCGAGAGGTCGTGCGCAGGTCGCTGCGCGAGCGGCCCGCTCTGGCCGAACGCCGAGATCGAGCAATACACGACGCGCGGATTGACCGCGCGCACGGCTTTCGGCCCGATGCCCAGTCGGTCGACGACCCCTGGACGGAACGCCTCGACGACGACGTCGGCGGTCGCCGCGAGCCGCATGAACGCCTCGACCGCGGCCGGCTGCTTGAGGTCGAGGACGACGCTCTGCTTGCTGCGGTGGGTGTTGCGGAACCAGACGGTCATCCCGTTCTGGCTCGCGCCGAGCGCGCGCGTCGGCTCGCCGGCCGGCGGCTCGATGCGGATCACCTCGGCGCCGTGGTCGGCCATCATCATCGTCAGATGCGGGCCGGGCAGGAACATCGACAGGTCGAGAACCTTGATGCCTTCGAGCTTCATCGTCAGCCTCTCGCGGAAACAGGCGGCGCGGCGCCGCAAAGGGCAGCCGCCGCCGAGGCGGCGCAAGCCGCCAAGGCTCAGATCTTGTAGCGGCCGACCAGCTGCTTGGCGATCACCTGGCGCAGGATCTCGTTGGTGCCTTCGCCGATCACCATCAGCATCGAGTCGCGGTAGAAGCGCTCGATCTCGTACTCGACCGAGAGGCTGTAGCCGCCGAAGATTCGCATCGCTTCCTGCGAGCAGAAGACGCCGGCCTCCGAGCCGGCGAGCTTGGCCATCGCCGCCTCGAGGTCGCAGCGCTCGCCGCGGTCGTACATTCGCGCCGCGCTCTCGATCAGCTTCTTCGCGCCCTCGACCTGGGTCGCCATGTCGGCGAGCTTGAGCTGGATCGCCTGGTGCTCCCAGATCGGCTTGCCGAACGCGCTGCGCTCCTGCGCGTAGCGCAGCGCCATCTTGAGCGAGCCTTCGGCGATTCCGGCGCCGCGCGAGGCGACGTTGATGCGGCCGAGCTCGAGGCCGCCGGCGGTCTGCACGAAGCCCTTGCCCTCGACGCCGCCGAGCAGGTTCTCCTTCGGCACGCGGTAGTCGTCGAAGCTCAGCTGGCAGGTGTCGATGGCGCGGTAGCCCATCTTCTTCAGCTTGCCGTCGACGTTGAAGCCCGGGCCCTTCTCGGCGATGAGCATGCTCATGCCCTTGTGGCGCGGCTTCGCCTCCGGATCGGTCTTGACCAGCAGCAGCGTCATGTGGCCGTGCAGGCTGTTGGTGATCCAGGTCTTCGAGCCGTTGACGACGTAGTGGTCGCCGTCGAGCTTGGCGACGGTGCGGATCGCCTGCAGGTCGGAGCCGGCGTTGGGCTCGGTCAGGCCGAGGCTGCCGCGCATCTCGCCGCTCGCCATCAGGGGCAGGTACTTCCTCTTCTGCGCCTCGGTGCCGTTCCTCTCGATCGCCGAGGCGGCGATCAGGTGCGAGTTGAAGATTCCCGACGGCGCCATCCAGACCGACGCGACCTTGATGACGATCTGCGCGTAGGTCCACGCCGACAGGCCCAGGCCGCCGTACTCCTCGCCGATCGTCGCGCCGAACAGGCCGAGCTCCTTCATCTGCTCGACGATGTCGTGCGGGTACTCGTCCTCGAGGTCGTACTTGCGCGCGACCGGCCGCAGCTCCTTCTCGACCCAGGTCTCGATCGCGTCGACGAACTCCTGCTGGTCCTCGACGACGTCCTTCGTTCTCGTGTCCATCTTGTCTCCTGCGGCCTCGGCGGCGCTTTGCGGTGCTTAGTAGTTGACCTTGTCCTCGACGCTGTGGCCGCGCTTGGCGATCAGCATCGTGCGGTTGAACGTGCCGACGACCTTGCCGTCCTGGTTCAGGCCGATCGTCTTGACGGTGACGATGCCGGCGCCCGGGCGCGAGCTCGACTCGCGCTTGTCGATCACTTCCGACTCGGCGTAGAGCGTGTCGCCGGCGAACAGGGGATGGGTGAGCTTGATGTCGGTCCAGCCGAGGTTGGCGATCGCCTTCTGGCTCACGTCGGTGACGCTCATGCCGACCATCAGCGCGACCGTCAGCGGGCTGCAGACGATGCACTTGCCGAACTCGCTCGCCTTCGCGTACTCGGCGTCGAAGTGCATCGGGTGGGTGTTCATCGTCAGCAGCGTGAACCAGGTGTTGTCGGTCTCGCTGATCGTTCGGCCCGGGCGATGCTCGTAGATCTCGCCGATGCCGAAGTCCTCGTAGTAGCGGCCGAAGGTTTCGCGGGTGCGGTTCTCGCCGACGCGCTTGGCGGTCTGGACCATGGATGTCTCCTTGCAGGAATGTTGGGGGGAAACGGGAATCAGGACGAAGCGCGCGCCAGCTCGGCGATGCGCCGGGCCTTCTTGAGCAACGGCGCGTCGACCATCTTTCCTTGGAACAGGAAGGCGCCGCTGCCCTGGCCCTCGGGGACGGCCTGCAGCAGCACAGTCGCCCACTCGATCTCGGCCGGGGTGGGAGTGAACGCGGCGTGGATGGTCTTGATCTGCTGCGGATGGATCGCGGTCTTGCAGCCGAAACCGAGCGCGAGCGCCTTGCGCGTCTCGCTGGCGAGGCCCTCTTCGCTCGACAGGTCGACGTTGGGAACGTCCCACGCCTGCAGGCCGGTCGACTTGGCGGCGTTTACGAGGCGGCCACGCGCGCTGAGCAGGCCGTCCCAGTTGAACTGTGCGTCGAGCTCGGCCGACAGGTCGGCGCCGCCGAGCATCAGGGCGCCGAGCTTGCCGCCGGCGCGGGCGATCGACGCGAGGTTCTCGATGCCGAGCGGCGTCTCGACCAGCGCCGTGATCGCGCCGAGCTGGGCGCCGCACCACGCCTCGATCGCCTGCACATCGGTCGCGTGCTCGGTCTTGGGGAGGAGCAGCCAGTCGACGGCAACGCCCGACTCGACGAGCGCGAGGACGTCGCGGATTCCCTCGAGCGTGCGCAGACCGTTCACGCGCAGCGCGACGCCGCAGCCCTCGGCCGGCCGGCCCGTCGTCTTCAGCCAGCCGAGCACCTGGGCGCGCGCTTCGGCCTTGCGGTCGGGGTGGACGGCGTCCTCGAGGTCGATGCAGACGAGGTCGGCGCCGGCGGCCATCGCCTTGGCGAAGCGCTCGACCTTCTCGCCGGAGACGAACAGCATGGAGCGGGGCTGGCGGGTCGGCATTTCGAGACGTCCTGAAAATGTCCGGACATTATGCGGTGTCCGGGAAAGCCGCGTCAAGACCATGATGCGCCTGCGCACGCAAAAATCCGCCCTGCCCCCACTGCACGCGGGGCCAGGCGCGAAGGGCCGGCGCGGCCAGGATTGACAGCGTCGTCGGCGGCCGCGAGAATTTGTCCGTCCAATTGACCGCCGCACCTGCCTCATGAATACCCCCGCCTCGCCCGACGCCGTGCCCGCCCTCGCCCGTCGCTTCGCCGACTTCACCCAGGGCCTGAGCCTCGACCGCGTTCCGGCCGAGGTTAGCGTGCGCGCCCGCCATCTCATGCTCGACGCGATCGGCTGCGCGATGGCGTCGCGCAGCGAAGTCTTCGCGAGCCGCTTCAACGACGCCGTGCGCGATGCGTCGGGTCCCGCCGCGGCATCAGCCGGCGAAGCCGCCGTGATCGGCTTCGCCGGCCGTCTGCCGATGCGCGACGCCGCGCTCCTCAACGGCATGCTGATGCACGGCCTCGACTACGACGACACCCACATGGCGGGAATCGTCCACCTCACGGTCAGCGTGCTGCCGACGCTGCTCGCGGTCGCCGCGCGGCGCCGTTCGAGCGGCGCCGCCGTCGTCGCCGCCTACATCGCCGCGATCGAGGCCGGCACGCGGATCGCGAGCGTCGCCCGCGGCGGCTTTCATCATCAGGGCTTTCATCCGACCGGCGTCGTCGGCGCGTTCGCGAGCGCGCTCGCGGCCGGCCGTCTGATCGGCCTCGACGCCGAGGGCCTGGCGCGCGCGCAAGGCATCGCCTTGTCGATGGCGTCGGGCAGCCTGCAGTTCCTCGAGGACGGCGCCTGGACCAAGCGTGTCCATCCGGGCTGGGCGGCGCAGGCGGGAATCACCGCCGCGACCTTCGCCGCGCACGACATCCCGGCGCCGCTGGCGGTGTACGAAGGCCGCTTCGGCCTCTTCAATCTCTACCTCGGCGCGGAGCGCGAGGGCGTCGATCCGGCGCGCGCCGCCGACGGCCTCGACGGCAGCGGCGCGGCGCGCTGGGAGCTGATGAACGTCGCGGTCAAGCCGTTCGCGGTATGCCACTTCTCGCACGCCGCGGCCGACGCGGCGATCGCCGTGCACGGGATGGGGATCGACCCGGCGCGGATCGCATCCGTCGAGGTGCTCATGCCCGCCGGCACGATGCCGGTCGTGTGCGATCCGATCGAGGCCAAGCGCCGCCCGCAGAGCGACTACGAAGCCAAGTTCAGCGTGCCCTACGCGGTGGCGAGCGGGCTGCTGCGCGGCCGCCTCGGCCTGCGCGAGCTGCTGCCGGTGGCGTTCGGCGACGCGGCGGCGCTCGCGCTGATGGATCGCATCCATTGCGTCGCCGATCCGGCATCGACCTTCCCGCAGCACTACACGGGCGAGATCGTCGTCACGCTCGACGACGGCCAACAGATTCGCCACCGCGAGGCGATCAACCGCGGCCACGCCGAGCGGCCGCTGAAGAACGAAGACGTGCGCGACAAGTTCCTTGCCAACGCGACGCTGCACTTCAGCGAGCAGCACGCGCACGCGGTGTGCGAGAGCGTGCTCGTCCTCGACCGCGCCGAGTCGATCGCGACGCTCGACGGCTTGCTCGGTCAGGACCCTTAGCCGGCGGCCGGCTCGCGGCCGGCCTCGCGCGGCGCGGCTGGCGCCGAGCGGGCGAGCTGGCGGCGCAGCCACGGCATGCAGTGGCCGCCGAGCGGCCGGCCGAGCAGCTCGCCGGCGAGGTCGACCGCCGCCGCCAGCCCCGGCAGCGAGATGCCGGTGGCAAAGCCCGATTGCTCGAGCATCAGGACCAGGTCCTCGGTCGCGACGTTGCCGGACGCGCCGGGAGCGAACGGGCAGCCGCCGAGACCGCCCGCGCTGGCGTCGAAGCGGCGCACGCCGAGCTCGAGGCCGGCGTACGCGTTGGCGACGCCCATGCCGCGCGTGTCGTGCAGGTGCAGGCCGAGTCGGTCGACGGGCAGCTGCAGCAGCAGGCGGCCGAGGAGCTGCTGCACCTGCGCCGGGCTGGCGGCGCCGATCGTGTCGGCGACGACGATCTCGTCGGCGCCCGCCTCGAGCAGCGCGAGACCGAGCTCGAGGACGCGCTCCGGCGGCGTCGTCCCTTCGAACGGGCACTCGAACGCGACCGCGAGGTAGCCGCGTGTGGCCAGCCCCCGCGTGCGAGCAGCGCGCAGCGTTTCGCAGCTGACGCGCGTCGCCTCGGCGAGCGACATGTTGATGTTCTTGCGGTTCATCGTCTCCGTGCAGGAGAGGACGACGGCGACCTCGCGCGTGCCGGCGGCGATCGCGCGCTCGAGGCCCCTGAGGTTGGGGGCGAGCGCCGACGCGCGCAGGGGCGCGAGCGCGAGCGCCTCGGCGATCACCTCGGCGGCGTCGGCCATCTGCGGCACCGCCCTGGGCGAGACGAAGCTCGCCGCCTCGATGCTCGGCACGCCCGCCGCCGCGAGTGCGCGCATCAGCGCCGCCTTGCCCGCCGTGCCGACGTGCTCGGGCTGGTTCTGCAGACCGTCGCGCAGCGCGACGTCGGTGACGACGACACGCTCGCGCGCGGCGTCGTTCGGGGAGTGGTGCGGCAGGGTCGGCATGGGCGGTGGCGGGGCGTCCCAGTGGAGCACGAAGGCAAAGACCTGAAGTGTCTCACTTATACGGACAATTACCTATTTCCTGTGCAAATGTCCACACATATAGTCAGCCCAACCCTCCCGTCGCTGCGCTCGTGCGCGGCGCGGCCCCTTTCGGAGTGAACTGATGGAAATGATCGATCGCGGCGAAATCCCCGCTCTCGACGTGGTGCGCGGCGACGCCACGCGGGCGTTCCGGTACATGAAGGCCGGCGGCGTCTCGGTGCTGCCGCTCGACGTCTCGTACGCCATCTTCGCGGCCACCGCGCGCGGCGTCGAACGGATCTTCGAGCTGAAGAACAGGAAGCCGACCAAGCCGAACGGGATCGTCGGCAACTGGGACATCTTCAGCGACGTGCTGAAGACCCAGCCGCGCGACAAGGACCTAGTGCGCTGCCTGACCCAGGACCACGACCTGCCGCTGTCGGTGATCGCGCCCTATACCGTCGAGCACGACTGGCTGCGCACCGTCGAGTTCGGCGCGATCCGCCGTGCCACCAAGGAAGGCACGATGGACCTGCTCCTCAACGCCGGCGCGCTCCACAACGAGCTGGCGCGCATGTCGTGGGAGTCGGCGACGCCGCTGATGGGATCGTCGGCGAACGTCTCGCTCGCCGGCAGCAAGTTCCGCCTCGCCGACGTCGAGGAGTCGGTCAGGCAGGGCAGCGACTTCGTCCTCGGCTACGGCACCAGCAAGTACATCAACGAGCACGGCATCGGCAGCACGATCATCGAGCTGCCGACCTGGAAGGTGCTGCGCTGGGGCGGCCTGTTCGAGAAGCAGGCCGAGATCGTCAAGAAGCAGTTCAAGGTCGAGCTCGAGCCGCGCCCGAAAGACGGTCCGCTGACCCTGACCTGACGCCGCTGCGCGGCCCGGCGCCGCGCGCCTCCTCCTCTGTTTCTCATCACCTGGAGACATCCTTCATGCTCAGCTTTCGCTCTGCGCTTCTCGCGCTCGGGCTCGGCGTCGCGTCGCTCGCGTCGCACGCCCAGCAGCAGATCACCATCCGCTTTCCCGTCGAGTACTCGGCCGACGTGGCGCAAGGCAAGGCCGACGTCGACTTCGTCAAGCGCATCGAGGCGAGCTCGAAGGGCCGCATCAAGGTGAACTTCTCGCCCAACGGCGCGACGTACAAGGGCAACGAGCTGGTGCAGGCGATGATGCGCGGCGACGCCGAGATGACGACGCTGGTGCCTGCCTACTGGGCCAGCATCGCGCCCAAGGTACAGCTGTTCGACCTGCCCTACGCGTTCCCCGACTTCGAGACCTTCGAGCGCGTCAAGGCCGACAAGGCGTTCGTCGCCAAGGTCTATGCCGAGGCCGAGGCCAAGGGCGTCAAGGTCCTCGGCCTGCTGCCGAACGCCTACATCATCCCGGGCACGCGCTCGAAGCAGCTGATCGCGCCGAAGGACTACGCCGGCGTCAAGCTGCGCGGCGTCGGCAAGATCAATTCGAACACGATGAAGGTCCTCGGCGCCAACGCCGTGTCGATCAGCATCACCGAGGTGTCGACTGCGCTCCAGCAGGGGCTCGTCGACGGCATGCAGACGCTGATGGACGTCTATGTCCAGTACAAGTTCTACGACTACGTCAAGTACATCACCGACACGCGCTACCAGTTCATCTACTACCCGTGGACGGTCAACGCCAAGTGGTGGGCGGGCCTGAAGCCCGAGGACCAGAAGCTGATCCAGACCGCGATCGACGAGGCGATCGCCGCCAACCGGCCGGTGACGCAGAAGCTGATCGCCGATGCGGAGGTCGAGCTCAAGGCCAAGGGCGTCTCGGTCGTGCACTTGACGCCGGCGCAGGAGAAGGCCCTCCAGGAGGCGACGGCGCCGGCGTGGACGCAGGCCGAGGGCGACATCGGCAAGGACCTGATCGAGGAATTCAAGCGCGTCAGCGCGAAGAAGTAGGCGCCGCGCCGGCGACCGTCCGCAACCCGAGAACAGGCATGGAAGAAGAATCCGTCCCCGAGGCGGTCGCCCCGCCGCACACCCGCGCCATCGTCTTCGAGGAAGCGGTGGCGGCGATCGGGCTGGTGCTGATGCTGGTCCAGGTCTGCATGGAGATCGTGCTGCGCGATTTTTTCAACACGTCGTTCCTCTGGTCCGAGGAGGTCGCGCGCTACCTGATGATCTGGTCGGTCTATTTCGGCGCCGCCGCGGCGGTCGGCACCAACGGGCATCTGCGCATCGAGATGCTGATCGACGCCGTCCCGCCGCGGGTTCGCCACGTGCTCGACGGCATCGCCCAGTTCTGGGTGCTCGCGTTCAGCGTGGCGATCACCTATGCCGGCTATTCGATGGTGCGCGACAGCTTCGCCTCGGGAATGGTCTCGGCCGACTCGAACCTGCCGTTCCAGCTCGGCTGGGTGCAGCTCGTCATCCCGATCACGTTCGCGCTCTCGGCCATCCACGCGATGCGCTGCCTGTGGCTGGTGGTCAAGGGCAGGAATCTCGTGGTCGAGAAGTCGGAAGGCCACTGAGATGGCGTTCGCGGCCCTGCTCGGCATCCTCCTGCTCGTCCTCCTCGCCGGGGTGCCGATCGCCTACGCGATCGGCGGCCTGGCGGTCATCGGCAACCAGTGGTTCGGCGCCACCTCGTTCACGCGCCTCGCCGAGACGCAGTTCTCGAGCATCAATAGCTTCGTCGTCATGGCGATCCCGTTCTTCATCCTCGCCGGCAACGTCATGCTGGAAGGGAAGATGGCGCGCAGCCTGTTCGACTTCATGAGCGCGCTGACGCGCTGGATGACCGGCGGCGCGGCGATCGGCGCGACCGGCGCGTGCGCGCTTTTCGGCGCCCTGACCGGCTCGTCGGCAGCGGCCGCCGCGGCGCTCTCGCCGGTGGTCGTTCCGGAGCTGACGAGGCTCGGCTATCCGCGCCCGTTCGCGTGCGGCCTGATGGCCGCCGGTGGCACGCTCGGCATCATGATCCCGCCGTCGGTGGTGTTCGTCGTCTACGGCGCGCTCACCAGCACGTCGGTGGCGTCGCTTTTCCTCGCCGGCGTGATCCCGGGGCTGCTGCTGGCGGCGATTCTCGCCGCGACCTGCTACGGCATGGCGCGGCGCTACCGCTTCGGCGCGCCGCAGCCGTTCCTGGCAAGCGAGGTGTGGCGCACCTTCAAAGGCGCCGTGCCGTCGCTCTTCATGCCGGTGATCGTGCTCGGCGGGATCTACACCGGCCTCTTCACGCCGACCGAGGCGGCGGCGGTCAGCGTCGTCTACGCCGTGCTCGTGACGCGCTATGCCTACCGCACGCTGCGCTGGAGCGACCTGCCGCGCGTCGTCATCGACTCGGCGAAGAGCTCGGCGGTGGTCCTGATCATCCTCGCCGCCTCGCTCGGCATCGGCCTGCTGGCGTCGTTCCTCGGCGCCGCCGATCAGCTGGCGAGCGCGCTGACGGCGATGAACCTGAGCGCGTGGCAATTTCTCCTCGCGGTCAACGTCATCCTGCTGATCCTCGGCTGCTTCTTCGACGGCTTCACGCTGCTGGTGCTGCTGACGCCGCTGCTCCTGCCGACGCTGCGCGCCCTCGACATCAATTTGATCCACTTCTGCATCATCCTCACCGCCAACATCGAGATCGCCTCGATCACGCCGCCGGTGGGCTTCAACCTGTTCGTCATCAGCAGCACCACCAAGGTCAAGCTCACCGAAGTGGCGCGCGGCGCCGTGCCGTTCGTCGTCGCGATGATCTTCGGCATGATGCTGATCACCTACGTTCCCGTCATCTCGCTGGCGTTCTTCTGACGCCGGCTCCTTTCGAGGAAAAGACCATGTCCGCCGACTACATCAACGCCTTCACCCGCCCGATCTCGATCTCGGCCCGCGACACCGCGCTGGTCGTCGTCGACATGCAGTACGCGAGCGGCTCGCGCCACCACGGCCTCGGCGCGCACCTGGCGCGCCAGGGCACCCTGGCCGAAGCCGAGTACCGCTTCCACCGGATCGAGTCGCTGATCATCCCCAACACGCAGAAGCTCCTCGCCGCCTGGCGTGCCGCCGGCGCGCCGGTGATCTACCTGACCGTGGGTGCGAGGAACGCCGACCTGTCCGACGCGCCGCCGCACCTGAAGGCGTTCTTCGAGGTCTGCAACAACCACGAGGGCTCGTTCGAGAACGGCATCGTCGAGGCGCTCAAGCCGATGCCAGGCGAGGCGATCGTCCCGAAGAACACGATGGGCGCGTTCGCCAGCGCACCGCTCGGCGAGGTATTCGACCGGCTCGGCGTGAAGACCGCCGTCTACGTCGGCGTGTCGACCAACAACTGCGTCGACACGACCGCGCGCGAGGCCGCCGACCGTGGCTACGGCTCGATCCTGGTCTCGGACGCCACCGGAACGTGCTCGGATCGGATGCAGGAGGTGACGCTCGAGTCGTTCCAGCGCCTCTGGGGCCGCGTCGTGACGACCGACGCGGCGATCGGCGAGCTGACGCAGAGCGCCCACGCCAAGGCGGCCTGAGCGCAGATCGAGGAAAGAGCATGTCCAGCTATCTCGAGGCTCTCACCTGGCCGGTCGCCATCGACCCGGCCGACACGGCGCTCGTCGTCATCGACATGCAGTACGCGAGCGGCTCGCGCCAGCACGGCCTGGGCGCGCACCTCGCGCGCCAGGGCAAGCTCGGCGAAGCGGCGTATCGCTTCGACCGGATCGACAACGTCGTCATCCCCAACACCCAGCGCCTGCTCGCGGCGTGGCGCGCGGCGCGCGCGCCGGTCATCTACGTCACGCTCGGCGCCAGGAAGGCCGACTACTCCGATGCGCCCGGCTACCTGCGCGACTTCTTCAAGCTCTGCCACAACCACCAGGGGACACGCGAGAACGACATCGTCGACGCGCTCAAGCCGATGGTCGGCGAGCCGGTCCTGCTGAAGAACACGATGGGAGCGTTCGCGAGCACGCCGCTGGCGGCGCTGTTCGACGAGCTCGGCGTCAGGACCGCCGTCTACGTCGGCGTCTCAACCAACAACTGCGTCGACACCACCGCGCGCGAGGCTTCGGATCGCGGCTTCGCCTCGATCCTGGTCGCCGACGCGACCGGCACCTGCTCCGAGGCGATGCAGCAATCGTCGCTCGAGAGCTTCCGGCGCCTCTCGGGACGCGTCGTCAGCACCGACGAGGCGATCCGCGAGCTCGCCCACCCGGCCGCGAAGAAGGCCGCCTGATGACCGTGGTCGACCATCGCGCCGAGGCCGAGCTCGCCTTCGCGACGATGCAGGCGGGCGGCGTCGCGATCGTCCCGAACGACGTCGGCTACGCGGCGATGGCGACACACCACGACGCGCTCAAGCGCATCTTCGACACCAAGGGGCGGGCGGCGTCGAAGCTGAACGCGATGGTCGGCCACCAGCGGCTGCACGAGCGGCTGCATCGCTGCTCGACGCGGGCGCGCGAGATCGTCCAGGCGATCACGCAGGACTACGACCTGCCGCTCGGCGTGATCGCACCGGCCGACTTCACCGATCCGTTTCTGGCCCGCCTCGACCCGCGCATCGTCGCCGCGAGCACGCGCGAAGGGACGCTGCTGATGCTGATGAACGCCGGCCAGTTCCACGAGGCGCTGTGCGACCTGTCGGAAGCGGCGAACGCCGCCGTGTTCGGCTCTTCGGCCAACCGCTCGATGCAGGGAACCAAGTTCGCGGTGGCCGACATCGAGCCCGAGATCCTGGCGATCGCCGATCGGGTGATCGACTATGGCGTCCTCAAGTACCAGCCCTATCAGTGCTCGTCGACCTTGCTCGACGTAGAGACCTTGCGCGTCTATCGTCAAGGCGTCGCTTACGAGGGCATCCTGTGGATCCTGAAAAGACACTTCGACATCGACGCCGCCGCACCGTGACCGCCAAGCCCTCCCGGCATGTCGTGAAAGCGAGCCCGCCGGCGCGCAAGACACCATCCGGGGGCGAGCGCACCGCGGCGCGGCGCCAGCCCGCCGGCCCCGTGCCGGTGCTGGACGGCGGCGACGCGGGTGGCGACGCTTCGAGCGGCGCCAGCCAGCCGATCTACCAGCAGATCGCCGCGAGCCTGCGGGCGGCGATCGCCGACGGCACGTACCCGGTCGGCGCGCGCCTGCCGACCGAGCTCGAGCTGTGCGAGCAGTTCGGCATCAGCC
>Ga0207689_10001411_pt1 | contig 22949 bp, 15 predicted proteins | sample KBSMisM52_FD_184312 | JGI IMG/M metagenome (GOLD analysis project Ga0207689, IMG submission 184312) | Miscanthus rhizosphere microbial communities from Kellogg Biological Station, Michigan, USA - KBS Miscanthus M5-2 (SPAdes) (version 2) | ecosystem: Host-associated > Plants > Roots >... | reverse complement strand
TGAAAACAGAGCATATACGGGAATGATTTCCTCACAAAAAATATTTTCTGTTAAAACCGAAAGCGATTTTAATGCTGTCGCTTTAGAGGTCTTTAGATACCAGTCGCAGCGCTGCAGGGTCTACCGGGAGTATATTCAAATGCTTGGAATCAATCCGGAGGAAGTAAAATCACTGAACGAAATTCCCTTTTTACCGGCAGAGTTTTTTAAAACGCACCATGTTTTAAGTGATGAAACAAAACCCGCGATTATTTTTGAAAGCAGCGGAACTACAGGGCTGGCTACCAGCCGCCACTATATCAATGATCCCGGTTTGTACGAGGAAAGTTTTGGCAAAGGGTTTGAAAGGCTATACGGTAAAATGAACGAGTGGTGTATTATGGGCTTGTTACCTTCTTACCTTGAAAGAAAGAACTCCTCATTAATCTATATGGTCAATAAAATGATCGGGGAAAGTGAATGCAGGGAAAGCGGTTTCTATCTTAATGAATATGCAGAGCTAAAAAAAATACTAACAGGGCTCGAAAACAGGAAGCAAAAAACGTTGTTGATAGGAGTGACATTCGCGTTGCTTGATTTTGCAGAGCAATTTCAGTTTCCACTTTATAATACCATCATTATGGAAACCGGGGGCATGAAAGGCAGGCGAAAAGAAATGATACGGGAAGAAGTGCACAACGAATTGAAACGTGCATTTTCAATTTCAACTGTCCACAGTGAATATGGAATGACAGAGTTATTATCGCAGGCGTATTCCAAGGGAAATGGCATTTTTGAATGTCCGCCTTGGATGAAGGTATTGGTAAGAGATGAAGATGATCCGTTGAATTTACAAAAACCAGCTAACGGGATGACACAAATTGAAGGAAGAGGGGTATTGAATGTAATTGACCTTGCGAATATCTGGTCGTGCAGTTTTATAGCTACGGAAGATGCAGGAAAAGTATTTGAAGATGGCAGCTTTGAAGTGCAGGGCAGGGTAGATAGTAGCGATATCAGGGGGTGTAATCTGCTGATTGCATAATTAATTTAAAGAATAGTGAAACAAACCATTTTTTCTGTATTACTTTTCTTCGTATGCATTAGTTGCAGTGAAGACAACGCGAAATCGGAATCGCCGGTCAATAACAAGGCTTCAGCCCTTGAACCATTGCGGGATACAACCACCCGTTATATCTATCTTACGTTTGATGATGGACCATTGGATGGAAGTGAAGACATCGACGATGCAGTAACGAAAGAAAATATTAAAATCAATGTATTTATTGTTGGACAGCATGCCCAGAGCACTAAAAAAATGAGGAGGTATTATCAATTGTATTTAAATAACCCGTTAATAGAAGTTGGCAATCATAGTTTTTCACATGCCCATAACCAGTACGAAAAATTTTATGAAAACCCCCAGAATGTATTGCAGGATTTTTTAAAATGCCAGGACCAGTTAAAGATTCCGAATAAATATGCCCGCCAGCCGGGAAGAAACCAATGGCGTTTAAAGGATACGTCGATCAATGATGTTCGTAGCGGTTCTCAAAGTGCCGACCTGTTATACAAAAACGGATTTAAAGTTTTTGGGTGGGATATAGAATGGCAGCATGATAGCAAAACCGGTACTCCGGTACAGACCGTGGATGATATGATAGAAATAATTGAAAAAAGGCTAAATGAGAAAAAAACAGTGCGGCCCGGTCATCTTGTTCTTTTGTCGCACGACGAAATGTTCAGAAATGGATGGGAAGAAAGTGAATTAAAACAATTGATTGAAAAATTAAAAGCAAAAGGCAATTATCGCCTGGAACATTTAAGTAAATACCCGGAATAACATAAGCGGCATTTACCGCCAGGTTATCCCTTTTGATCGAAACTGAATCATGGCCTCAATACAGTGATTTAAATTGCATGCTGTAACAATAGTTAATCAGTACCATATATAAAGGGTATAAGTGACTGTGGACGGTTATGAAATACCTTGTTTAGCATTTGATTCACAAAGCGCCGGAAGGCGCTTTTTTTGTGAGAAGTTAACCGGGTATAAAATGTTTTCATCGGCAAAATTTCCTTTTCTGCCGAATTAAAATAATAAAGCGCCTTTCCCTTATCATTTTTGCGGTATAAACCATTGACAGATGTACAGAGTGCGATTATCCGTATTTCTGCTATTTATTATGATAGCAGGGAAAAACTATGCGCAAAAAACAGACAGTCTCTACCTGAAATTCCCGGAAGCTGAAAAAATTTTCCTGCAAAATAATCTTGCCCTTCTCTCTGCGCGGTACGATATAGACATCAATAAAGCGTACAAGCAGCAGGCTGGCTATTGGGATAACCCGGTATTAAGTACCGATCAGAATATTTATGACGGTAAATTCTTCAGACACAAAACAGAAAATGGCCAGCAATACGGTCAGGTGTATATCGCTCTGCAGCAGCTTATTCTTACTGCCGGAAAAAGAAATAAATTAGTCAGGCTTGCAAATGATAATATACTTACATCTCAACAACAGTTCAATGATTTGCTCCGTAACCTGAAGTTTATCCTTTCTTCTGACTTTAATACACTCAACCAATTGTGGCAGACAAATACGATTTACAACAATGAAGTTGATGCCATGCAGAAAATGGTAGCCGGCATGGATGAGCAATTAAAAGTGGGCGATATTTCACAGAAGGATAATGTACGGGTAAAAGCTCTTTTGTATTCCCTGCAAAGTGACCAGGCTGATCTGCTGAGGCAGGTAGCGGATATCCAGAAAGACCTGCGGGTGTTGCTAAACGTGAGCGACAGTACTTTCATTGTACCACAATTAGCTGTACTTGCACCTTCTGACCAAATTATTTTACAAACACTATTGGATTCTGCGAGGAATAATCGCCCGGATTTCCAGTTATCACAAATCAATCTTTTAACACAGCAACATAACCTTGCTTATCAGAAAGCATTGGTAACGCCGGATGTTACTGTTGGCGTGGAATATGACCATGCCAGTAACTATATCCCTAATTATTATGGGTTAGCGGTATCATTGCCTTTACCCATTCTGAATAGAAATAAAGGCAACATCAATGCAGCAAAATTCAATATTAAACAAGCCGAAACTGGTGTACAGCAGGTGCAGAACCAGGTGGAGCAGGATATCGCGGCGGCATACAATAAATGGCTGATCAGCTCTTCAATTACCAGATCAGCTTCAACTGAATTAGGCGATCAGTATGATAAACTGATGCAGAATATGATTTCCAGCTATAAGCAAAGACAGGTAAGTCTTGTTGAGTTCATCGACTTTTTTGACGCATACAAGGATTCTCATGTGAAACAATTACAGCAACAGGCAAATCTTAGAAACGCGGCTGCTGAACTTAACTATACTACAGGTACATCAATTATTAATCTTCAATAACCCATATATGTACGACATTATACTTTCCGTAAGAAAAACCGTTTTTGCAGGTTTGAGTCTATCCGCTCTGCTTTTCATCACTTCCTGCAAAGGAAAGGTACAAGGCGACCCTGATCCGAAAAAACAGGTGTGCATTACCGATTCATTGGCTAAGATCATCCATATTGATACAGCGACAATTTCCAATATAGATGATGAAGTGAAGCTTTCGGGCGAAATAAGTTTTAATGATAATAAAGTAGTGAAAGTATTTCCATTCAGCAGCGGTAAGGTGGAGGAGGTCAAAGTTTCACTGGGAGATAAAGTTTCAAAAGGACAGGTATTGGCGATTATCCAAAGCGCCGATGTAGCCGGTAATTATTCTGATTTGTCTTCTGCAAATAATGATATCAGCATTGCAAAAAGGCAACTGGAAAACACAGAATCCTTATACAAGAATGGCATCTCCAGTGAGAAAGAATATACGGAAGCAAAGGAAAATTATCAGAAGACACTCTCAGCAGGAAATAAATTGCAGCAACAGATCAACATCAATGGAGGTGGTCATACTACCGCTAACGGAACTTATGTAATTACCGCACCCATGAGCGGTTATGTTGTTGAAAAGAAAATTTCACAGGGTGCATTTATACGCAGTGATAACAGTGATAATCTTTTTACAATCGGAGATATAAGCGAAGTATGGGTATGGGCCAATGTTTATGAAACAGATATTTCCAAAGTGAAAGAAGGATATAAAGCGAAAGTAACGACGCTTGCCTATCCGGATTCAACATTTACCGCCATAGTGGATAAAGTAAACCAGATACTGGATCCTGAAACCAAAGTAATGAAAGTGCGGATTCGTATTCCAAACACCGGTAAACAGTTAAAGCCCGAGATGTTTGCGAATATACTGGTGCAAAACCGCGAAGGAAGGAAGTCGGTTACAGTTCCTTCCACGGCCATTGTAAGCGATTACGGTAAAAATTATGTGATTGTATACCACGATAAGTGTAACCTGGAATTAAAACAGGTAGAGTTATTAAAAACTGTAGAAGGTAAAACCTATATCAGTTCCGGGTTAAAAGGTGGTGAACAGCTCATTTCTGAAAACCAGGTTTTATTATTCAATGCCCTTAAAGACTAACCGGCCAGGATTTTTGTATGAATAAGTTTATTAAGCGGATCATTCATTTTTCTCTCAGGCACAGGTATTTTGTTTTTTTCATGACAGCCGTACTCGTTGCATTGGGAATATGGAGTTATATGGAAACTCCGATTGAAACATTCCCGGATGTAACCAATACCCAGATCATTATTATTTCACAATGGCCCGGAAGGAGCGCAGAGGAAGTTGAAAAGTTTATTACTATACCCCTGGAAACTGAACTGAACAGTGTTCAGAAAAAAACGAATCTCCGTACCAATTCGTCGTTTGGATTAAGTTATATCACTATCATTTTTGATGATGATGTGGATGATGCTTTTGCGAGACAACAGGTCATGAGCCGTATCATCAATGCGGATTTGCCAGATGGTGTAAAGCCTGAAGTGCAGCCTCCGTATGGCCCTACAGGGGAAATTTACCGGTATACTCTTCAAAGTAAAACGGAGACTGTCCGTGAATTAACGGCGATCCAGGATTGGGTGCTGGATAAACAATTCAAGCAGGTGCAGGGAGTAGCGGATGTGAATACATTCGGTGGTGATGAACGTATTTATGAAGTAAGTGTGAACCCGCAATTGTTGGTTAAGTATAACCTTTCATCGCTCGATGTCTATAATGCGATCAATAAAAGCAATATCAACGTAGGCGGTGATGTGATCAAAAGAAACGGACAGGCCTATGTGGTACGGGGTATCGGCGTTATAGACGATCCGTCAGATATAGAGAATATCATCATTACAAAAGTAAGTGGGGTGCCATTGCTGGTAAAAAATGTTGCGACTGTAAGAGAAAGTGGAAAACCGAAACTGGGTTCTGTTGCCAAAGACGGAGAACCTGACCAGGTAGAAGGTATTGTGGTAATGCGCAAAGGAGAAAACCCCAGCGATGTATTGGATAAACTGCATGAAAAGGTTGAAGAATTAAATACATCTATTCTTCCGGATGATGTAAAGATTATTCCGTTTTATGACCGCACAACACTGATGGAATATGCACAACACACGGTCATTCATAACCTGATTGAGGGTATTGTTCTCGTCACCGTTATTGTGTTATTGTTTATGGCCGACTGGCGTACGACGATTACCGTTAGTATTATCATTCCATTGTCATTGCTTTTCGCCTTTATCTGCATGCGGTTAAAAGGAATGAATGCAAATCTTCTTTCCATGGGCGCTATTGACTTTGGTATTATCATAGACGGTGCTGTAGTGATGGTGGAAGGATTGTTTGTTGCACTCGATGAAAGGGCACGTGAAGTAGGAATGGAAAAGTTTAATAAGCTCGCAAAACTGGGTTTGTTTAAGAACAAAGGAACTGAAATGGGGAAGGCAATATTCTTTTCTAAATTGATTATCATCACTTGTCTTGTTCCCATTTTTGCGTTCCGCAAGGTGGAAGGGAAAATGTTTTCTCCTTTAGCGTACACATTGGGATTTGCGTTATTGGGGGCTTTATTATTTACATTGACATTAGTGCCCGCGCTATCAAGTATTTTATTGAAGAAAAATGTCAGGGAGAAACATAACCCGGTTGTTATATTTTTTGAGAAAGGGGTTGGAAAGTTATTCCGGGTCATTTACCGCAATCAAAAGAAGAGTGTGATTATCGCTTTTGTGATTATGATCCTTTCGTTTGCATCATTCAAATTTCTGGGTTCAGAGTTTTTGCCACAACTGAATGAAGGTGCATTATGGGTAACTGCAGAATTACCAAGAAGCGTATCGCTTGATGAATCGGATAGCATTTCACAAAAGATCGAAGAAATAATAAGAACGTTTCCGGAGGTGAAACATACACTTGTACAGGTCGGCAGAACAAATGATGGAACCGATCCTAAAGGGTTCTTCAACGTGCAGGTTGCTGTTGATCTGCTTCCCAAAGAAGAATGGAAACGGAAAATAACACCAGATGAGCTGGTAAATGAAATGGATACAAAGTTGAAAGCTTTTCCCGGAATTATTTTCAACTATTCTCAGCCGATACGGGACAATGTCGCAGAAGCAGTGGCCGGTGTACCGGCAGCACTTGCAGTAAAAATTTTTGGCAAAGACTTCAATGTGTTGGATAGTACTGCTAATAAGGTGTACGACGTATTAAAGGATATAAAAGGAATTGAGGATTTAGGTATTATAAGAAACCTGGGTCAGCCTGAATTCAGGATAGTACTGGATCCGCAAAAGATGGCCTATTATGGTGTAAACACAGCCGATGCAAATGCCGTAATTGAGATGGCCATAGGGGGAAAAGCGGCAACACAATTATACCAGGGTGAACGAAAATTTGATGTGCGGATCAGGTATATGGAGGAGTACCGGGCAGACCAGGAAGAGATAGAAAACCTGATGGTACCAGCCAATGACGGGTCAAAAGTGCCACTAAAAGAAGTAGCGGATTTTAAATTCCTCACAGGCCCTGCCTTTATTTATCGTGATAATAACCGCCGTTATATCACGGTGAAATTTTCAGTGCGCAACAGGGACCTGGGAAGCACAATTAAAGAAGCGCAGCAAAAAGTGCACAATGCAATAGCCCTGCAGAAAGGATATAGCATGAGTTGGAATGGTGAATTTGAAAACCAGCAAAGAGCCACAGGTACGCTGATGCAGGTGGTTCCTGTTTGTTTCTTAATCATTTTCCTGATCCTGTTCGTAACATTTGGTAACGCAAAGGATTCTCTTCTCACTATTATGAATGTTCCGTTTGCGTTAATAGGAGGAATTCTCGCATTGCATATAACAGGGTTCAACTTCAGCATCAGCGCCGGTATAGGTTTTATTGCTTTGTTTGGTGTATGTATACAAAACGGAGTTATTCTCATCAGTGTGTTTAAGAAAAATCTTGAGGAAGGGATGAACATTCATAAGGCAATACATGACGGTGTTATATCCCGTGTGCGCCCGGTTGTGATGACTGCATTAATGGCGATGATCGGTTTGATACCCGCCGCAGTCAGTCATGGTATCGGTAGTGAAACACAAAAACCGCTGGCGATAGTTGTTATAGGTGGTTTGGTAACCGCAACCATTCTTACGCTGCTTATTCTGCCAGCTATATATGCATTGGTATACAATTTTATTCATAAACGACAAAACAGGAATTTATTGAAAAAGACAGGACTTGTTTCCGGATGAAAATAAAAAAATGATTTAACCATAAAATAAAAATACACCCCATATGAACCGGTTTATAAAAGGTATTATACATTTTTCGCTACGGCACCGCTATTTCGTTTTTTTCATGACGGTGATTCTTGTTGTTCTTGGTATATGGAGCTATAAAGAAACACCGATTGAAACTTTTCCGGATGTAACCAATACGCAGATTATTATTATTGCGCAGTGGCCGGGGAGGAGTGCAGAAGAAGTAGAAAAATTTGTAACGATCCCGTTAGAGACAGTTTTAAACTCGGTACAAAAAAAATCAAACCTGCGTACAACATCCGCATTTGGTTTGTGCTATGTCCGTATCATTTTCGACGACGACGTAGATGATGCTTTTGCAAGGCAACAGGTATTCAGCCGCCTGGGCGGCGCTGATTTACCTGACGGAGTAAAGCCGGATGTGCAGCCACCGTACGGACCTACAGGTGAGATTTACCGTTATACATTAAAAAGCAAAACACAAAATATCCGTGAGCTGACTACAATACAAAATTGGGTATTGGATCGTCAGTTCAAATCGGTACCAGGGATAGCAGACGTGAACAGTTTCGGTGGTTCTGAAAAAATATTTGAAGTAAGTGTGAACCCTGACCTGCTAATTAAATATAACCTTACTTCTCTGGATGTTTATAATGCGATTGCAAAAAGCAATGTGAATGTGGGTGGAGATGTGATTGAAAGAAATGGCCAGTCCTACGTGGTACGCGGTATCGGTATATTAAAAAATAAAGATGATATCAGTAATATTATTATTAATAAAACACATGGGGTACCATTATTAGTTAAGAATGTAGCAACAATTGTTGAATCAGGAAAGCCACGGCTGGGGCAGGTATCGCGGGCGGATAACCAGCAGCGTAATGATGATGTGATTGAAGGAATTGTTGTGATGCGCAAAGGAGAAAATCCAAGTGAAGTGCTGGACAGGGTAAGGGCAAAAGTAGACGAACTCAATAATTCGATATTACCGAAAGATGTAAAGATCAATACATTTTATGATCGTACGGTATTAATGGACTATGCGCAGGAGACAGTTATTCATAACCTGATTGAGGGAATTATCCTGGTCACTGTCATCGTGCTGCTGTTTATGGCTGATTGGCGGACCACGGTTACCGTTAGTATTATAATTCCATTATCGCTGTTGTTTGCGTTTATCTGTATGCGGATAAAAGGAATGAGCGCTAACCTGCTTTCTATGGGGGCTGTAGATTTTGGGATTATTATAGATGGAGCTGTTGTGATGGTGGAGGGACTGTTTGTTGCATTGGATCATAAAGCGAAAGAAGTAGGGATGGAGAAATTTAACCGGCTTGCCAAGCTCGGTTTGTTTAAGACGAAAGGTACTGAAATGGGAAAAGCGATCTTCTTTTCGAAATTGATCATCATTACCTGCCTGGTCCCGATTTTCGCATTTCAGAAAGTGGAAGGAAAAATGTTTTCGCCATTGGCGTACACGCTTGGCTTTGCATTATTGGGGGCATTGCTTTTTACATTAACGCTTGTGCCCGCGTTGTCAAGCATTTTGTTGCGTAAGAATGTAAGGGAGAAACATAACCCGATCGTTATTTTTTTTGAAAGAGGAGTAGGTAAGCTGTTCAAAGTCGTTTATCATAATCAGAAGAAAAGCGTGTTAATCGCGTTCGTAATAATGGTGCTTTGCTTTTTCTCATTTAAATTTTTAGGGACCGAGTTTCTGCCTGAACTTGATGAAGGTGCTTTATGGGTAGAAGCAGAACTGCCGATGAGTGTATCATTGACTGAAGCGAATAGTATTTCGAATAAAATGGTGGATATATTGACGAAATTTCCTGAAGTGAAACAAACGCTGTCACAGGTAGGTCGCACCAATGATGGCACTGACCCCAAGGGTTTTTTTAATGTGCAGATACAGGTTGACCTGAAACAAAAGAAAAACTGGACAAGAAATATAACGGAGGATCAATTGATAGATGAGATGGACGCCCAGTTAAGAAAATTTCCGGGCATAACGTTTAATTATTCGCAACCTATCCGTGATAATGTGGAAGAAGCCGTAGCCGGTGTAAACGCGGCATTGGCGGTAAAAATTTTCGGACCGGATTTTAATACGCTGGACAGCCTTGCCGATGCAGTGAAAGATCAATTAAAAACGGTTCGTGGTATTGAAGACCTTGGGGTATTAAGAAACCTGGGTCAGCCTGAATTCAGAATTCAACTGGATCAGCAAAAGATGGCTTTTTACGGAGTGAATACTGCAGATGCAAATGCCGTGGTTGAAATGGCGATTGGTGGTAAGTCAGGCACGGAGTTATATGAAGGGGAGAGGAAATTTGATGTACGTGTGCGCTACCAGCAGGAATACAGAGGAACGCAGGCGGCAATAGAAAACCTGATGGTGCCGACCAATGATGGTGCAAAAGTTCCTTTAAAAGAAATAGCGACGATTGAAACATTGACAGGGCCGGCATTTATTTTCAGAGATAATAATATGCGGCATATCGCGGTTAAGTTCTCTATTCGTGAAAGAGATCTTGGAAGTACAATTGAGGAAGCACAGCGAAAGGTAAATGCTAAAGTGAAACTGCCCGATGGGTATAAGATGACCTGGAATGGTGAATTCGAAAATCAGACAAGAGCTACAAATACACTGGCAAGAGTAGTGCCTATATGCCTGCTCGTTATATTCCTTATTCTCTTCATTACGTATGGAAATGTAAAGGATGCATTCCTCACCATTATGAATGTTCCTTTCGCACTGATCGGTGGTATTCTGGCGTTGCATATTACCGGGATTAATTTCAGTATTTCAGCAGGCATTGGGTTTATTGCACTATTTGGTGTGTGTATTCAGAACGGAGTGATACTGATATCTGTTTTTCGAAAAAACCTTGATGAAAAGATGCCACTTGATGAGGCTATACGGGAAGGCGTTTTATCCCGTGTGCGGCCAGTGGTAATGACAGCGTTAATGGCTATGATCGGTTTATTGCCGGCTGCTGTAAGCCATGGTATTGGCAGTGAAACACAAAAGCCGCTGGCTGTAGTTGTAATTGGTGGATTGATTACAGCAACCATATTAACCCTCCTGATTTTACCGGTTATCTATTCCCTGGTGTATAAGTTTATGCATCACCGGGAGAACAGGAAATTGCTGAAGAAAACAGGATTGGTTCATTAATCAATTTAAAAAAGTGTATGAAACTTCAAATTAATGCAGGGCCCCGGTTCATACTGTCAATGGTTGGGCCCTGTTCAGGCCCCGTATCCACGGGGCTTTTCTTTAAAAACTACACTGGGATACCGGTCGCGGATATTGAAATAACTTTGTAATAACAGGAAGGAGATAAAATGATATCTCTCAATAAAATAAAAACGATTGCAAAGAAGATTTACTGGAAAGAAATTCTTGCCGTATTTCTTTTGCTTGTCGCTATTTTCTTTTTTCGTTCCGAACGCAGGGAACTGCTTTCTATTTTCCCTCATTTACAAAAAGCAGATCCAACCTGGGTGATAACCGGCATAGCAGTTACAGTCTTATATATCTTGCTGCAATCCCTGATGTATATCTCGGCCTTCAATGCAATCGGTTCATCGCTTACCTGGGGAAAGGCAATTGAATTATTTCTGAAAAGAAATTTCCTGAGTGTGTTTCTCCCTGCAGGAGGTGTTAGTTCACTGGCATATACTCCTGCACGGATACGGAAATCCGGTTTTACAAAAATGCAGGTTCACCAGGCATCAGGGATATATGCCTTTATGGGGATGGCAACTGTGTTTATTGTGGGAATACCGCTTGTTGTCTATACGCTGACAGGTCCGGTCCATTTAAAAAGTGCATGGATGGGTTTGCTTGTAGTGGCACTTACAATCACCGGTTTATTCTTAGTTGTTAAATCATTACGGCAAAAGGGTGGGTTATATCATTTCATACAAAAGAAACTTCCTTCAGCTATCCCCACCATTGATGAGTTATTTGACGCGAAAGTTTCCAATGCAGGAATGATCCGGTGTTTACTAAGCTCATTAGGCGTGGAATTCAGCGGCATTTTCCATGTAGTCATTGCTATGATGGCATTAGGACTAACAGGCTCAATTATAGTAGGTGCTATTGCCTATATTGTTTCAGTACTGCTGATGATAGCATCACCTTTTCTCCGGGGATTGGGGGCAGTAGAACTTTCCATGGTGTATGTGTTAACGTTGTATGGATATTCTGGTGAACAAGCCCTTGCTGTTACAATTTTGTATCGGCTATTTGAATTCTGGATTCCTTTAGCAGCAGGTATTATTGCTTTTGCGTGGAAGGGGAGACAGATCTTTGCACGCTTGTTTCCATCAATGCTTGTATTTGCACTGGGCGTTGTAAATATTATTTCTGTTGTTACACCTCCGTTGTTAAACAGGTTACGGTTACTTCGTGAATTTATTCCCGCTTCTTCTATTCACGCATCCAACCTGCTGATATTATTAATAGGATTGACATTAATCGTAACTGCGGCCTTTTTGATCCGCGGTTTGCGTAATGCATGGAGTATTGCCCTTGTGTTTGCATTTGTTTCATTGATCGGGCATATAGCAAAGGCGTTGGACTATGAAGAATCATTGCTGGCAGCGTTTACTATCATCGTATTACTATTGAGCGCCAATCAATATAAATTAAAAAGCCACCCCCGTTCTGTTCAATTAAGTCTCATTACCGTTAGCCTTGTATTTCTTTCTATTCTCTTATTTGGATTTATAGGATTTTATTATGTAGATGTCAGGCATTTTGGTGTTGACTTTACATGGGAGCAATCGTTGCTGCATGCGGCAAAAAGTTTTTTATTGATCAGTGATGATGGATTGCAACCAGTTACCCGTTTTGGAAGAGAATTTGTCGGCTTAATGAATGGTCTTGGATTTATCGGCTGGTGTTATCTTCTGTTTACCTTAGTAAGACCTTATTTATCTTTTGTAAAAAAGTCATCGCCGTTAAATTCGTATGAAAAGGCAAAATTATTGCTGGCACAATTTGGTGATTCACCGGTAGACTTTTTTAAAATTAATAATGATAAGCTTCTTTATTTTTCTGACTCTTATGAAGCTTTTATTTCTTACCGTATAGCAAACAGTTTTGCTATTGTATTGGAAGAACCGGTATGCAGTGATGAAGATAAGGTGCCGGTTCTTCGTGAGTTTGATGAACATTGTAAAAAAATGGGGTTGAAGACCGCATTTTACCGGGTAGATGAGAACAGTATGATCTATTTCAATGAACTAAAAAAGAGGAGACTGCTGATAGGACAAGAGGCCATTGTTGATGTCACCAGATTCACAATGGAAGGCCGCGATAAAAAATCGCTGCGGAATGGATTAAACAGCCTGCAAAAGAAAGGATATAAAACCAGATTTTACCAGCCATCGCAATCAAAAGAAATTATGGCTGAATTAAAAGAGGTTTCTGATCAATGGTTGGATACATACAATAAGAAGGAAATGATTTTTGCGCAAGGTATGTTCGATGAAAAGTTAATAAAGGACCAGGATATTATAGCTATCCGGGATGAGCAGGATAAACTTGTTGCCTTTATGAATATTATACCCGACTTTGCACCGGGTGAATGCACGTATGACCTGATTCGCAAAACCGCTGACGCTCCGGGCGGCTGTATGGATGCCCTGATCATTGAATTGATCAATTATGCAAAATCAAAGAACCTTTCATTTCTTAATTTAGGCCTTGTGCCTATGTCCGGTATTTCACAACCGGATAATACTGCTGAAATGGTAGTGAAGTATGCGTTTGAGAAAATAAGAAGATTCCGTCACTACCAGGGATTGCGTGAGTTTAAAGAAAAATATGCATCTTCCTGGGTAAACAAATATCTTGTTTATGAAAATGATTTTGATTTGTTTCAATTGCCGGCAGCTTTGAATAAAGTGATGCAGCCGGTTTCAAAATCCACACTGTTATGAAAGCAATACTTTTTTCTTTTGGAATCCTTTTATTTTTTTCATCGAAATCATTTTCCCAGGCATATAAAGACGCTTTACCGGTTTCGGTTTTTGAAGGATGTGATACAACCAAGCCTGTATTGTTTTACGTGAGTGGTGACGGCGGATGGAATAAATTCTCCAAAGCATTTATTCAAAACCTGAATGAAAGGGGCTTCGAAGTAGTTGGGTTGAATGCAAAGGAATATTTCTGGCAAAAAAAAGATGCTGCGCAAACGGCTAAGGATATGTCTTCCATAATATCGGGCCATATGAAAGCGATGAAGAATAAATCGTTTATTCTTATCGGTTATTCGTTTGGCGCGGATGTAATGCCTTTTGCAATAACGCATAGCAAGGCAGGCGTAATGGATAATCTTAAATATATCATACTGATGTCGCCGTCAGCGAAGACGGACTTTGAAATACATGTAAGCGAACTCCTGGGTATCGGAAACAGCGAAGGTGAAAGTGTGCCGGATGAAATCAATAAAATCAATAAGCCGGTTTTATTCGTCTTTGGTGAAAAAGAGGATGGTTTCCCGATCAGGAATATCCGCATTAAAAATTTTAAGACGGAAAAGTTGCCGGGCGGTCATCATTATGATGGTGACCCGGGTGCGGTGTGCGATATAATTCTGCCTTACATAAAATGAGTTGCAGGATAAAACGCAACAAAAATGCTTCCTTTAAGCCCTGAACCCAAAATGAAATTTTGCAGGCAATACATTTAAAGTCGGCAGCGGTTGTTGCGGAGTCTGGTAAAAGATAACTGGTTTAATATTTTTTCTTTCAGAGATGTATAATTTAATTTCTCCCATTACTGTTCCCGCAGAGATATAAAGAATTTCGTTTTCATTGGCTGATGACAGGATAGAATACAGGTCGCCCATCAACGGCGCCAGCCAATTCTTATGTCGGGCGATCGTAACATCGCCGGGAATAATATTGATAATTTGAGAAGAATGCTTTGTGTTGGCCTGGGAGTAACAGGATAAAAGTTCTGTAACAACGGCACGGAGGGGCATAGGTTTGCTTTGGTTGGTATTCATAAAATTGGATTTATTGGATTGTCTGTAAACTCAGCTTCAATGGGTTGCGGACCAAATTCTAAACAAAAAAACTAAATAACAAAGCCGGAAAAAATAGAAGAGCCTATCTTGTTTGTGTCGTTAACGAAAAAAATAGCTGTAGTGATACGTCGACAGCGGCTTTTTTTGACAAAAAAAGAGGAAATATTCCCCGGCGTGGGCTGGTTAACAGAAAGTACTGGTCAATTTTTAAATTTTTAAACCAGGTTATAATGTTACATAAAAGCCTGTAGATTTAATTCTACAGGCTTTTCACCAAAACAGAAACTAAAATTCGCCAATTAATATTCTTCAATATTAATTGAAAACACCACCGGGCTAACGATATTACTTAAACGCAAAGTATGAATGTGGAAAACTCCGGATACAAGAATGAATTTTGACCCGGAGAATAGAATTGATCAAAAAATTTGGTAGTCTTTCATTTGAAAAATTTGAACCGCATAGTCACATAGAAAACATAAGGTTAACATAAATTCTACGTGAATTTCTATGTGTCTATCATCCTATGTGGTTCAAAAATCATTTTAGAACAGATGTATTTCAAACTGAGACACTACCAAAAATTTCAGTGAGATTACTCTTCGGAACAACTTACTCTGCACTTTTTTTTATCAAATGAAGGAATGAAAAACACCTCGATTATTCTTTTTCTCGTTCATCTTGTATATTTTTAGATGGATAAGTTTTCCCCATTTATAAATAAATACAAAATGATGTCGTTATTTTGAAGACTATACTGTGGAGAATGTGACTATTTAAATGGTGATAGCAGAAGTAAAGTCATCATCCATAAAAACCTATGTAAAATGAAGTCTTTTCGCTTCTTGTCGTCAATCTTTGTGTGTCTTCTATTTTTTTATCTTCTGGTTGGTTGTAAGGCCGGGAGACCTGCCAGAGCTACGCTTCCTGACCAACTTGACAGTCGTGATATTTCAGAAGACAGCCGGAGTAGAACAAATACCAAAAACAATGCCGATAATTACGGTATACCCGGTCTGCCTTTTTACGCAGTAGATACTTCGGTTAATGGTAAATCATTTACAGCAATATACCTCCGCAATGCTGAATTTGATTCTTTGGCATTCAGTATAGTCAAGTCTTACGAGCCATTTGCCAACTCGTTGCTGAAGATTATAACAGAACAGGGAATAAAAGGTATTTTAATTGATTTTCGCCAGAACAATAACGATGGGCAAGGTGAAGCGAAATTTTCGATCGTTCAGGACAGTGGGAACGAATCAGACATTAATAAATCAGAGCCCCTCAACATTGTTTTTTTATGGGATGAAGTTTCTGCGTCAAGGGCGGCGGGATTTATGAATGAGTTAAACACATCTCCAGCAATTACTGTAAGAAATATTTCAAATACAGGCGTTACTTCTACACAATACAGGCAGGATTGTTTCAGGCCGGGTTTGCAGGATTTTGAATAAGAACTAGTGTGTTTTAAAACTGAAATAAAAAATAAGGCATGTTAAAGTGTAAATTCCTTTTCATTATTTTTTCCGCATTAATTACAATTCAGGCCATCGGCCAGGCCGTTCCGATTGACAGCACAAAAGCCGATACGATACTAAAAAGACCGATGCCACGCACTGGTATCAATTCGTTTGAAGAAATTATCTCTGAAAAATATACGACTAAACCAGGGTTGTTTATTGTTCACCAGTACAGGGATACTATTTATTTCGAAATACCTGATTCACTGTTAAACCGGGAAATTGAAGTAATTAACCGGTTGGAGAAAGGTCCAGGTGGTACCGGCTCTTATTCAGGCGAAGAACTGGATGAAAAAACGATTCGGTTTGAAAGGCACAATGAAGACTCGTCCGTTCGTATCCGGTATTCATATGTTATCAGCTCGGCAGACGAGGAAAGTGATATTTATAAATCTGTATCAAAATCGAACCTTGATCCGGTCGTTGTCTCGTTTCCTATTAAAGCGTTAGGCAAAGATGAAAAGTCGACCATTATTGATGTATCAAGATGGATAAAGGATGGCAGAAGTTTTGTGAACAGTATTGCACCGGGTACTTCACTGGCGAGAACAGTAAATACAGCGGCGCAGCGTGATTTTAATGTAGAAATGATTCACGTTTACCCCATTAATGTTGAATTTTCAATCAGTAAGAATACAGATAGTAAACCGGGTCCCGGTTCACCCACATCTCAGCCTGTTACGCTAATCACGCATAGCAGTTTTATACTTCTTCCGCAAAAGCCCATGCAGCAGAGGATAGCGGATGAACGTGTCGGATTTTTTGCCGACCAGGTATGGCATTACAGTGATGCGCAACAGAAAGTTGAAGACAGGCGGTTTGTTTTGCGATGGAGGTTGGAACCTAAAGAAGCCGACAAAGCAAAGTATGAAAGAGGAGAATTGGTTGAACCTGCAAAGCCGATTGTTATCTACATAGATCCGGCAACTCCAAAACAGTGGAGGCGTTACCTGATTGCCGGAATCAATGATTGGCAAAAAGCGTTTGAACAGGCAGGATTTAAAAATGCCATTTATGGAAAGGAATGGCCGGAGAACGATACCACCATGCATATGGATGATGCCCGCTATTCCTTTATAAACTATCTGCCTTCAGAAATCAGCAATGCCTATGGGCCGCAGATACACGATCCCCGTAGCGGCGAGATCATTCAAACCCGTATCGGCTGGTATCATAACGTAATGGAGCTTTTGCACGAATGGTACATGGTACAGGCAGGCGCCACGGACCCAAAGGCAAGACATGCCGAATTTGATGAAGAACTTATGGGACAATTGATACGCTTCGTCAGCAGCCATGAAGTGGGACATACATTAGGATTAAGACATAATATGGGTGCGAGCAGTACAGTGCCTGTAGACTCATTACGCAGTAAGAGCTACCTGGCATTACATGGCCACACCCCGAGCATTATGGATTATGCACGGTTTGATTATGTGGCACAGCCGGAAGATAGTATTCCGCAGGAGTATCTTTTCCCCCGCATAGGCGAGTATGACCGGTGGGCGATTGAATGGGGATATAAAAGAACAAGTGCAAAAACTGTGGAAGAAGATAAGTTAATATCACGCCGATGGACAACTGATAGTTTATCAAAAAATCAAAGATTATGGTTCGGCGCTGATGACCGGGAAACAAAGCGAAATGATCCACGTTGCCAATCGGAGGATCTTGGCAATGATGCTATGCAGGCCAGCATGTACGGGATAAAAAACCTGAAACGCATTTTGCCCAACCTGGATGAATGGACAAAGCAGGAGGGCGGTTCTTATGATGACCTGGGTGAAATGTATTCGGCTATAAAAGATCAATACTTCCGGTATATGCAGCACGTGATGATGAATATTGGCGGTGTATATACAACTCCGAAAGCCCGGTCGGATAATGGTATCGTGGTTGAACCTGCACCTATCGAAAAACAGAAAGAAGCAATAGCCTTTTTTAATAACGAATTATTCAACACTCCCTACTGGATAATGAATGACAAAATAACATCGCTGGTAACAGAAACCGCCCAGCCCGATTTTGTACAGGATTTACAGGTGAAAGCGTTGAATAAGTTGCTGGACATAAAAAAACTGAACCAGTTGCTGAACAACCAGCATAAGTTCAGCGCAAAAGCATATCCACTGGATGAATACATTACTGAAGTGCACAAAGGGATATGGAAAGAGTTGAAGCAGCCGGCCCCTGTTATGGATACTTACCGCCGCAACCTTCAGAAAGCGTATATTGGCTCAGCACAAAATATTTTACTTTCAACCAGCGCTGATAATACAGAAACGGATGCTTTTACAATTCTAAGAATGGACATTCTTCAACTGCAAAAAGAAATCGCAACCGCTATTCCACGAACAAAAGACAAATTAACGAAGTATCACCTGGAAGATATGCAGGTGAGAATTAAGAAAACACTGGCGGCAAACCAGGTTATCCAATAAGTTAAGAAACAAAAAATATGGCAAAAAGAAACAGCCGGCTTTTTATGCCGGCTGTTTTCGTATTCTTTGTGTTAATTCAATGCAATAGCTAACAAGGCTAAGTATCTACTGATCCAGTGTGCCATTCAGTACATAGTTAATTGCCGCGGGGGTTGTTGAAGAGTTTTGTAAACCTGCCAGAAGAATTGTATAAACCTTTTTTTGTTCCGCGGTGAAAGTCTTGGTGATGTTAAGACCAAGGCTGTTGGTAACATCTATCTTCACGCTGCCCGGATCTACTCCTTTAAACCCGCTTACTGAAGGAAACACCGCTGGTTCATTTATTACAACACTACTTCCATTGGAAGTAACTGTTATGGTAGGAGTGGTTACCGAGTCTACTATAGAGTTTACATAACGGATATACGCCAGGCCGGACGTACCGGATAACGAATCGATATTGTCATTAACTACCAAATTTTTATAATTGGCACCCTTCCCCAGAAGAAAAACAGAATAAAACTTATCTGTTGCAAGAGTAACCGGGGTTGATGTAATTAAAGCCGATGCAGAAGTGTAGTCAAAAGCTTCCAGGGTTTTGTTTCCTGTACCTACACTTATATATACACCGGTGTAATTGGCATAAGCCAATGGGCCGCTTGTAAAATTGCTGCCGGAAAGTGCGAAGCCAACACCTGATTTGTCAGGCGACAAATTAAACGCCATGATAGACGCTGTCGGGGTATTTGGTGTATTGCTACTGCTCTTTGCGCATGACGTAAAGAGAATACTTCCCGTAAAAGCAATAATTAAGAGTTGCATAAGGGGACGGCTGTGATTCTTTTTCATAATTACACTATTTTTAGTAAGGGTGTTGATAAGCAATTAGTTACTAACAGGAAATATGCGAATTTAAATAACTAAATCTTATTGACAACCCGGGGGAACATTTTGTTGCAAAGATTGCTTAAACAGATCGTTTTTTGGAATGTTGAGCATGGAGAGCAAGGTCTACAAAGGGTTTTATTTCTTTCAAAGCCGGTAAAGGTGAATAAAGCTTTCCCATGGTGAGAAAACTTTTGTTTCTCTCAAAATGCCAGTTAAAGCCACTGATTGAGGTTAATAAGTGTGAATAAATAGTTTCGTAAAAATTTACAGTTTCAGCGTTGCCCGGAATCATAAAATTAGTTGCTGTTTTAAATTCAAACAGTTTATTCCCGGATTTGCCTTCAAGTATGTTGTAAAATAATTGCCATTGAATTTTTAACCCGTTATCATCTTTTGTAAACAAGGGAGTAAAGCCAAACAAATCAGACATCGCCGTCCCTGAAAAATGTTCAGGGATGTTATTCTTAATGACCACGGTATATTCATAAGGTTCTGGTATCATCCTCATCTTTTTGGCAACGCTTAAAGTTAATTCAAAAATATTTTTCTTTAAAGCAGAATGCTTACTTTAAAGTTGCGTTGATGATTTTATAGACTCTTCCGTCCGCTTTCGTAAGAATGTATATTTCGCCCTGGTCGTCTCTTCCAAAATGAAGATCAACACGATCGGAGCCGCAAAGTTCAGTCAATGACTTTGTTATACCATTCACCGAAACTTTCCATTCTTTAATTATGGCTTGTTGGCCCGGATTTATATCGGCCATATTTGAATAAAACAACCGGCCCGACGGAATATCCCCGAATAAAAATTTTCCCTTGAGGGCAGGGACATGATTTCCTGTGTATTCATAACCTCCGGATATGGCTTTACCTTCGTCGTGATCATATTCTATTACAGGGTAAGTAATATGATACATGCTGTCATCTGCAGGAAGCGGATGTACTTTATTCAGGTTGCCGGATGGGTTTAATGCAAAATTGCCCTCACGCTGCGGCCATCCGAAATCATTTCCGGCTTTCACGAGGTTTACCGACTCTATATTGCCATGCCCGATATTGCTCACAAGCATTTGCCCGGATTTTGTCCACGTAATCCTATGCGGGTTTCTGAAGCCATATGCATAAATTTCTTTCAATTCATTTCCTCTATGGTTTTTTACAAACGGGTTAGTTGCCGGAATTCCATACTTTCCATTGCTGCTGTTTCTACCGGTTGGATCTATGCGAAAAATAGTACCCCATATTTTCGACAGGTTATGCGCCAGTTGCGGGTATCCGCTTTCAACACAACCGCCATCGCCTGTGCCGATATACAATAATCCATAATCTTCATCACCGGGCTTTGACAGGGGATTAAACATAATTTCCTGGATACCGTGCATTTGAGTCACCATATCTGCTCTGAATAATTCTCTTCCTTTTCCTGAAAATACAGGGGAACCGGGTTGATCTGTCTTCCACTCTGTTAATACCCATTGCATTCCTTTTTTTAAAGAGTCTCCGGATATAAAATCAGCCTTGGCTGTTCCTGCAGGTTCAGTGTGCGTAGTATAAAGAAGCCCATTCTTTGAGAAACCGGGATGAAAAGCAAAACTGCCAAAGCCTGTGGCTAATCCGGGATCATTAATGAATTTAGGTTCTAACGTAGCTATATCCATATAAACAACCGGTTGATTGTTGCTCAGCCTGTATAATTTACCACGGATATCGAGTACAAAAGGGCCCGTTTTATCAGGCTGAAAACCCATCTTGGTAATACGCGTCAGCGGCAGTTTTCCGTTGTCGCTTGAAGCGGGAAATTGTGTTATTAATTCAAGACCGGCAGTAAGATTGGAAAGTTCAATCGGTTTGGGAATCGGATTACTCACTGCATTGCTGTCAGCCTTTGTTTCCTTTACAGGCGTTTCCTGGTGTGTATTCAGAAATGCTATGATGGCATTTATTTCTTCATCGGGAACGGAAGCAAAGGCCGGCATCATTGTATGATATTTCGCAAACAATGTTTTTGCCCGCTCATCTCCCGACTCAATAACTTTTTTAGGGTCATGAATAAAAAGCATCAGCCATTCTGCATCAACTTCTTTTGTTATTCCGCTTAAACGGGGACCAATTCCATCCTGTCTGAAATTGTGACAACTGCCGCAGTTGTGGTTAAATGACCTTTCGCCCATTGCGATAGTGGCGGTGTCTGTAGCGATAGAGTTTTTATCCGGTGAATTACCGGTTTTACATGAAATGAAACAAGGGAATATCGAAATAAGAATTGCAACGACGCGAATTATATTTTTCATTCAGATAATATCAGTGAAGCCGAAGATACAACCTACATAAGCAAACGGCTGTTCACATATGTATAAAAGTTTTTTAGACATTTAATAATATAGTATTGGTATTCATCGTTATTTTTACCGAAACGTACCAGATGAAACAATTTTATCTTCACGACGGACGACATAAGCATGGACCCTATCTTCCCGAAGAGTTACAGCAATTCCAGATTACCAAACAAACAAGCGTTTTTGCAGTAGATGTTAACCGATGGATCGATGCTGGCGAAATCAGGGAACTGCGTATGTTATTTCCTGGAAAAAAACAGGACACTGCCAATTCCTGGAAGAAAATAATAAACCTGTGGAATAAAGTGAAACGCAAACAGGCGGTTTAAGATTCTAAATCCCTCACCGTATTTCATCCCCCATGCTTACCGGGCAAGATTGAATTTCTGAAGAGTAAATACAGGAAAATCTTTTAGTTCTCCCCTGAAATTGATACATAAGGCATGAAGGCCGTTTTTTGTCAGCCGTATCAGTGTATAGATAATCAGCTGGTTTTTTTTTAAGACCACAAGATCGCCGCTATTTAATTTTTTGCTGTCCATGCTTTCTTTTTTTCTGCTGATTGCTTAGACGTTACACAGTACTGGTATAAGAACCGTGCCATCGCCTGACCAACATAATACCTATCAATTTTTACAGCGTAGAGAAATATAGGCGGGTAGATAAACAAAAAAAGCGACTTGCGTCGCTTTGTAAGTGCCCCGGACCCCGATTTGTATCGGGGTAAAGACCGTTGCGGGTCACCCCGATAATAATCGGGGCGAGTCTACCAATTCTCCGCAATCAGCCATTCAATATATTTTCTGCTTTTTTGTTTTTTGATTCTATACTCTTCTTTTCGGGCTTCAGTTTCATTTGCGAAAGATTTGCTTTTGCATAATTTATAAGGCTGACAATTTTTTGTTGCCGTAACAAAACCTGAATTATGCCTGATTAATCTTGCTTCAACACTAGCAGTATAGCCGACATAATATCTGTCACATTTTTCGGAATAGAGGATATAGACAAAGTACATAAACAAAAAAAGCGACTTGCGTCGCTTTTG
>Ga0207689_10001410_pt1 | contig 22953 bp, 20 predicted proteins | sample KBSMisM52_FD_184312 | JGI IMG/M metagenome (GOLD analysis project Ga0207689, IMG submission 184312) | Miscanthus rhizosphere microbial communities from Kellogg Biological Station, Michigan, USA - KBS Miscanthus M5-2 (SPAdes) (version 2) | ecosystem: Host-associated > Plants > Roots >... | reverse complement strand
CGACCCGAAGGCGGCCGCCGAGTCGCTCGCCGACGGCGCGATGTACAACACCGGCCAGAGCTGCTGCTCGGTCGAGCGCATCTACGTCCACGCGCGCATCCACGACGAGTTCGTTCGTCACTTCGTCGCCACCGTCGCGGGCTTCAGGATCGGCGATCCGCTCGCCGACGGCAGCTACATCGGCCCGCTGACGCGCCGTCCGCAGCTCGACGTCCTCGACGCCCAGGTCGCCGACGCGCTCGCCAAGGGCGCGACCCTCGCCGCCGGCGGCAAGCGGATCGAGCGCGCCGGCAACTGGTTCGCGCCGACCGTGCTGACCAACGTCGACCACACGATGGCAGTGATGCGCGACGAGAGCTTCGGCCCGATCATCGGCATCCAGAGGGTGCAGAGCGACGACGAGGCGCTGGAGCTGATGAACGACACGCGCTACGGCCTCACCGCGGGCGTGTACACCCGCGACGAGGCGCGCGCTGCGAGGCTCTTGCGCGCCGTGCGCGCCGGCAGCGTCTACTGGAACTGCTGCGACCGCGTCAGCCCGCGCCTGCCGTGGTCGGGGCACGGCGATTCGGGGGTGGGCGTCACGCTCTCGACGTACGGCATCCAGACGTTCACGCGGCCGCGCGCGTGGCACCTGCGCGCCGCCTGAGTTGTCGTCCACCCGTCTCGCGCTGTTCGACCTCGACGGCACGCTGCTCGCCGGCGACACCGACGTCCTCTGGTGCGCGCATCTGATCGAGGAGGGCGTCCTCGACCGCGAAACGTTCGGCGCCGCCAACCGCGACGTCGCCGATCGCTATGCGCGCGGCGCGATCTCCGCGGAGGAGTTCGCCGGCTTCTACGCGGCAACGCTCGGCGGCCGCTCGGCAGCGGCGTGGGCGCCACTCCGCGACCGGTTCGTTCGCGCCGCGATCGAGCCGAGGATCGGCAGCGCGGCACGCGCGCTCGTCGCGCAGCATCGTGCTGCCGGCGACCGGCTCGTGCTGACGACGGCGACGAACCGGTTCCTCGTCGCCCCCATCGCGGCGTCGCTCGGCATCGGCGAGCTGATCGCGACCGAGCTCGAGGTCGTAAACGGGGACTTCAGCGGCCGCACCGCTGGCATCATCAACATGCGGAAAGGCAAGGTCGAACGCATCGCGATGTGGCTCGACGAACGCGGCATCGCGCGCGCCGCGCTCGCCGACGCGACCTTCTACAGCGACTCGATCAACGATCTGCCGCTGCTCGAAGCGATCGGAACGCCCGTCGTCGTGAACCCGGACCCGCGCTTGCACGAAGAGGCCACGCAGCGCGGCTGGCGCATCGTCCGCCTCGATTGAGCGCGATCACATCGCGAGCGCGCGCCAGACGAGCGAGCCGCCGCTCGCGAGGAGCAGGATCCAGAGGGTGCGCGCGGCCTGGCGCGGCGCGAGGCGCCGATGCAAGCGGCTGCCGATGAAATAGCCGAGCACCGCACAGGGCAGGAGCAGGAACGCGAGCGGCAGCAGCGAAGGTTGCTGCATCAGGCCGCTCGCCGAGAAGAGCGGGAGGCGCGCCCATGCGGTGCAGAAGATCAGCGTCGCGAGCGTCGCGCGCAGCCGGTTCGCGTCGCCGACCCGGCGCGCGAGGTAGGTCGTGTAGATCGGCCCGCCGCTGCCGTAGAGCGCGGTGAAGACGCCGCCGGCGATTCCCGCAGGAGCGACCCAGCGTGCCGAGATCGGCCGCGGCGCGCCGTGCTGCGCAAGGCTCCAGCACGCGTAGGCGAACACGAACGCGCCGAGGCCCCCGAGCAGCCACCGTTCGGGAGCGCGGACGAGCGTCGTGACGCCGACCAGCATGCCGACCAGGATGAACGGAGCGAGCCGCAGCAGCTCCTTGCGGTCGATGTCGCCGCGGTTGCGCAGACCTAGCAGCAGCCCGGCGGCAAGGTCGAAGACGAGCATCATCGGCACGACGAAGCGGATCGGCAGCACGTGCGCGAGGAGCGGCGCGCCGACGATCGTCGAGCCGAATCCGGTCAGGCCGAAGACGGTGTAGGCGAGGACGACGACGAGCGCCGCGGTGACGATGCTGGCGAGCGGGAGGTCGGGCATCGTGCCCGGATTGTCGGCGCAGCGCGGAGTCGTTGCGCGCAGCGGCGGCGCCGCGGTCAGCGCGCCGGAGCGGCCTTGACTTCGCCGACCGGGATCAGGCTCATCAGCGCCGACGGCGTGGGCGAGTCGGCATGCGTCGGCAAGTCGTTCACGGAGTCCTGGTGGCTCGACTCCGCCGCTTCGGCTCCGCCGGCGCGCCGCGCCGCGTCGCGCTTGGCGACGAGCTCGGCGTCGGCGCGTCGCAGCGCGTCGCCGACCGTCTCGTTGGACTTGAACTGGACTGCGCCGACGTTGAGCGCGACGCGCGCGATCCGCGGCGCGACCTGCCGATCGTCGAGGCGCGCCGTGATGCGCGAGACGACGATGGCGCAATCGGCAAGGCGCGTGCGCGGCAGGACGACGGCGAACTCGTCGCCGCCGAGGCGGCCGGCGACGTCGCGCCGGCGCAGCGTCTCGCGCAGCGCGGTGCCGATCTGGCGCAGCGCTTCGTCGCCGGTGGCGTGGCCGAGCATCTCGTTGATGCGCCCCAGGCGGTCGACGTCGAACACGATCAGCGTCGCCGCGTCGCGCGCCTGCTCGATCGCGCGCTCGGCGAGCTCGTGGAAGTGGCGCCGGTTCGGCAGCCGCGTCAGCGCGTCGACGTCGACGAGGTTGCGGAGCTTGCGCTGCGACGCGAGCAGGTGCGCGATCTTGCGCTCGAGGTTCATCACCGGCGCGAGCTGCGTCATCGTCATCGCCATCGCCGCGGTCGCGAGCAGCGCGACGAGCGAGCCGTCGGCGAGCGGAACGACCGGGCCGAGGACGGCGCCGATCAGCGCCAGCCACGCGCCCTGCGCGAGCGCCGCGGTGACGAGCGCGACGCGGAGCGTGCGCAGCGTCGAGCTGGTCGCGAAGTCCTCGAGGCGGGCGATCGCGGACGCCGCATAGAGCGTCAGCACGAACGCGGCGACGGCGTGCACCTTGGGCGCGCTCGCGAGCTCGATCGGCTCGATCCAGCTCGCGACCGCGGCGACCGCGGCGACGACGAACGCGACGCCGTCGTGCCACTCGGAGATCCGGGTGCCGCCGCGCGCGTAGAAGCGGCGGATCCCGGCGAGCGTGAGGATCGGCCACTGCAGCGCGAGCACCGCCGCGATCGGCGTGCCGATCTCCCCGGGCTCGCTCATCGCGTGACCGACCAGCGCGGCGGCGAGGACAAAGTTGGCGAAGAGCCACCAGCGCGCGCCGCGGCGGCCCTGCTGCTGCCGATGAACGGCAAGCGAGAGGACGCTGGCGAGCGCGACGACGATCGCGAAAGCGACGAGCAGGGTCGGCGAATGCAGCGAGGGCATCGGGAAATTATCGGCAGCGGCCCGGGGCGACATGACGCGATCTCACCGGTCGCGGTCGCCTTTGGCCGCGAAAGCGTGACGTAGTGGCAGGCTCTTACACTCCAAACGATGACCCGCGAGCTGCTCGATTCGTTCTGGCGCGCGGCGGCCTACTGCCTGCACCCGAAGGTGATCGCGCTGTCGCTCCTGCCGCTCGCGATCGTCGGCGGCGCCGCAGCGGCGCTCGGCTACTGGTTCTGGGAGCCGGCCGTCGCCGACGTCAGGGCCTGGCTCGAGAACACCGCGCTGCTCGAGCCGCTCTTTGCCTGGCTTCGCGCGGTCGCCGGCGGCGGCTGGGCGAGCGTGCTCGCGCCGCTCGTCATCGTCGCGCTCGCGGTGCCGGTGTTCGTCGTCGTTTCGCTCCTCGTCGCCGCGCTGCTGATGACGCCGGCGATCGTGCGTCTGGTCGCGGCGCGGCGCTTCGCGACGCTCGAGCGGCGCCATGGCGGCGGCGTCTGGAGCGGCATCGCTGTCTCGCTTGGCTGCACCGCGGTCGCGCTCGCAGCGCTCGTCGTCAGCATTCCGTTCTGGTTCGTGCCGCCGCTCGTCCTCGTTCTGCCGGCGCTGATCTGGGGTTGGCTCACGTACCGCGTGTTCGCGCACGATGTCCTCGCCGACCATGCCAGCCGCGACGAGCGGCTGCAGCTGCTGCGCGAGGAGCGCTGGCCGCTGTTCGGCATGGGCGTCGCCTGCGGCGCGCTCGGCGCGGCGCCGTCGCTGCTCTGGGCGGTGAGCGCGCTCGCGCTCGTCTTCGCGCCGATCCTGATCGTCGTCGCGATCTGGCTGTACACGCTCGTGTTCGCGTTCTCGTCGCTCTGGTTCGCGCACTACCTGCTCGCGGCGCTCGAGCGGCTGCGCGCGCGCGAAGGCGCGCCCGGGACGCCGCTGCCGTCGCCGGCGCCAGGTCCGCCGTCGCTCGATGCGCCGCCGGGGTTCGCAGCATGAACATCGGTCTCGTCATCGTTGGCGACGAGATCCTGTCGGGCAAGCGCGCCGACAAGCATCTGCCGAAGGTGATCGAGCTGCTCGCCGCGCGCGGACTCCAGCTCGCGTGGGCGCGCTACGTCGGCGACGACCCGCCGCGGATCACCGCCGACCTGCGCGACGCATTCGCGAGTGGCGACCTCGTGTTTTCGTGCGGCGGCATCGGCGCAACGCCCGACGACCACACGCGCCAGTGCGCGGCGGCAGCGCTCGGCGTTCCGCTCGTGCTCCATCCCGAGGCGAAGGCGCTCGTCATCGAGCGAATGCGCGACGTCGCGCGCGAGCAGGGAACGACGTTCGATCCCGACCGCGAGGACAACCGGCACCGCCTCAACATGGCGGTCTTTCCGGTTGGCGCCGAGATCATCCCGAATCCGTACAACAAGATCGCCGGCTTTGCGGTGCGCTCGGGCGAGGGCGGCGTGTTCTTCGTCCCCGGTTTTCCGGTGATGGCGTGGCCGATGATCGAATGGGTCCTCGACACCCACTTTCGCCATCTCCACGTCGCAGCGCGAACGATCGAGCGCTCGGTGATCGTGTTCGGTTCGATGGAAGCGACGCTGACGCCGTTGATGGAAGCGGTCGAGCGCGAATTCGCGGCGATCCGCGTCTTCAGCCTGCCGAGCGTCGACCATCCCGAGTGGGGCCGCCACATCGAGCTCGGCGTCAAGGGCGATTCCGATCGTCTCGCTGCAGCGTACGCGCGGCTGCGCGAAGGCCTGGTCGCGCTCGGCGCGAAGCTCGGCCCCGAGTTGGTGCGCTGACGTCGGGACAGAGCCCGGCGGCGGTGCATCTCGCGCACCGCGATGGCGTCCTGCCCGGGGAAATCGCTGGCATGCTTTCTGCTAAATTTGATGCGCGATTTTGGGGCTGCGCCGTTCGGCTTTCCGATTCGCACCCCGACTCCAACACACGAAGACCAGCCGCCTGGGAGAAGCATTGATGGCCAAGACCGTCGCAGACGTGATGAACATGGTGAAGGAAAGCGAGGCGAAGTTCGTCGACTTCCGCTTCACCGATACCCGCGGCAAGGAGCAACACGTCTCGGTTCCGATCTCGGTCTTCGACGAAGACAAGTTCAGCCACGGCCACGCGTTCGACGGCTCGTCGATCGCCGGCTGGAAGGGCATCGAGGCGTCGGACATGCTGCTCATGCCCGATCCGGCGACGGCGAACATCGATCCGTTCTTCGAAGAGCCGACGATCATGCTCACCTGCGACGTGCTCGAGCCGGGCGACGGCAAGCCGTACGAACGCGATCCGCGCTCGCTCGCCAAGCGCGCCGAGGCGTACATGAAGGCGTCGGGTCTCGGCGATGCCGCCTACTTCGGCCCCGAGCCCGAGTTCTTCGTCTTCGACAACGTGCGCTGGAACTGCGACATGTCGGGCTCGTTCTGCAAGATCGAGTCGGAAGAGGCGGCGTGGAACACCGGCAAGGAGTACGAGCACGGCAACTCGGGCTATCGGCCGACCGTCAAGGGCGGCTACTTCCCGACGCCGCCGGTCGACTCGTTCCAGGACATGCGCTCGGAGATGTGCCTCATCCTCGAGTCGCTCGGCGTGCCGGTCGAAGTCCACCACCACGAGGTCGGCACCGCCGGCCAGATGGAGCTCGGCACCAAGTTCTCGACGCTCGTGCAGCGCGCCGACTGGCTGCAGGTGCAGAAGTACGTGATCCAGAACGTCGCCCACTCGTACGGCAAGACGGCGACCTTCATGCCGAAGCCGATCGTCGGCGACAACGGCTCCGGCATGCACGTCCACCAGTCGGTGTGGAAGGACGGCAAGAACCTGTTCGCCGGCGACGGCTACGCGGGGCTGTCGCAGTTCGCGCTCTACTACATCGGCGGCATCATCAAGCACGCGCGCGCGTTGAACGCGATCACCAACCCGGGAACGAACAGCTACAAGCGGCTGGTGCCGGGGTTCGAGGCGCCGGTCAAGCTCGCGTACAGCTCGCGCAACCGCTCGGCGTCGGTGCGGATCCCATACGTCGCCAACCCGAAGGGACGGCGGATCGAGGTCCGCTTCCCGGATCCGCAGGCCAACCCGTACTTCGCGTTCGCGGCGATGCTGATGGCCGGCCTCGACGGCGTCGAGAACAAGATCCACCCGGGCGAGGCGGCGACCAAGGACCTCTACCACCTGCCGCCGGAAGAGGACGCGAAGATCCCGACCGTGTGCTCGAGCCTCGACCAGGCGCTCGACTATCTCGACAAGGGCCGCGGCTTCCTGACCAAGGGCGGCGTCTTCACCGACGGCCTGATCGACGCCTACATCGAGCTGAAGATGCAGGAAGTCACGCGCTTCCGGATGACGACCCATCCGGTCGAGTTCGACATGTACTACTCGCTCTAGGAGCCCGCGAGCGCGGGGTGCGCGAGACGAAGGGACGGCGTGGCCGTCCCTTTTTTATCTTCGCCGCCGTGAGGATGCCGCGCGCCGGGCACCATCCGTCGGTGTCGCCCGTGTTCGAACCGTGGCGGCTGCGAGACAATCGCCCCGACGCCTGTCGGCGCGGCAGCGTGGCTGGACGTTGACGGGGTCAGGAGATCCGCATGAGCCAGCTCACCCTCACCCGCTTCTGTGCCGTCGCCATCCTCGCCGGCGCCGCGGGCGCGGCGGCCGCGGCATCTCCTGCCGACACGGTCGACTCGACCGTCCTCTACCGCTGCCCCGGCAACGACTACCGCAACACGATCACGGCGCGCGAGGCGGAAAAGATGGGCTGCCGCCGGGTCGAGGGCGCGCCGGTGACGGTCATCCAGTCGACGCGCCCGCGCACGGGCACGGCGACGACGACGACCGCGACGACGGCGTCGGGAGTCAAGGTCGATCCGGTCGCGCAGCGCGCCCGCGACAGCGACGCCCGCCGCATCCTCGAGGGCGAGCTCAAGAACGAGGAAACGAAGCTCGCGGCGATGGAGAAGGAATTCAACGGCGGCCAGCCCGAGCGTCTCGGCGACGAGAAGAACTACCAGAAGTACCTCGACCGGGTCGCCGAGATGCGCTCGGCGATCGAGCGCAAGCAGATCGACATCGCCGCTCTTCGGCGCGAGATTCAGAAGCTGCCGCCGCCGGCGGCCCAGTGATCGCGCCGGCCGCGCCCGCGACGCCGGCGGGCTCCGAAGCGGCGCACGCGGCGCTCGACCTCCTCGCGACGATGGTCGCGATCGTGACTCCCGCAGGCGAGTGCGAGTTCGCCAACTCGTCGTTCGAGAACGTCCTCGGCCTGTCGCGGCGGAGCATGTCGAAGACGCCGTTCTTCGACTGGTTCGTCGACCCGGCCGCGGTGCGCGAGACGGCGGCCGCGGTCAGCAGCAACGCCTTCGCGACCAGCCGTCTCGAGGCGGCGCTCAAGCGCCCGGCGGCAGGCGAGGCGCTGCCGGTGCACGTCACCGTCAACCAGATCGACGGCTCGCCGAGCGTCGTCTTCGAGATCGTCGAGATCGAGCAGCAGCATCGCCACGACCGCGAGGAGCGCGCGCTCGAGCAGGCCGAGGCGTCGCGCGAGCTGATCCGCAACCTCGCCCACGAGATCAAGAACCCGCTCGGCGGCATCCGCGGGGCAGCGCAATTGCTCGAGATGGAGATCGACGAGCGCTCGCTCACCGAGTACACCCAGGTGATCATCAAGGAAGCCGACCGGCTGCAGCTGCTCGTCGACCGCTTGCTCGCGCCGCATCGCAAGCCTCACGTCGTCGCCACCGTCAACATCCACGAGGTCTGCGAGCGCGTCCGCGCGCTGATCCTCGCCGAGTTCCCGCGCGGCCTCGCGACCGTGCGCGACTACGACACCTCGATTCCCGAGTTCAGCGGCGACCGCGAGCAGCTGATCCAGGCGCTCCTCAACGTCGTCCGCAATGCGGCCGAGTCGCTTTCGGCGAGGATCGAGGCGGGCGACGCCCGCATCGTGCTGCGCACCCGGGTCGTCCGCCAGGTGACCCTCGGCAAGCAGCGGTATCGTCTGGCACTGGAATTGCATGTCGAGGACAACGGGCCGGGAGTTCCGGAGGCGCTGCGCGAGAGGATCTTCTTTCCCCTCGTCTCCGGGCGCGACGGTGGATCTGGCCTCGGACTGACGCTCGCGCGAACCTTCATCCAGCAGCACCATGGCACGGTCGAGTTCGAGAGCGAACCAGGGCGGACGGTCTTCAAGATCGTCATCCCCTTGAGCTGAACGCTACGAACGAACGGGCACGGATGAAACCCATCTGGATCGTCGACGACGACCAATCGATCCGCTTCGTGCTCGAGAAGGCGCTCACCCGCGAGGAGTTCGCGGTGCGCAGCTTCACGAACTCGCGCGATGTCCTGGCCGCGCTCGAGGACGGCGAGCCGCAGGTCCTGGTGTCCGACATCCGCATGCCGGGCGGATCGGGGATCGACCTGCTCAACGCGATCAAGTCGAAGCATCGCGACCTGCCGGTCATCATCATGACCGCGTACTCGGACCTCGACAGCGCGGTGAGCGCGTTCCAGGGCGGCGCGTTCGACTACCTGCCCAAGCCCTTCGACGTCCCGAAGGCGGTCGACCTCATTCGTCGCGCCGTCGAGGAGAGCCTGCACGAAGGCGCCGGCGACGCCGTTTCCGCCGAGGTGCCCGAGATCCTCGGCCAGGCGCCGGCGATGCAGGACGTCTTCCGTGCGATCGGGCGCTTGAGCCAGAGCATCGTCACCGTCCTCATCACCGGCGAGTCGGGGACCGGCAAGGAGCTCGTCGCCAACGCGCTGCACAAGCACAGCCCGCGCGCGAGCGGCCCGTTCGTCGCGATCAACACCGCGGCGATCCCGAAGGACCTGCTCGAGTCGGAGCTCTTCGGCCACGAGCGCGGCGCGTTCACCGGTGCGCAGACGACGCGGCGCGGCCGCTTCGAGCAGGCCGACGGCGGCACGCTCTTCCTCGACGAGATCGGCGACATGCCGTTCGACCTGCAGACGCGCCTCCTGCGCGTCCTCGCCGACGGCCAGTTCTACCGCGTCGGCGGCCACAACCCGATGAAGAGCAACGTGCGCGTGATCGCCGCGACGCACCAGGATCTCGAGCAGCGCGTCAAGGCCGGCGCGTTCCGCGAAGACCTGTTCCACCGCCTCAACGTCATTCGCCTCAGGCTGCCGGCGCTGCGCGAGCGCAACGAGGACATCGCGCCGCTCGCGCGCTTCTTCCTGCAAAAGAGCGCGCGCGAGCTCGGCGTCGAAGGCAAGCGCCTGACCGACGCTGCGGTGGCGCGCCTCGTCGCGTTCGACTATCCCGGCAACGTCCGCCAGCTCGAGAACATCTGCCACTGGCTGACGGTGATGGCGCCGGCGCAGCTCGTCGATGCGCACGACCTGCCGCCCGAGCTGCAGGCGCGCACCAGCGGCGCGGTCGTCGGCAACGGTCACGCGCCGGCGGCGGTCGACATCGGCACGCCATCGCGGGCGCGCGAGCCCGCGCCCGCGTCGTCTGGCGCGTCGAGCGAGCGGGCGGTCGCGCCGCAGCGCGACCCCGGCATCGACTGGATCGCCGCGCTCGAGCGCCGCGCCCGCGAGCTCCTGAGCGCCGGCGAGCCGATGGTGTGGGAGACGTTGACGCGGGAGTTCGAGGCGCAGCTGATCCGCTCGGCGCTCGAGACGACGCGCGGCCGTCGCATCGAGGCTGCGCTCAAGCTCGGCATCGGCAGGAACACGATCACGCGCAAGATCCAGGAGCTCGGTCTCGACGACAAGTAACCGGCGCGCCGCTTCCCCGGCCGCCGCGACCGCCCGTCGCCATTGCGTGGTTGTCCGACGCCGCTTCGCGCCAGCGTGGGCGAGAATCGGCCGCCATGAGCCCACGCATCGCCATCCTCGCCGCCGCGCTCGTCCTCGCCGCATCGCCGGCGTGGGCGCAGAGCGAGTCCGGCGTGCTGTACCGCTGCCCCGGCAACGACTACAACAACACGCTCACGCCGAGCGAAGCCGAGAAGCTCCACTGCAAGAAGGTCGAGAACGCGGCGGTCTCGATCGTCCGCTCGGCCGAGCGTCCGGCGTCGGCGAGCGCTCCGGCGCCGAGCGCACCGGTGCCGCCGGCCGCCATCGGCGAGGTCCGCGAATCGCCCGAAAGCGCGGCGATGCGCGCGCGCGCGACGAACTCGCGCCGCCAGCTCGAGACGCGCCTGCGCGGCGAGGAGACCAGGCTCGCCAGGCTCGAGCAGGAATTCAACGGCGGCGATCCCGAGCGACGCAAGGACGAGACGAACCTGCAGACGTATCTCGACCGCGTCGCGCGCATGCGCACCGAGATCACGCGCAAGCAGATCGAGATCGCCGAGATGCGTCGCGAGCTCGACAAGCTGCCGACCGACCGCTGAGCCAGCGCGCCGCCGGCGCGCCGATCCTCAGATGTGCAGCCAGGCGAGCGCGCCGACCGCGACGCCGATCGCGCCGAGCAGGTAGACCCCGATCTGCAGCTGGCGGCTCTTGGTGAGCAGCGAGATCGCCGCAATCGCGATCGAGACCTGCAGCGCCGTCGTCGCCTGCGCCCAGCGGTGGTGCTGGTGGAGCTGCTCGTCGCTTCGCTTGTCCCATTCGGTCGATTCGGCCTCGAGCTTCTCGGCCTGCTTCTTGATGTCTTCCTTCTCGCCTTTGTAGCGCTTGACCTCGTCACCGTAGAACGCACGCCGCGGCTCGGGAGCGAGCTCGATCGCGAGCTCGGCGAGGTTCTGCTTGCTGCTCTTGGCCTGGTAATAGTTCCACTGGTTCGACGCCTCGGTCTTCTTGATCCCGGCGTTGTTCTTGAAGAGGCCGGCGTTGGCCTGCGTCAACCCGCCCATGTACGAAAAGATCGCGCCGATCGTCGCCAGGATCGCGGTCGCGACGGCGAGCCGTCCGGCGAGGCCGTGCGGATCGGCGTGCGCCTCGTGCTCCAGGGCGTGGTCGTGCGGACCGTGAACGTGGATCCCGTGGTCGGACATGTCAATCTCCCGTTGGTCGTCTCTTGTAGGTGGCGAAGGCGTAGCGCAACCCGTCGGCGGTCGTGTGCGGTTCGTGCGCAGCGAGCGCGAAGCGGGACCGGTCCCAGGCCGGAAAGAAGGTGTCGGCCGGAAACTCGGCGTCGATCTCGGTGAGCTGCAATTCGTCGGCGAGCGGCAGCGCGAGCGCGTAGAGCTCGGCGCCGCCGATCACGTGGACGATCGGCGCGTCCGCGGCGAGCGTGAGCGCTTCATCGAGCGACGCTGTCGTCTCCGCGCCCTCGAGCCGCAGGCCGGCGTCGCGTGTCACGACGATGTTGCGGCGGCCTGGCAGCGCGCGGCCGATCGACTGCCAGGTCCTGCGGCCCATGACGACCGGCTGGCCGAGCGTGATCGCCTTGAAGCGTCGCAGGTCCTCGGGCAGGCGGACGAGGAGCTCGCCGCGGTGGCCGATGCCGCCATCGCGGGCGACGGCTGCGACCAGGCTGACGGCGGGGCGCGGCATGGCCGGAATTGTCGCCGTGGCGGCCGGGGATAATCTGTCAGGAACTCCGCACCGAAGCCGTGAACCCACCGTCCGCCGACGACCCCGAAGCACTCGCCGCCTGGCGCGCCGCCGCCGCGCGCTCGGCGCCAGGAGGCGACCTCGACGCGCTGGCCTGGAAGACACCCGACGGGATCGTCGTCAAGCCGCTTTACACGGCGGCCGACGTCGCCGCACTGCCGGCGACGGACACGCTGCCGGGCTTCGCGCCCTACGTGCGCGGACCGCAGGCGACGATGTACGCGGGACGGCCGTGGACGATTCGCCAGTACGCGGGCTTCTCCACCGCCGAGGCGTCGAACGACTTCTATCGCAAGTCGCTCGACGGCGGCGGCCAGGGCATCAGCGTCGCCTTCGACCTCGCGACGCACCGCGGCTACGACAGCGACCATCCGCGCGTCGTCGGCGACGTCGGCAAGGCCGGGGTCGCGATCGACTCGGTCGAGGACATGAAGATCCTGTTCGACGGCATCCCGCTCGACAAGGTGAGCGTGTCGATGACGATGAACGGCGCCGTCCTGCCGGTCCTCGCCGGCTACATCGTCGCCGCCGAAGAGCAGGGCGTTCGCCAGGACCAGCTTTCAGGAACGATCCAGAACGACATCCTGAAAGAGTTCATGGTGAGGAACACCTACATCTATCCGCCGGCGCCGAGCATGCGGATCGTCGGAGACATCATCGCCTACACCGCGGAGAAGATGCCGCGGTTCAACTCGATCTCGATCTCGGGCTACCACATCCAGGAGGCGGGGGCGAACCAGACCCTCGAGCTCGCGCTGACCCTCGCCGACGGCCGCGAGTACGTCCGCACCGCGATCGCCAAGGGCCTCGACGTCGACGCCTTCGCCGGGCGCCTCAGCTTCTTCTTCGCGATCGGGATGAACTTCTATCTCGAGATCGCGAAGCTGCGCGCGGCGCGGCTGCTGTGGCACCGGATCATGCAGGAGTTCGCCCCGAAGGAAGCGAAGAGCTCGATCCTGCGCACGCACTGCCAGACCTCGGGCTGGACGCTCACCGCGCAGGACCCGTACAACAACGTCGTGCGGACGACGATCGAGGCGCTCGCGGCGGTCTTCGGCGGCACCCAGAGCCTGCACACCAACGCGCTCGACGAAGCGATCGCGCTGCCGAGCGAGTTCAGCGCGCGGATCGCGCGCAACACCCAGCTGCTGATCCAGAACGAGACGCACATCACGTCGGTGATCGACCCCTGGGCGGGCAGCTACGCGATGGAGACGCTGACGCAGCAGATGGCCGACGCGGCGTGGCAGATCCTCGAAGAGATCGAGTCGATGGGCGGCATGACGAAGGCGGTGCAAAGCGGCTGGGCCAAGCTCAAGATCGAGGCGAGCGCGGCCGAGAAGCAGGCGCGGATCGATTCCGGCGAGGACGTCATCGTCGGCGTCAACAAGTTCCAGCTTGCCGAGGAAGCGCCGATCGAGACGCTCGACATCGACAACCACGCGGTGCGCGACAGCCAGCTCGCGCGGCTGCGCGCGGTCCGCGCGAAGCGCGACCCCCGTGCCGTCGACGCCGCGCTCGCAGCGCTGACGCACGCCGCCGAAAGCGGCGAGGGCAACCTGCTCGAGCTGTCGATCCGCGCCGTCCGCGCCCGCGCGACCGTCGGCGAAGTCAGCGACGCACTGGAGAAGGCATGGGGTCGCCACCGTGCCGACACCCAGAAGGTCTCGGGCGTCTACGCCGCGGCGTACGACAGCGCCGCCGGCTGGGACGAGTTGCGGCGCGAGATCGCCGACTTCGCCGCCGCCGAAGGACGCAGGCCCCGCGTCATGATCGCCAAGCTCGGCCAGGACGGCCACGACCGCGGCGCCAAGGTCGTCGCCAGCGCGTTCGCCGACCTCGGCTTCGACGTCGACATCGGGCCGCTGTTCCAGACCGCCGAGGAGTGCGCGCGCCAGGCGATCGAGAACGACGTCCACGCGGTCGGCGTCTCGACGCTCGCCGCCGGCCACAAGACGCTGGTGCCGGCGCTGATCGATGCGCTGAAGGCGCAGGGTGCAGGCGACATCGTCGTCTTCGTCGGCGGCGTGATTCCGAAGCCCGACTACGACTTCCTCTACGACGCCGGCGTCAAGGGCATCTACGGCCCGGGGACGCCGATCCCGGCCAGCGCCAAGGACGTGCTCGAGCAGATCCAGCGATCGCTGCACGCGGCTTGAGGGAAGGCAGCGCCTCCGCGATGCTGCCGCCCGACGACCAGGCGTTGCTCGACAAGGTGCTCGCGGCCCCGGCGCAGGTGCAGCGGCGTGCGGTCGCCAAGGCGATCACGCTGCTCGAGTCGAGCCGCGCCGACCATCGAGCGCGCGCCGATGCGTTCCTGACCGCGCTGCCGGCGCCGCCGCGCAACGCGTTTCGCCTCGGCGTTTCGGGAGTGCCCGGGGTCGGCAAGTCGACCTTCATCGAGACGCTCGGCCTGCATCTCGTCGCGACCGGCCACCGCGTCGCCGTGCTCGCGGTGGATCCGAGCTCGAGCGTTTCGGGCGGATCGATCCTCGGCGACAAGACGCGGATGGAGCAGCTCTCGGTGAATCCGGCGGCGTACGTGCGCCCGAGCCCGAGCCGCGGCACGCTCGGCGGCGTCACCGCGGTGACGCGCGAGGCGATCCGCGTCGTCGAGGCAGCCGGCTACGACATCGTCGTGGTCGAGACCGTCGGCGTCGGCCAAAGCGAGGCGGCGGTCGCCGGCATGACCGACCTGTTCTTGCTGCTGCAGCTGCCCAATGCCGGCGACGACCTGCAGGCGATCAAGAAGGGCGTGATGGAGCTCGCCGACCTCGTCGTCGTCAACAAGGCCGACCTCGACGCCCGCGCGGCGACGCGCGCGGTCGCGCAGATCGCCTCGGCGATGCAGCTCGTCGCACGCCGAGGCGACGGCGCTCAGACGCCGCGCGTGCTCGCGATGAGCGCGCTCGATCCGGAGCAAGTCGCTGCGGTCTGGGATGCGATCGCGGCGTTTCGCGCCGCGCAGGAAGCGCGCGGCGCGCTCGAGGAGCGCCGCCGCGGCCAGGCGCGCGCATGGCTCTGGGAGCGGATCGACGCTGCGCTGCGCGAGACGTTTCGCAGCCATCCGGACGTCCGCTCGCAGCTCGATGCGACGCTCGTGGAGGTCGATTCGGGACGGCTGCCGGTCTCGGTCGCGGCGCGGCGTCTGCTCGCGGCGTTCACCGCCGGCGCTCCGGCGAGCGCGCGCCGCCATTGAAGAACTAGGAGAGGGAGACCATGCACGACATCATCCAGCAGCTCGAGGAAAAGCGCGCGCGGGCGCGGCTCGGCGGCGGCGAGAAGCGGATCGCGGCGCAGCACGCGCGGGGCAAGCTCACCGCGCGCGAGCGCCTCGAGTTGCTTCTCGATGCGGGAACGTTCGAGGAATGGGACATGTTCGTCGAGCACCGCAGCCACGACTTCGGCATGGAGACGAACCGCCCGCCGGGCGACGGCGTCGTCACCGGCTACGGGATGATCAACGGGCGGCTGGTCTTCGTCTTCAGCCAGGACTTCACCGTCTTCGGCGGCGCGCTCTCGGAGGCGCATGCCGAGAAGATCTGCAAGGTGATGGACCAGGCGCTGAAGGTCGGCGCGCCGGTGATCGGCATCAACGACTCGGGCGGCGCACGGATCCAGGAAGGCGTCGCGTCGCTCGGCGGCTACGCCGAGGTGTTCCAAAGAAACGTCGTCGCCTCGGGCGTCGTGCCGCAGATCAGCCTGATCATGGGGCCGTGCGCCGGGGGCGCCGTCTATTCGCCGGCGATGACCGACTTCATCTTCATGGTCAAGGACACCTCGTACATGTTCGTGACCGGTCCCGAGGTCGTGAAGACCGTGACGCACGAGGAGGTCAGCGCCGAGGACCTCGGCGGCGCGCTCGCGCACACGACCAAGAGCGGCGTCGCCGACCTCGCGTTCGACAACGACGTCGAGGCGCTCGCGATGCTGCGGCGTTTCTTCGACTACCTGCCGCAGAGCAACCGGCAGCCGCCGCCGCGGCTGCCGAGCGACGACCCGGCCGAGCGGATCGACCTCTCGCTCGACACGCTCGTCCCCGACAACCCGAACAAGCCGTACGACATCAAGGAGCTGATCCTGAAGACGGTCGACGACGGCGACTTCTTCGAGCTGCAGCCCGAGCACGCGAAGAACATCGTGATCGGCTTCGGCCGGATGGACGGCACGTCGGTCGGCATCGTCGCCAATCAGCCGCTGGTGCTCGCCGGCTGCCTCGACATCAAGAGCTCGATCAAGGCGGCGCGGTTCGTGCGCTTCTGCGACGCCTTCAACATCCCGGTGATCACGTTCGTCGACGTTCCCGGCTTCCTGCCGGGCACCGCGCAGGAGTACGGCGGCATCATCAAGCACGGTGCGAAGCTGCTCTTCGCGTACGCCGAGTGCACGGTGCCGAAGATCACCGTCATCACCCGCAAGGCCTACGGCGGCGCCTACGACGTCATGAGCTCGAAGCACCTGCGCGGCGACGTCAACTTCGCCTGGCCGAACGCCGAGATCGCGGTGATGGGCGCCAAGGGCGCGGTCGAGATCATCTTTCGCGACGAGAAGGGCGACCAGACCAAGCTCGCCGCGCGCGAGGCCGAGTACAAGGCGAAGTTCGCCAACCCCTTCATCGCCGGTGCGCGCGGCTACATCGACGACGTCATCCAGCCGCACGAGACGAGGCGGCGCATCTGCCGCTCGCTCGCGATGCTCGCCGCCAAGAAGCTCGACGATCCCTGGCGCAAGCACTCGAACATCCCGCTGTAAGAGATGAACGACTTCGCGAGAACGCCATGCTGAAGAAGATCCTGATCGCCAACCGCGGCGAGATCGCCTGCCGCGTCATCCGCACCGCGAGGCGGATGGGACTCGCGACCGTCGCCGTCTATTCGGAGGCCGACCGCGACGCGCTCCACGTCGAGCTCGCCGACGAGTCGGTCGGGATCGGCGCGGCGCCGAGCCGCGAGTCCTACCTGTCGATGGACAAGATCATCGCCGCCTGCAAGAAGACCGGCGCCGATGCAGTGCATCCTGGCTACGGCTTCCTCTCGGAGAACGAGGAGTTCGCGCGCCGCGTCGAGGAGGAGGGGATCGTCTTCATCGGCCCCAAGCACGCCGCGATCGCGGCGATGGGCGACAAGATCCAGTCGAAGAAGCTCGCCGCCAAGGCCGGCGTCAGCACGATCCCGGGGCACAACGACGCGATCGAGAGCGCGGCGCTCGCGGTCGAGATCGCGCGCAAGATCGGCTACCCCGTGATGATCAAGGCGTCGGCTGGCGGCGGCGGCAAGGGCTTGCGCATCGCCTGGGACGACAAGCAGGCCGAGGAAGGCTTCGCGTCGTGCCGCAACGAGGCCAAGGCGAGCTTCGGCGACGACCGCGTCTTCATCGAGAAGTTCGTCGAGGAGCCGCGCCACATCGAGATCCAGGTGCTCGGCGACGGCCACGGCCGTTGCGTCTACCTGTGGGAGCGCGAGTGCTCGATCCAGCGCCGCCACCAGAAGGTCGTCGAGGAGGCACCGAGTCCGTTCCTCGACGACGCGACGCGCCGTGCGATGGGCGAGCAGGCGGTCGCGCTCGCCAAGGCGGTCGGCTATCAGTCGGCGGGGACGGTCGAGTTCGTCGTCGGCAAGGACAAGCGCTTCTATTTCCTCGAGATGAACACGCGGCTGCAGGTCGAGCATCCGGTGACCGAGTCGATCACCGGGCTCGATCTCGTCGAGCAGATGATCCGCGTCGCCGCCGGCGAGCCGCTCGCGTTCGCGCAGAAGGACATCGCGCGGCGGGGCTGGGCGATCGAGTGCCGCATCAACGCCGAAGATCCGGTGCGCGGCTTCCTGCCGAGCACCGGCAGGCTCGTCGTCTTCCGGCCGCCGGCGACGACGCTCGTCGCCGGCGATCCGCAGCCGGCCGGAACGCCGGGCGTCCGCGTCGACACCGGCGTCTACGAAGGCGGCGAGATTCCGGTCCACTACGACTCGATGATCTGCAAGCTGATCGCGTGCGGCAGCGATCGCGCCGACGCCATCGCGCGCATGCGCGAGGCGCTGAACGGCTTCGTCGTCCGCGGCGTCGCGAGCAACCTCGCGTTCCAGTCGGCGCTGCTCGCGCACCCGCGTTTCGCCGCCGGCGACTTCAACACCGGCTTCATCGCCGAGGAGTTTCCGCACGGGTTCGACGCCTCCGCAGTCGCGCACCCCGACCGCGACTTCCTGATCGCGCTCGCCGCTGCGTGCGAACGACGCCTGCTCGCGCGCTCCGCCGGGCTCACCGGCCAGCTGCCGGGCCACGAGCTGAAGATCGGCGAGCGTTTCGTCGCGGTCGAGCCGCAAGGCGACGGCAGCGCGCGCGAGACACCGCTCGAGGTGCGCGTCGACGGCGGTGCCTTCATCGTCACGATCGCCGGCAAGGCGCGGCGCATCACGCTCGCGAGCCCGCTCGCGAGCGTCGCGGTCGAAGGCGGCGTCGACGGCAAGCCGTTTCGTGCCCAGGTCGAGCGCGCCGGCATCGCGCTTCGCGTCGCGCACGACGGCGCGCGCGTCGAGGTCCGCGTGCTGACACCACGCGCCGCCGAGCTGGGCGCGCTGATGCCGTACAAGCCGCCGCCGGATCTGTCGCGCTTCCTTCTCTCGCCGATGCCCGGGTTGCTCGTGCAGGTGGCGGTCAAGGCGGGGCAAGCGGTGCGCGCGGGCGAGCGGCTCGCCGTGATCGAGGCGATGAAGATGGAGAACGTCGTCGTCGCCGGGTACGACGGCGTCGTCGCGAAGATCGTCGCGACGCCGGGCGAGAGCGTCGCCGTCGACGAGGTCATCCTCGAGTTCGCCGACGCCGAGGCCAAGCGATGAGCGCCCTCGGCGATCGCCCGTTCAACGTCCTCGGCCTGCAGCAGATCGCGCTCGGCGCCGCGAGCAAGGCGGAGTTGCGCGCGCTCTGGGTCGATCGCCTCGGCCTGTCGGTGACCGGCTGGTTTCGCTCCGAGCGCGAGAACGTCGACGAGGACATCTGCGAGGTCGGCCAGGGTCTCGCGCGCGTCGAGGTCGATCTGATGGAGCCGATCGATCCGAACGGCAAGCCCGCGGTCCACCAGCCGCCGCTCAACCACGTGGGTCTGTGGATCGACGACCTGCGCGCTGCCGTCGCCTGGCTCGAGGCGAACGGCGTCCGCATGGCGCCGGGCGGCATCCGCACCGGCGCCAGCGGCCACGACATCTGCTTCATCCATCCGCGGCCGAACGACGCGTTTCCGATCGCTGGCGCGGGCGTCCTCGTCGAGCTGGTGCAGGCGCCGACCGACGTCATCGCGGCGTGGCGGGCCGCGCGCGACGAAGCGACCTTCGGCAATGCCCTCGGCGCGGATCCGCGATGACGGTTCGCACGATCCTGAAGATGGGCGATCCGCGATTGCTCGCGATCGCCCGGCCGGTCGAGCGCTTCGCGACTCCGGAGCTGCGCGCGCTTGTCGCCGACATGTTCGAGACGATGCACGCGGCGAACGGCGCCGGGCTCGCGGCACCGCAGGTCGGCGTCGACCTGCAGCTCGTCATCTTCGGCTTCGACCGCAACGAGCGCTATCCAGACGCGCCGCCGGTGCCCGAGACGATCCTCGTCAATCCGACGATCGAGCCGATCGGGAGCGACGAGGAAGAGGGCTGGGAGGGATGCCTCTCGGTGCCGGGGCTGCGCGGCGTCGTGCCGCGTTTCGCGCGCATCCGCTACCGCGGCTTCGATCTCGACGGCCGCCCGATCGAACGCGAGGCGGAAGGATTTCACGCCCGCGTCGTCCAGCACGAATGCGACCACCTGGTCGGCAAGCTCTACCCGATGCGGATCCGCGACTTCAGTCGCTTCGGCTTCACCAGCGTCCTGTTTCCCGGGGTCGATGCCGGGGCCGACGACTGAGCCCGAGGCACCCGGATTGCTGTAAAGGAACGTGTCGCTGCGCCCGGGCGGTCGGCGATCCGGGCGCCGCGGGCGTTCTATGACATGCGCGGCGCCGTCGTGCCGCGCGAGGAGCAGGGGATGAAGACGTCATCGCAGCGCCTGGTCGCGCAGGCGGTCGGCACGCGCCGGATGCCGCGCGTGTGGATCGTCGTGCTCACGGCGCTCGTCGCCTTCGGCGCAGCGATCGCTGCGCACGCGCAGCCGATCGTCGACCCACCGAGCCGCGTCGCCCGGCTGAGCGATGCCTCCGGACAGGTCTGGCTCTTCAGCGCCGACAACAACGAGTGGGTCGCGATCTCGCGCAACCGGCCGCTCACGACCGGCGACCGCATCGCGACCGACAACGGCGCGCGCGCCGAGGTCACGCTCGGCTCGACGACGCTGCGCCTCGATGCGGCGACCGAGCTCGAGATCGTTCGTCTCGACGACGGCCGCTTCGCGCTGCGCCTGCACGGCGGCAGCGTCGCGGCGCGTCTGCGCAGCCCGCAGTCGTTCGCCGAGTTCGAGCTCTCGACCGACGAGGGGCGCTTCCGCGCGCAGACCGTCGGTCGATTCCGGTTCGACCGCTTCGACCAGGCGAGCGAGGTCACCGTGTTCACCGGGCAGGCGATCTACGAGGCGCGCAACACCGCACTGCCGGTGACCGCCGGCCAGCACGCGCAGTTCTGGATCGACCAGGGCGGCGTGCCGCAGTACGCGCTGGTGCAGGTCACCCGCGACGAGTTCGCGGCCTGGAACGACGAGCGCGATCGCGCCGAGGACCGCGTCGCCCAGCAGCGCCGCTACGTCTCGCCGGAGATGACCGGCGCCGAGGACCTCGACCGCTACGGCACGTGGGAGCAGACGCCCGAGTACGGCGCGCTCTGGGTGCCGCGCCAGGTGCCGGTCGGCTGGGCGCCGTACAGCGTCGGCCACTGGGCGTGGGTGCGGCCGTGGGGCTGGACCTGGGTCGACGATGCGCCCTGGGGCTTCGCGCCGTTCCACTACGGACGATGGGTCTATCGCCGCGACGTCTGGTGCTGGGCGCCGGGCACGTACGTCGCGCGTCCGGTCTACGCGCCGGCGCTCGTCGCCTGGATCGGCGGGCCGAGCGTCAGTATTTCGATCGGGATCGGCGGCGGCGGACCACCGGTCGGCTGGGTCCCGCTCGCGCCGCGCGAGGTCTACGTTCCGCCGTACCGCTACACGCAGCGCTACGTGCGCGAGGTCAACGTCACGCACGTCACCAACGTCACCAACATCACGACGATCGTCAACAACCGCAACGGAGAGGCGGATCGTCGCGACTTCGCGAACCGCAAGTTCCCGAACGCAGTGACCTTCGTGCCGCAGGAAACCATGCTGCGCCGGCAACCGGTCGCTCCGGTCGCAGCGCAACTGCGCAACGACCCGAAGGTGCGTTCGCTCGTCGCCGACGCGGCGCCGCCGCCGGTGGTGACGGCACCGCCGGTGAGCGCGCCGCCGCCGGCGCAGCGGCCGTCGTCGCAAATGAGGCCGCCGCGGCCGCCGTTCGAGAACCGCGCGCCCGGATTCGCCGGCCGGCCCGAAGCGGCGCGTCCGCCGGGCGTCGTCGAGTCGCAGCGACCGGATCCACGCGCGGGCACGGCGCCGCCGCCGCGCGCCGAAGTCGCGGCGCCGCCGCCCCGGTCCGACGCCGCTCGCCCCGACAACCGCGGCGGACGTCCCGAGCCCGGACGCGGCAACGAGCGCGGCGGGCCGCCGGTGGTGACCGCTCCCAATCCCGCGGTCGCTCCGGCGCCGCCGAGCGTCGGCACTGCGCCGGCGACCGCCGCGACGCCAGGCGGCCCGCCGTTTGGCAGTCGCGGCGTCCTCGTCGAGCCGTCGACGCGTCCGCCGACGCGCGGCGGTGCGCCGAACGAGAGCGTCGCGGCGCAGCCACCGCGATCCGAAGCGGTCGTGCCGCCGAGCCCGGTGCATCGCGCCGGGCCGCCGGGCGAAGCCGGCGGTCGACCGGCGTACCGTGGCCGCGAAGCAGCCGACGACGACCGTGGCGGACCGAAGCCGGCCATGCCACCGCCGTCGCGCATCAACGCGCCGCGCGAAGCCGCTCCGGCGGTGCGCGAGCCCGCGCCGGCGATCCGCGAGAGCGCGCCGCCGGGACGCGAAGCGCCGCCGCGCGCCAATCGTCCGCCGGAAGCGGCGGTCGCCCCGCCGCAATCGCAACGTCCGCCGGTCGCTGCCGCAGCGCCACCGGCCGCGCCGCCGCCGGTGGCGCAGCGTCCGCCCCCCGAGCACAAGATGACCCGGCCCGAGCCGCCTGGCAAGGAAGAACGGCGCGACGAGCGGCGCGAGGGCGGCGAGAAGCAGCGCTGAGGTGCGCCTTGCCGCTACTTGAGCAGCGGCGCGAGGACCGGCCAGACGTTGGCGAGCATCGTCGGGTGCGCGCTCGCGAGCGGATGGATGCGGTCGGGCTGGAACATCGCCTCGGCCTGCGGCACGTCGGCGATGCCCTTCAGCAGAAAGGGAACGAGCGCGGCGCCCTCCGTCTTGGCGACGTCGGCGAAGAGCGACGCGAAGCGGTCGCCGTAAGCGCGGCCGTAGTTGGGTGGCAGCTGCATGCCGACGATCACGACCTTCGCGCCTGCGGCTTTCGCGAGCTTGGTCATTTCGACGAGATTGGCGCGCGTCGCCTCGAGCGGCAATCCGCGCAGCGCATCGTTGCCGCCGAGCTCGATGACGACGACGGCCGGCTTCTTCTCGCGCAGCAGCGCAGGCAGCCGCGCGAGGCCGCCCGCCGTCGTGTCGCCGCTGATGCTCGCGTTGACGACGTTCGCCGCGATCTTCTCGCGCACGATCCGCTCCTCGAGCAGCGCCACCCAGCCGGTGCCGCGCACGAGGCCGTATTCGGCCGACAGGCTGTCGCCGACGACGAGGAGCGTTCGCGTCGCGGCGGCGAATGCGGGCATCGCCGCCGCCGCGGCGGCGAGTGCCAACGCCGCGCTACAGTGCGCCAGCCAGCGTCGGCGCGTCATCGCCATCGACCATCACCTTCATGTCCGAGCCGATCATCGCCGTCGAGCGCCTGACCAAGCGCGTGCACGACTCCACCGGAACGCTGACGATTCTCCACGAGATCGATT
>Ga0207689_10001409_pt1 | contig 22958 bp, 21 predicted proteins | sample KBSMisM52_FD_184312 | JGI IMG/M metagenome (GOLD analysis project Ga0207689, IMG submission 184312) | Miscanthus rhizosphere microbial communities from Kellogg Biological Station, Michigan, USA - KBS Miscanthus M5-2 (SPAdes) (version 2) | ecosystem: Host-associated > Plants > Roots >... | reverse complement strand
AAGTCGCACTTCAACGTCGTGCCGCCCGATGAGCTGATCGAGAAGTTCGGCGCCGACACGGAACGCGTCTACACGCTCTTCATCGCCCCGCCGGAGAAGGAAGCGGAGTGGTCCGACGATGCGGTCAACGGCGCGCATCGTTTTCTCGGACGTGTGTGGCACATGGGCGAGCAGATCCTTTCCTCGAACTCCGGCTCAGGGAACTCGTCCGCGCTCACGCGCAAGACGCATCAAACGATCGACGCCGTCACCCGCCGTTTCGATCGCTTCGAATTCAACACCGCCATCTCCGGCCTGATGGAGCTGTCGAATGCGATCGGCGACGCGATCTCCTCGGGTGATGCGGATGCGGCCGTGCTCCGCGATTCCTACACCACGCTGCTCAAGCTTCTCCATCCCTTCGCCCCGCACATCACCGAGGAGCTGTGGGCGATGTTCGGCAACGCGCCGTTCATCCTCACCTCGAGCTGGCCCAAAGCCGATCCGGCGCTGATGATTGAGGACGTCGTCACCATCGTCGTTCAGGTCAACGGAAAGCTGCGGGGGCAGGTCGAGGTCCCGAACCCGCCGGAGAAGGAAGTCGTACTTGCTGCCATTCGTGCCAACAGAAAAGTCCAGCAGTGGATCGAGGGGAAAGAGGTCGTGAAAGAGGTTTATGTTCCGGGGAAGCTGGTGAACATCGTGGTGAAGGGGTAGGATCTCCGCAGTTATGAGCACGTATCAGGCACAGGTGCAGGCGACCAAAGATCCCATCGTCGAAGCGTACAAATCAGGCATCGATGTCACGCTGATCCGTGAAAATCTGCGTCGAACGCCTGAAGAACGACTCCTTGCACTGCAACAGCTGCAGAGCTTTGCGCAGGAGCTCCGCAAGGGCGGCCGTGAAATGCGCCACCGCCGTCGATGAACAACTTTGAGCTGCTTCTCAATGCTCTGGCATCGTCGCGCGTCTCCTTCGTCATCATCGGCGGCGTCGCCGCCACCGTTCACGGCTCGGCCAGACTGACATCCGATCTGGACGTTGTGTATGAACGATCACGCGAAAACCTGGGCAGGCTGGTGGAAGCGTTAACGCCGCTCGAACCGTACTTGCGAGGCGCTCCGGCCGGGCTTCCGTTCCAATTCGATGTCGAAACTCTCCGCCGGGGTCTTAACTTCACGCTTACGACGACCGCTGGTCCGCTCGACCTTCTCGGTGAGCTCAGTGGCGTTGGCGACTATCGGGCTGTATACGAAGTCTCCGACGACGTTTCGCTTTTTGGCGCCTCACATCGCTGTATCAATCTCGACGCACTGATCATTTCCAAGCGGGCAGCTGGCCGCGCGAAGGACTTCGAAGCGGTTGCGGAGCTCGAGTTGATCAGAGAAGAAGGGTTGGGTGATTCTCAGGGCGATAAGCCGTGAAAGGACGTTGCCCCGTGTTACCTTTCCCCGAATGAAACGCCTCGTCCTCCTGCTCCTGCCGATGCTGGCCTCCTGCGGCTATGCGCTGGTCGGCAGTTCCAACAACCTGCTCGCTCCAACCGTCCACACGATCGAGGTACCGGCGTTCGTCAACCGCACCACGCGCGTCGAGCTCGAGCAGCGGGTGACGCAATCGGTCGCGGCGGAGTTTGTCTCGCGCGGCCGGCTGAAACTGGTCAACTCCACCGCGGCCGCCGACGTCATCCTTCGCGGCTCCATCGACTCCTTCGGCATTTTCCCGGTGGCGTTCAACGCCCAGGGCCGGGCAACCCAATACCAGATTTCCATCACCGCCAAGATCGAGCTGCTCGATCATCGCGCCGACGACAAAGTGCTCTGGAAGAACGACCAATACCGTTTCTCCGAGAACTATCAGGTGAACACCGAGTCAACCGACGCGTTCGACCAGGAGACCCGCGCCATCAACGAGATCGCGGTCCGTTTCGCGGAGTCGCTGGTGACGAACCTATTGGAAGGGTTCTAGCGTGGGTCGGACTCTCAGTCCGACCGGCTGATCAGGGTCTGAAGTTTTAGTGACGAGGTGTATTCACGAGAGGTCGGACTAGAGAGTCCGACCTACGTTCACTTCACCTTCGCCTTCTCCTCATCCTTGCGATCGCGAATCAGCGTTGATGCGACGAGGTAGATCCCGGCAATTGCGGCGATGAGGTAGCCGGTCACGGCCAGCGCCGGGTAGCCGAAGAGATGCGTCCGTGTTGGGACGCGCATCATCAGCGATGAGGCGATCAGCAGCGCGGCGATGATCACGCCGACGGTGATGCGGTTGGCGATCTTGTGGATGCCGGCCAGGAACTGCTCGGCCTGCGTCAGCTTCAGACTGAACGACAGCCGGCCGGCGGCGGTCTGGTCGATGATCTCGCGGGCGCGGTGCGGCAGGTCGAGCGCGAGCTGGTTGAGGTCGAGCAGGGCAGGGTAGAAATTGCGCGGCGCGAACTTCTGGGCCAGCTTCTGCACCATCAGCGTCTCCGCGTAGTCGCGGATGACCACGTTCGGGTCGTACTCGGGATCGAGCCGCTTCGTGATGCCGTCGAGGTGCAGCAGGGTCTTGGCCAGCATGGCCAGCTCGCCGGGCGCCTTCAGCTCGTTGTTGTTGGCGACGGAGATGACGTTGAAGATCAGCTGGCCGACGTTGATGTGCCGCACGTCGAGATCGTGGAAGGCCGCCACCAGCGCAGAGATCTCATGCACGAAGCGAATGGCGTCGAAGCCTTCCTGCACTCGCGATACGCGGACGCACGCATCGGCGACCTCGGCGCCACGATTCGAGGAGATGGCCAGCAGCAGTTTGATGATCTCGTCCTGAAACTCGCGGCTGATCCTGCTGACCATTCCGAAGTCGAGCAGCACCACCTCGGCTTGATTGCCTTCGAGGTCGCGCACGAAGACGTTGCCGGGATGCGGATCGGAATGCCAGATCCCGTCGACGCAGATCTGCTTCAGGTAGGCCTTTGTCAGCGCCGAGGCCAGATCGGCGTAATCGTGATCGATGATCTGCAGCGGCGTCAGCTTCGACACCTTGCGCCCGCGCACGAGCTCCGTGGTCAGCACGTGCCCGGTGGTCATGTCGTTGACGACGGTGGGGATGTAGATCTGCGGGAACTCGGCGAGGTTGCGGCGCAGGATCTCCATGTTCCGCGCCTCCTGCTCGTAATTCAACTCGTTCATGATGGTGATGCGGACCTGCTCGAGCGAGCCGACGAGATTCAGCTTCCGGCCGACGTCGCTGTGCTTCTCGATCGTCGCGGCGATGTCGGCGAAGACTTCCAGATCGTGCTGCACCTGCTCCCGCACGTTCGGACGCTGGACCTTGACCACAACCTCGCGGCCGTCGCGCAGCACCGCGCGATGGACCTGGCCGAGGGAGGCGGCGGCGAGGGGAGTGGACTCGAAGGAATCGAAGGCTTTCGAGATCCGAACCTTCAGCTCCTCTTCGACGATGCGCTCGACGTCGGCGAACGAGAACGGCTCAACATCGTCCTGCAGCGACTCCAGCGCGACGATGTACTCCGGCGGCACGACGTCGGGCCGCGTGGAAAGAATCTGGCCGAACTTCACATAGGTCGGCCCCATCCCCTTGAGCGCGTTGGCGAAGGCCTCGGCGCGCCGGGCGACGTCCGGCTCCATCTCCGCCGAGGCCTCCTCGGCGACGACGATGTCTTCGGGCGAAAGCGAAAGGTGGAAGTCTTTGCGCCCATATTTTGTAAAGAGCACGAGCAAATCACGGTAAGCACCAATATCGCGTGGCTTCAGCATTTCGTGGATGAGTTTGCACGGCGCTTGCCCACTTGCGGCAGGGCGTTTTTCGGTTTCAAATGCGGGCGGACGAACGTAGGTCGGACTCTCTAGTCCGACCTCTCGTGAATACCCCTCGTCACTGAAGTTTCAGACCCTGCTCAGCCGGTCGGACTGGAGAGTCCGACCTACGTTCAAGGCAGCACATGTTAGGATTCACCGATTCCAATCAGGAGCTTTCAACGATGTCTATTCTCAGAACGCTGTTCACCTCGGAGTCGGTCACCGAGGGCCACCCGGACAAGATTGCGGACCAGATCTCGGATGCCATTCTCGACGCCGTCCTGGCCGAAGACCCCACCGGCCGCGTGGCCTGCGAAACGCTCGTCACCACCGGTTTGGCCATGATCTCCGGCGAGATCACCACCAGGACGTACGTCGACTTTCCGTCGATCGTGCGCAGCACCATCAAGGAAATCGGCTACACGCGGGCCAAGTACGGCTTCGACAGCGAGACCTGCGCCGTCGTTTCGTCGATCGACCCGCAGTCTCCCGACATCGCCCAGGGCGTTGATACCGGCGGCGCGGGCGATCAGGGACTGATGTTCGGCTTCGCCTGCCGCGAGACGCCGGAGCTCATGCCGCTGCCGATCATGCTGGCCCACAAGCTGGCGCGCCGGCTGGCGGAAGCGCGCAAGGCCAACGAGCTCGATTTCCTCCGTCCGGACGGCAAGTCGCAGGTGACGATCGAATACGAGGGAAAGCGTCCCATCCGCGCCGCGGCCATCGTCATCTCCACCCAGCATTCGCCGAGCATCAGCCACGGCGATCTGAGTGACGCCATCATCGAGACCATCATCAAGCCGGTGGTTCCGCCCGAGTTGCTCGACAGCAACACCAAGTTCCACATCAATCCCACCGGCCGCTTCGTCACGGGCGGACCGCAGGGCGATACAGGACTGACCGGACGCAAGATCATCGTCGACACGTACGGTGGTCGCGGCCGACACGGCGGCGGGGCATTTTCTGGAAAGGACCCCACGAAGGTCGACCGCTCGGCGTGCTACATGGCCCGCTACATCGCCAAGAACATCGTCGCCTCCGGGCTGGCCGATGAAGTGGAAGTGCAGCTGGCCTACGCCATCGGCGTGGCCGATCCGGTGTCGGTCTACGTCGACACCTTCGGCACCGAGCGCATCGACCAGCAGAAGATCGTCGACTTTGTGCGCGAGAACTTCCTGATGACGCCGCGCGGCATCATCGAGTCGCTCAAGTTGCGCCGTCCCATCTTCAAGAAGACCGCCGCCTACGGCCACTTCGGCCGCACGGAGCCGGAATTCACCTGGGAAGCGACGGACAAAGCGGAAACTCTGCGCAATGCTGCAGGGGTGGGGGCGGAGGCGGTTACGGCGTAAGCCGCGCTTCGCGCGTTGTCTGCGCTGACGCGCGTTGTCTGCGGCTCCGCCCGCGTTGTCTGCGCTGCGGCGCGTGGCAGTTGTTCACGCTCACGTGTTGCGCTCAGACCACGCGCGTGAGCGCAGACAACGCAAGCGCAGCGCCGCAGACAACGCGCGTCAGCGCAGACAACGCGCGAAGCACAGTTACCGCACCACGTACTGGTACGCCACCTCGACCTCGTGCACGACTTCGACCGGCTTGCCGCTGACCATCATCGGCCGCCAGCGCCAGTTCTTGATCGTGTTGATCGTCTCCTCGTCGAAGATCGGTGAGGAGGCGTGCTCGAGGATCACGATGTCGGTGATGCGACCGTTCTTCCCGATCGTGTAGCGCACCACGCAAGTCCCTTCGAGATGCAGTCGCTGCGCGTTGGCGGGATAGTGCGGATAGACGTGATCGATCTCTTTCAGCGGCAGATTGGCGTCGCGGTCGACATAGACCCGTCCGTCGTCTCCGAGCTTGACGCCCTTGAGGCCGATCTCGTGTCCCGTCCCGCCAACCTGACCGCCGGGAACGCCCGCCGGCGGATTCCTGTCAACCGCCGCCGGAACAGCATTGACCGGCGGGGGCTCGACCGGCTGCGGAACTGGCGGCTTCACTTCCGGAATCACGTCCGGGATGATGGTCGGCGCGACGATCTGGGTCGGGGCGGGCGGCGGAGGCGCCAGCCGCGATAACGGCAGGATCGGCTTCGGCGGCTCGATTTTCGGCGGCGGGGGCGGGGGCGGCGGAGGATCGGGAACCTGCGTCAGGTTGTAGGCCACGTACATCTTTGGCGACTGCGTGGGGAAGCCGACGTTCCAGAACACCGTGGCGAACGACGCTCCGACCACGGCCACGTGCACCGCGATCGAGATCGGGAGCGACTCGTAGAAAACGCGGCGGCTGCGCTTGATGAACGCATTCGGAGCGACGGTTTCGAACATAGGTGATGGGCGATTGGGACGCGCGAGAATAGCACCAATTTCCGCGCCTCCGCGTCACATTGTGGAGTGCCGTCACTGGCGATCGGACATCCGTCGTGCCATGATCTGCGCTCCTTTGGGACGGGAGAGAGATGGCGCGCTACATCCAGCGAATCACGCTGCTCGGGAGGCAGAAGTGGATCGGCTGGGAGATCGATGGTGTCGGGACCGAGATCCCGGGCCTCATTCTCGCGGACGATCTGCCGGAGGAAGATCTGCGTAGCCGCGGCGTCAAAGAGTTCCGGCCGATGCCGTTCGAGACCTTTCTGGAGATGAATCCATCGGTGGACTCGCCAGCTGCCGGCGACCTTCTCGACCAGGATGTCGAGTTCCGGCTCGATGCGTTGCAGGTCGGTATCGAGCGCCTGCGCGGCCGCGGAGATAACGCCGTGCCGCGGGCGCTGCTCATGCACATGTTCGGGAGCGCCGTCCATCTCAATCATCCGCGCGTCATCCAGCGGCTGATGGAATGGGAGCAGCGCGGCGCGGTGGAGTTCGTCGGTCGGGAAGAGTGCTATCTGCGGATTCTCGGTCCGCTGTGACGGTACACTCCCGCGCATGAAACGGATCGTCTTTCTCATCACACTACTGATCGCCGGAGGCGCCTTCGCCGCGCCGAAAAAAGCAACGCCGCCGATGAAACCGCTCACCCCTGCCGAGCTACACGCGCTCGCTCACGACTATTACGAATGGCAGAAGAAGACCTATCCGGTCGGCGCCAGCGATCAGGGGTTCCACGCCGCCGACGACAAGCTGGACGACTTCTCGCCCGCCGCCATCGCCCGAAACGCCGCGCACGTGCGGGCGCTGCTCGATCGCGTGCGGGGCGCGAACGTCACCGGCTGGTCGAAAGACGACACCATCGACTGGCTGCTCTTTCGCGCGCAGCTCGAAGGGGCCGACTTTCCCGAGCGCGTGCAGAAGCCGGAAGAGACCGATCCGCAGGTGTACGTGGGCGAGGCGAGCAACGCCATCTTCTCGCTGTTGAAGAAGGACTACGCCCCGGCTCGCACGCGGGCGCTCGCGGCGACGGCGCGGCTGAAAGCGATGCCGGCCATGATCGAGCAGGCCGAGCGCAATCTGAAGAATCCCGTCCGCCTCTACGCGCAGCTGGCCATCGATTCGGCGCGCTCCATCGATCCTCTCTTCTCCTCGAGCCTGATGACCATCGCCGGCGATCTCTCCGCCGAGGAGCGGACGTCGCTCGATGCCGCGCGCGAAGACGCCATGGCCGCGCTGCACGACTTTGCCGACTGGCTGGAGAAGGGTCTCCCGAAGATGACGGCGTGGAAGCCGATGGGGGAGGCGAACTACAACTACATGCTCCGCCACATCCTCCTCCTGCCGATGGATTCGCGCGACGTGGCCCACCTCGGCGAGGTGGAGCTGGGACGGTATCGCGCCCTCGAGGCCATGCTCACCGATCCGTCGATGGCCGATCCGAATCCGGCGCGCGTGAAAAACATCCCGCCCGATCAGCAGGCCTTCCTGGCCGCGTACGAAAGCCGCGAACAGGAGATGATCGACTTCCTCAAGCAGCGGAAGCTGGTGACGCTCCCGCCGTACCTCGGGCCATTTCAGATTCGACAGTTGCCCGAGGCGTTCAAGCCGACCAGTCCGGGGGGATTCATGAATCCGCCCGGCATCTACGACGCCGACGACGGCGGCTTCTACTTCATCCCCACCTACAACCCGCAGAGCCACAACTTCTACATCCGCGCCGCCATCGAAGACCCGCGCCCGATCCTCGGGCACGAAGGCATCCCCGGCCACTTCCTGCAGATCTCGATCGCCAATCACCTCGAGAACGAGGTCCGCCGTCATCACGCCGAGACCGTCTTCATCGAAGGATGGGCACTCTACGGGGAGGAGATGCTGGTGCGCGAGGGTCTGTACGCGCCGGAGTCCGCGGGCGCGGCGCAGGTGCTGCGGCTTTCGCGCTACCGCGCGGCGCGCATCGGTGTCGACGTAAATCTCCACACCGGCCGCTGGTCGTTCGAGCAGGGCGTCAACTATTTCATGGAGGGCGGAGGACTGGACAAAGAAGCGGCGGAAGGGGAGGCCGCGGGCGCTGCGTCGTCTCCGACGCAGAAGATCAGCTACATCACCGGCAAGTGGCAGATCATGCGCCTCCTCGGCCGCTATCGCGACGCCAAAGGGGCCGACTTTCGTCTCGGCCAGTTTCATGATGACCTGATCGCGCACGGTTCGCTGCCGGTGTCGATCCTGACCTGGATCCTGCTCGACGATCCGAGCGAGATCGAGCACGCCACCGGGATGAAGTTCGCGAAGTAGAATCCGCCGTTTGGAGGTGCGCGATGCCTGTTGTCGAAAAATACGAGCCCGGAATGTTCTGCTGGGTCGAGCTGGCCACGCCCGACGCGGCGGCCTCGAAGAAGTTTTACACGTCGCTCTTCGGATGGGCGGCCAACGACATGCCGGTCCCCGACGGCGTCTACACCATCTTTCAGAAGAACGCCCACGACCTCGGCGCGCTGTATCAGAACAAGGATGTTCCGCCGAACTGGGCCTCGTACATCAACGTCGACAATGCCGATCACTCGGCGAAGAAGGCGCAGGACCTCGGCGCAAACCTCATCGCCCCGCCGTTCGACGTGATGGACATCGGCCGCATGGCGGTCGTGGCCGATCCGCAAGGGGCGACGTTCTGCCTGTGGCAGGCCAGGAAGCACATCGGCGCAACGATTCGCGGCGAGACCGGCACGCTCTGCTGGAACGAGCTGATGACCTCGGACATTGTCACCGCGCGCGACTTCTACACGAAACTCTTCGGCTGGAACCTCAAGCCCAGCCCCGACTACACCGAGATCAGCGCAGGATCGACCGGCATCGGCGGCATGATGCAGATGACCCCCGACATGCAGGGCATGCCATCGAACTGGGCACCGTACTTTGCCGTCGACGATTGCGACGCCACGGCCGACCAGGCCAAGGCCCTCGGCGCCCAGATCTACGTAAAGCCAACCGACATCCCCAACACCGGCCGCTTCGCCGTCCTCGGCGACCCTCAAGGCGCGCAGTTCAACATCATCAAAGTGGCGATGTGAAGACAGCGCTAGCAGCGATAGCCTGCCGCAAGTGACAGCCCCCTCATCCGCCTTCGGCACCTTCTCCCCCAAGCTGAAAAACGCTTGGGGGAGAAGGGCTCTCGAGTGGGGAGTAGCGGTATTTGTTCAGTGGGTACGCGCGGTGATTTTCTCCCCCTCTCAATGCTCGGCACACCTCCCAATCGAGAGTCCTTCTCCCCCAGCGCTTTTCAGCTGGGGGAGAAGGTGCCCCTTCGTCGCTAACGCTCCTCAGGGCAAGCTCGGCGGATGAGGGGGCGTTTTCGCGAGATCCCTACTTCTTCCGCGTGTAGTTGATCTCCATCATCTTGAACATCTTCCCGTCCGGACCGGCGCCCCACATCTCCAGGGTGTGGTGATCGTCGTCGACGACGGTTACCTTCTCTTTGACCGGTGACGACTTGCCGGTCATCGGATCGTCCATGGTCGAGCTGAAGGTGAAGGACTTGCCGTCCGCCTCCGCCTTGCCCGACGAGATCATCATCGACGTCGACATGCTGTCCATCCACGAGCCGACGTACTTTTTCTTGATGTTGTCGTAGCCGGTGTAGCCGACGCCGTGGAAGGGCATTCCCATGAACGTGCCGCTGAACTGCTGCTGGAGCCAGCGACCGTCGAGGGCCCAGCTGTTCTCGGCCACGCCGTCGCCCGCGGTCGGAGGTGCGCCGGGCGCCATCCACATCTTGACGTTGGCGTTGAAGGTGCCGGCCATCGGACTGAGTTTCTTGTGAGCATCGCCCGGCGTGGCGGCTTTCATCATTGCCTCCATCTCCGCCTGCTGCTGGGCGGCGGATTTGGCTTTCGGGTCATCGGCAAACGCCAGGGTTGCGGTAACTGCGACCAGGACTGTGGCGGCCAGGATTCTGCTGCGCATAAATCATCTCCTCTTTCAAAATCGATCGTTGTTGATCGAGGAGAAGATTGTAAGTCGCGCGTTCCGGAATCTACTTGGTGTAGACGGTTACCTCGGCCGAGGAACCGACAGCCACCTGGTCAGCGGGCGGACCGCTCCACGAAATGCGTACCGGAACGCGCTGCACCACCTTCACGAAATTGCCCGAGGCGTTGTCAGGCGGAAGCAGTGAGAACGAGGCGCCCGTCCCGCCGGAAAGGCTCTCCACTTTCCCCTCGAAATCGCGCCGGCCGACGGCGTCGATGCGGATCGTGGCCCGCTGCCCGGGCCGCATGTCGCGCATCTGCGTCTCTTTGAAGTTGGCGAGAACGTAGGTCGTCCGCGGCACCAACTGCACCACCGGCATGCCCGCGGTGACGTACGACCCGGCATGAACGGCGAGCTTCGAGGCGATCCCGTCGCGAGGCGCGACGATCTTCGTGTACGACAGATTCAGCTGCGCCGCTTTCACCGCCGCCTCGGCGGTGGCGACGCGCGCGTGCGCGAGGCGGGCCTGCGCCTGTGCACCCGTGATCTGCGCCTGTACGGGCTCGCTTTGCTGCACACGTCCTTGTGCAGCCTGAACATTGGCCTGCGCTGCCTGGCGGGCGTTCTCGTTTCCGATCAGCTTGGCCTTCGCCTGCGCCAGATCGGCATCGGCCGCTTCGTGCGCCGCGCGCGCGGCGTCGACCTGCGACTTCGAGATGTCGCCCTTGCCTCCGAGCTCCTCGGCGCGCTGGAAGTCGAGCCGCGCTTTCTCCGCATTCGCGCTCGCACGCGCCACCGACGCGCGCGCTTCGTTGATCGACGCCGCCGAGCTGTCGACATTTTCTTTCGAGCTTTGCAGCGCTCCCTGCGCCGAGGTCAGCGCGCCGCGCGCCGTGGCCGAGGTGACCGCGGTGCGGGCATCGGCGTCGGCGGCCTGCGCCTGCGCGGTCTGCAGATCGCCCTCGGCCTGGGCCAGTTTGACCTGCGCGTCTGCAGGATCGAGATCGGCGATCGGCTGGCCGGCGTGGACCGGCTGATTCTCCGATATGTAGACAGCGGTTACCTGTCCCGCCACGCGTGCGGCGACCGGCACGATGTCGGCGGCGACCTGCGCGTCGTCGGTGACTTCCTTGCCGGCGGATAAAAACGCATAGATGCCGTAGCTGATCAGCAGCAGGACTACGGCGCCGCCGAGGATCAGATAGAGGCGCTTCGCTTTCGAGGAAGCGATCGCCGGCTCGTGCTCGGCGATGTCCGGCATGTTGCCGGCGATTGGTTCAGTCGTCGTCATTTACATCTCCACGTGTACATCGATCTTTTCCCCGGCCTTCGGCGCCTTCAGGAAGAAGACGAGCGGAAGGACGCAGAGAAACAGGATTCCTGAGAGGTAGAACAGCTTTTCGAACGAGATCAGCATGGCCTGGCGGCGAAGCTGGCCGTCGATCATCTGCGCGGCCGCTCGGCGCGCGGCGCCGACGTCGAGTCCGCGGCCCTGAAGCATCCGCTGGATGGCCGCGAGCCGCGACGCCATCGCCGGCGACGAGATCGAGAAGTGAGGCAGCATGTCGCCGCGAGCTTTGGTGCTGAAGCGTGTCAGCAACGTTGCGAACAACGCCAGCCCGACCGAACCGCCGGTCTGGCGAAGCAGGGCATTGAGCCCAGTGGCGTCAGACAATCGGTGACGCGGAATCGTGCTGAGGGCCATCGTCGTCAGCGGGATGAAGAGACAGCTGAAGGCTACGCCCTGGATGATGAGCACCTGGACGACATCTCTGGACGACGTCGCCAACGTGTAATGCCCCATCTCCCAGGCTGTGTAGGCAAAGAGCACGATGCCGAAGGCCACTACAAGACGTGGCGAAACTTTGTTGTAGATCCGTCCGACGATCGGCATCACCACCAGCATGCTGAGACTGCGCGGCATCATGGCCAGACCGGCCTGAGTCGCCGAATAGCCGAGAAGAATCTGCATGAAGAGCGGGATCAGGAACGTCACCGCCATCAGCATGGCGAACATCACCGCGCCGATCAGCGTCCCGGAGGTGAAGACAACGTCTTTGAAGAGCGAGAAGTCGACCGCGGGCACGCGCGCGCTCAGCTCGCGGATGACCAGTGCCAGCAGCGAAACGATCGCCACCAGGGCGATGATTTTGATCTCGCCGGATTGGAACCAGTCATTCCGGCCGCCCTCTTCGAGCACGTACTGCATTGTGCCCAGTCCGATGAAGAGGAGGGCGATTCCGCCCCAGTCCATGTTCTTCCGCTGGCGGATGGCCATCGTGTGCATGGCCGCGCGAACGTCTTCCGGCTCGTGGACGAAACGGGAAACCATCAGCAGGGAGATGATCCCGATGGGGACGTTGATATAAAAAATCCACGGCCACGAATAGTTGTCGACGATGTAGCCGCCGAGGCTCGGGCCAAAAGCGGGGCCGAGCACGACCGCCATGCCGAAGAGTGCCATGGCCATGCCTTGCTCCTTCGGCGGAAAGGTCTGGCGAAGGATGGCCTGCTCGGTCGGCTGCAATGCCCCGGCGCCGAGGCCCTGGAGGATGCGGAACGCCACCAGCAGCGGCAGCGTGCGCACCATCCCGCAGAGCGCGGAGCCGATGACGAAAAGCGCCAGGCAGACCATGTAGACCCGCTTCTGGCCGAACAGCCTCGCCAGAAATCCCGTCAGCGGCATGACCATGACCGTGGCGATGACGAAGCCGGTGGTGACCCAGGTGATCTGCTCGATGGTCACGCCGAGCGAGCCGGTGAGATGCGGGACGGCCACGTTGACGATGGAGGCGTCGATGGCTCCCATCAGGGTGCCGAAGGTGATCGAGACGGTGACCAGCCATTTGTTGACCGGCTTGCGCTCCTGGGCCACCGCGCCGCCGGCCGCGGGGAACGTCGCGGCTGCCGAGGTCACGGAGTCGCTCCTGCCATGTATCGCCGGATGCCGCCGGTGGCGTGCTCGTAGTCGAACTGCGCCGCCGCGGCGTCGGCCTGCGCGGCGATGACGTCTTCGTGCGCCTGGCGATAGGCGTCCTGCGCGCGATCGACTTCGACCGGCGAGCCGTATCCGGCCGCGCGGCGATCGCGTGCGACCGTCAGCGCCTCCTCGGCGACCGTCACGCTTTCGTTCGCCACTGCCACCCGCGCTTCAGCGTTCTGTAGCGTCATCAGCGAGCGGCGGACGTCCTGCTCGACGTCGCGCTCGATCTGCGTTTTGCGGATCTGCGCGTCGTGCAGCTGCACTTTGGCGCGAGCGATGTTGGCGTTCAGATCGGCGTGAAACAGCGGCACGCCGAGGTTTGCGGCGATGCGGCGTGTCCAGAGGAGATCGGTGGAGTGATTGCCGCTCATGTCGCCGAGGAAATCGACGGAGACGCTCGGCAGCAGGCGCGCCTTTGCCGCGTCGACCGTGAGTCGCGCCGCTTTCTCCATCTCTTCGGCTTCGCGTAGTTCCGGGCGTTGCGTGCGCGCGGTGGTGAGCGAGGTGTCGACTGCGGGGACAGTCGTCGGAGCGGCTGCCGTATCGGCGATGACGATCTCGCGCGATTCATCTGCGCCGATTGCATTCAGCAATGCCAGCGATGCGTTCTGCTTGTCGTTCTGCGCGGCGAGGAGCGCCTGCCGCGCGCGAGCCAGCTGCACGTTCGCTTGCGCGACATCGAGACGCGTTCCGGTACCGGCTTTGAACTCGTCCTGCGAGGTCTGCAGAAGTCGTGTGAAGAGTGCGATATCAGCTTGGCGCGCGTCGATCTGCGACTGCGCTCGCTGAACGATCAGATAGAGCCGCGCCACCGAGGCGGCGACGTCGTTCTCGGCCTGTTCGCTCTGATAACGGCTGGCGTTGGCCGTGCTCTTCAGCGACTGGTAATGGCGCAGCGCGGCCAGGTTGAACACCTGAACTTCCGCGGCCAGCTGGGCGTCGGTGACGTTGAAGGGACCGACGACGGGCGGCAATCCGGGCAGCGAGAAGCCGAACGTCTGCAGGTTGATCGACTGGTTGTAGCGGATGAATCGCGCGTCCGCCTGAGGCAGCAGCGAGTTGAAGGCCTCCGACCGTGCGATGCGCGCGAGCTGCTCATTCGATCGCGCCAGCTCGGCCTGCGTCCCTGCGCCGAGGGCCATGCGGATGGCGTCGCCGAGCGTGAGGCGGAGCGGCTCCGCTTGCGCGTGCGCACTGACGGTGATTGTGAAGAGAAGGAGGGAAAGTCGTTTCAAATGCATACGTCGAAATGCCTTGCGTGGGGCTGCAATTCGGCCGCCACCACCGAATGACCGTTCGGTCAGTTTGGAGGTAAAGGCAATTTTCAAGCTTGTCATTCCGAGCCGGCGAAACCCCGGAGGGGTGAAGCGCGGCGAGGAATCCCCGGCTGAAACCGAGGCTGAAACCGTGGACGATCGGATCGCGGCTACCGGCCGGGGATTCTTCGCCGTCCTCAGCCCCATCCGGGGCATCGGCGGCTCAGAATGACAGGTTGGTGTTTATTTCGCCGCTGTCGTCGCTTCAACCGCCACGTGCTCTTCGACGAACTCCGGATCCCACGGTCTGCTGATCACGCAGGAGTTGATCCCCCCCACGCCCATGCTCAGCTTCCCGCTGTAGCCGCGGTCGACGGCGCAGCCGTCGCTGGAGACGAATTTCGCATCCTGGATTTTCACGTCCGCATGCAGCTCGCCCTCGGTCAGCGCAATCGGGTAGAGGCGTCCCTTCGACATGCCGAGGTGTTGGGCGGTCAGCTCCCAGGCGCCGCCGACGGACATGCCGTGGCCGAAGGTGCCTTTGCGGGCGGTGAAGAGGACGTCGGCGTGCAGCATCTCCAGCGAGTTGGCGATCTCGCTGGCGTCGCCGGGCGTCGCCGTGGCGTGCATGTCCCAGGTGGTGACGTCCGAGGCCTGCACCTCTTCCATCGCCTTCTTCATCGCCAGCTGCGGTCCGCCCTTCGACGGGGTGATGATGTGATGCGCATCCGACGAGGTGCCGATGCCGACGATCTCCATCCCCACGGGACGGAAGCCGGCGGCCATCAACTCCATGGCGTCGCCGACGATCCAGACGCATGAGCCGCCGGCGATGTGCGTTCCCTTGAGCGCGGTCAGCGGGCGGGAGACGTCGGCGTCGGCGGAGAGGACGTTGGCGTTGTAGAAGGCGGAGATGACCATGGCGTGCGGCGGGGGATCGGTCATGCCGACCACGACCGCCTTCGCCTCGCCGAGGTTGATGGAATCGACGGCCATCTTGAGGGCGACGCCGAACGAGGCGCACGCGGCCACCGGCGCGAAGGCCGGGCCGACGATGCGGCCGATCATCGACACCTGCGAGGCCGGGATGTTGGCGATGTTCCAGAGCAGGTTGGGTGAGACGGCGGCCCACGGTTCGTCGGGGCAGCCCCATTTCTTGTTCAGCGCACGGATCTTGTTGAGCTTCTGGCGGATGGTGCTGAGTGCTTTCGTCGATCCGGCGGAAGGCGGTACCGGTTCCGACTGGATGTCGGCCGCTTCCGCCAGGTAGCGAATGAGCTCGTCGCTCCTGACCGCCCAGAATTCTTCCCAGGCGTGTTTCGCATCGATCCAATCTTCGGAGCCGGCGGTCAGCTCCTTCGGGTTTTGCGGCGCGGCGGGATCGGGCTGGCCGCCGCGGTGCGCGCGCAAGGCGGCGCAGCGTTCGGGCGCGGCCCAGAATTCGTACCACTTGCGGAGCGCGCGATCGTAGACCAACGTCTCGGCCGCGGTCACGGTCAGCTCGCCGAGGCCGGTGCCGATGTAGACGTGCGCCTTCGTGCCGAGGGATTGCAGGTACTCCTCGATGCCGGGATTCTGCGACAGCGACTGGATGAAGGCGCCGATGCACGACTGCACCATCGGTCCCATCTTGTCCTTGAGCTGGGCGAATTTGGCCGGCGGAAAGCGCTGATCGAACCAGTCGTGGTAGGTTTCAAACTCGAATTCAGGGTAGCCGACGAGGAAATTCGAGGGTCCGAACCCTCTGAATGGAGTGAGCCAGCTGTCGGGGCGTTCGAGGTTTCGCTCGAAGGTATCGATGTTGGGAGACTTCGGCGCGACCACGCCCCATCCGAAAACACCGATTCGCTTCCGCGCGTCCATCGGGGCGCATTGTAGGCGAATCCTGTCAGGGAAATTGCATGGTGGCGTGAATCCGGCTTTGATCACTCCTTCGATGAGGTGTCCGTGAAAAAAACAGCGAGGTTGTCGCTCCTGATCGTGTTGTCGCTCGCGCTTTCGATCCTCGGATGCCGGGGCGGGAAGTCGTCCGCGGCGACCTCGACGAACCCGACCACCCAGACCATCGCCCCCGCCGCCGGCCAGCCCTCGACAAATGGCGGCGATGCCGTCACGCAGACGGTCGACATCGAAGACGGCCGCTCGGAGGACGACGGCGGCGTGCTGACGAACCCGCAGAAGGCGAAGACGACGACGGCGAAGGTGGCGAAGCCGCCGGTGAAGAAGAAGTGATCAAAACCTTCCAACCACAGAGACACAGAGGACACGAAGCCTCTTTGCTCTCTGTGTCTCTGTGGTGAAAAGCCTTTGAATTACGACGCTTTCATCGAGCGCGATCTGGATGCAATCCCTGCCGTGATCGCATCGTTCCGCGCGAACCATTCGGCCGAGGAAGCATGGACCGCCGTCACGAGATTTGCCGTGCTCGCGTTCGCGCCATCGCAGCATTCGAAGCACGCCCTTCTCGCCTGCCTCTCGGCCTGGGATCTTCGCGACGACCTCGGCGATCGCTTCGATGACGCCATCGTCCAATGCGCGATCTATGCGTCCGCGAGCCGCCAGCCGTGGAGCGAGCCGCCGATCCTCGATCCTCCGAAGCTCGATCCCGATCAGCGCGGCGATCTCGAGGAACTGCGTGCCGCGATCACAGCCTCCGATCGTCTTCGCGCCGAGCGATGGCTGGCCGCGCGCTACCGCGATCCCGATCTCGCCCACGATTACTTCACCGCCGCCTCCGACGATTTCGAAGACCTCGGCCACAAGCTGATCGTCGCCACCGCCGCCTGGCGCCTCGCCGATCTCCTCGGCGAAAAGGGACGGTTCGCGATGCTGCGGGTGGGCGTGTGGGAGATGGTTGCTTACAACGGGAGTCGAGAGTCGGGAGCCGGGGAGCGGAGCGTCGATTCGGTTTGCGCAGGCCTGGTTGCGAACGTCATCGCGAATGGCGGCGATATCGTCAGCGCGCACTCGATGTTTCTCTTCGACGCCGCGCTTCAGACCGGCGACGATTCCGTGATCGCCCGTGTTGTAAGCCACCTGTCGAGCGTTAGCGGATCTCCGACTCCCGCGTCCCGAACCCCGGCCCCCGCACCTCTCATCTACTCGTTCGCCCGCGACTACGGCGCGTGCCTCAAAGCGCACGCCGTCGCCAAACGGCTGCGATTGCGGTTCCCGAATGCGGACTTCGATGGCATGCTCGTGGCCGTGAACAACAATCTCGAGACCTCACCATCCTCCGAGGGGATGGCGTTTGCGTAGGGCGCTGCTCCTCTTCGTCGCACTGTTTCTCGTTGGGTGCGCCACCGCGCAGACGCCGGCGACGCTGGCGCGGCGGATCGAGGCCATCACCGCCAAGGTGCCGCTCGATCAGGCCATCTGGGGCATCGACGTCGTCGACGACACCGGCAATACGCTCTACGCCCGCAATGAGCGCACGCTGATGACGCCGGCGTCGAACCGCAAGCTCTTCGCGGCGGCGACGGTGACCTCGTGCAACGCGCTCGACCGACCGCTAACGACGGAGCTCTGGCGCGATGGCGACGACATCGTCATCCGAGGAGGCGGCGATCCCTCGCTCGGCGGACGATGGGCCTTCGATCGTGACGCGGTCTTCGCGCCATTCGTCGCCGCGCTTCGTGCGCGCGGCATCGGCGAGGTGCGCAATGTGATCGCCGATGTGTCGCTGTTCGATCGCGTCACCATTCCCGGCAGCTGGAAGGCCGGCAACCTCGGCAGCGACTACGCCGTCCCGACCGACGCGTTGGCGTACAACGAGAACGTAGTCGGCATCGTCGCCGATCACTGCGCGGATGCGATCGTCGCTACCGACCCGCCGTTCGTTGTCGCCGCCGCGGCGGTCTCGTGTGGAAAAGGGGAGCCGGTCGTCCGCTCCGATTCGAGCAACGTCATCACATTAGCTGGCAGCATGCCCGAACACTTTCGAACGCTGGCGGGCATCGGCGATCCCGCGCTCTACGCGGCGCAGGCGTTGCGCGACGCCCTTCGCCACGCCGGGATCCGCATCACTGGCAAAGCGATGGTCAACGTCATTCCGCGGGTCTGGCGCGAACGGATTGCCGTCATCGAATCGCCGCCGCTCTGGCAGATTCTCTCCGTAGCCCTCAAGCCAAGCCAGAACCTCTACGCGGAGATGCTCTTCAAGGGTCTCTCCGGCTCCTACGAAGCCTCGGAGGAAATCGAGCGCCGCTTTCTGACGACGGAGGCCGGGATCGCGGGCAGCGATTTCCACTTCGTCGATGGCTGCGGTCTATCGCCGGACGACCTGGTCACGCCGCGCGCGATTGTGACCATCCTGCGCTGGATGAACGACCCGGTGCGACGCGGCATCTGGTCGATGATGCTGGCCCAGCCGGGCGAAGAGGGGACATTGCGCCGCCGCCTGCTGCCGTTCGCGGGCCGGATGCACGGGAAGACCGGCACCATCAATGGCGTCAATGCGCTGAGCGGGATTCTCGAAGGACCGAACGGCAGGCACCGTTACTTCTCGATCATCATCAACCACAACGCCGGCGAGTCATCCGAGGCGCTGCATGCGATTGATGCGATCGTGGGAGAGATCGCGAAGTAGCTGCGGCTTCGCCGCGTTGTCTGCGCTATCGCGCGATGTCTGCCTTCGGCGTTGTCTGCGCTTCGCGCGTTGTCAGTTGTCGGTTCGTCGCGGGTTCATGAATCTCTGACTACGCGGCGCGCACGCCGCAGACAACGCGCGACAGCGCAGACAACGCCGAAGGCAGACAACGCGGCGAAGCCGCAGTCACACCAGCATCGAGAAGTCGCGCACGGCCTGCCTGAGCCGGTCCAGGTGGCGCGCGTCCTCGGCGATGCGTCGTTTGAGCTCCTCGGCGAACGGCAGGTCGTTCCGGCGCTCTTCGGCGGTCCCGTTCGATTCGAGGAAACTGATCCACTTGTCCGGATCACCATCGAACAGCGACAGCAGCATGTGGATGCGCGCGAAGTTCGCTACCAGCACCGACAGATTCGCGGTTTCTACCCAGTCGTAGGTCTCGACGGCCATTGCCTGCACGGACAACCCCCCAAACTAGGAGTGACGGAAAGGCGTCTGTCCCTACCCACGGAGCCAAAAATAAAACTTATTTAATCAATCGCTGCGAGCTCAGCCGTTTGGCCCGTCCACATTCCGTACGACAGGCATCGCACGCAGGTGAATGTGTACCCGGCCAGGCCGGTGTCGGGATTCTCGGAGGACTCGACCACGAGCTCCGACTGGCAGCGATAGCAGAGGTTGGCGTCGCCGCGCTCGATGTTCTCCAGAAAGCCTTCCACCTGCTGCCGATGAAACTCCATCTGCTTCGGTCGCTGGGGAATGGTGATCGATTCTTTTCCGCGCGGGCAGGTCAGGACGATGTGATCGGCAAAGGTGGTCTGCACGAAGCTGCCGGTCATGAACACACCGCGGTGTTTCGGACACTCGACCGGCTTCCCGCTCCAGAAGGCCCGAGCCAGATCGCGAAGTTGTTGTACGTCGTTAGCCATAGGTTGCGAAGTTTACCTGACGCGGATGTGGGAGCGCTGGCGTCCCGCCGGCTGGCTCGGCGCGCGTCCTCGCCGCCGTGGTGCTTGGCAAAATATTGGGGTCTGACCGGAAGGCGGCGGGACGCACGCCTGGCCAGCCGGCGAGGACGCCAGCGCTCCATCGAACGCGTTACTCGCGCTTCCCCGCCTCGATCTCCCCAAACACCCGAAGAAAGTTTCCGCCGAGGACCTTCTCCACATCGCCCTCGGACATGCCGCGTTCGAGCAGGCGGGCGGTCAGCATCGGGAGCCCGGATGCCGTCTGCAAACCGGTGGGCAGAGCCGGGACGCCATCGAAGTCGCTGCCGATGCCTACGTGATCGATGCCCGCCACCTCGGCGGCGTGGAAGATGTGATCGGCGGCGTCGTCGAGCGTCGCCTGAGGGCTGCCGAGGGTATTGAACCATTCGAGATAGAGATCCCAATCCGTAGCGTCGTTCGGCATCTCCTCGGTACCGCCGGCGGACTCGCTTTTCACGCGTTTCTGCGAATTCATGATCACCTGCGCCACGGCATCGTTCAGAAACGCGGAGAAGAAGTTGATCATGCAGACGCCGCCGTTCTTCGCCAGATCGCGCAGCATCTCGTCGGTCATGTTGCGGGGATGGCGGCAGAGCGCGCGGCACGACGAGTGCGTGGCCACGACCGGCACGCGCGTCGTCTCCAGCGCCGCGTAGTAAGCCGCGTCGGAGACGTGCGAGATGTCGACGATCATGCCGAGGTCGTTCATCGTGCGCACGACCTCGCGTCCGAAATCGGTCAGACCGTTGTGGCGGCCGGCGTCGCCTGACGAATCGCACCAATTGTTGGTGTTGACGTGCGTCAGCGTCAGATAGCGCGCGCCGAGGCGGTAGAAATCGCGCAGGATCGACAACGAGTCTTCGATGGCGTGGCCGCCTTCGACGCCGATCATGATTGCGATCTTGCCGTCGTCTTTCGCTTTGCGGATGCCCGCCGAGTCGTTGCAGAACGTCAGCAGATCCGGCTGCTGTTGAACCTCGGCGTGAATGAGCTCGATGACGCGATAGGCAAACCGCGCCGCTCCCCGGCCGGCGTAGAACGGCGGCACGTACGACGCGAAGAAGGATGCGGTGATCCCGCTCTCGCGCAGCGATTTCAGATCGAGCTGGGCCTCGGGATCGTGCTCGCCGAGATGCAGATTGTGCCGGAGCAGCCGGTAGGGCGTGTCGCAATGCCCGTCGACGATGATGGCGCGGTTGTGGATGGATGAAGTACTCATTGGCGCGCGGGATGGTACCCGATTGTCATTCTGAGGCCGGCGTAGCGCGGCCGAAGAATCTGCACTACGCTGCACTTGCCACAGGCGCTGCCACTGGAGATCCTTCGCCGTCCTGCGCCGCTCGGCTGCTGCGCAGCCGCGGCTCCGGCGGGCTCAGGATGACAAGAACCAATGAACCTCTCCCGACAGATCGCATGGCGATACCTGCGGCGACCGACGGACCGACTGGTCTCGGCGGTCGGATTCGTCTCCGTCCTCGGTCTCGTCATCGGCGTGATGGCGCTGGTGATCTCGATGGCGTTGATGACCGGCTATCGCGGCGATCTGCAGAAGAAACTGCTCGGCGGGAACGCGGAGATCTTCGTCTATTCCGTCGGCGGACCGATCGCGGATACGAACCGGCTGGTCTCGCTCGTTCGAGGTGCGCCGGGTGTGGCCGAGGCCGCGCCGGTGCTGTTCAAGAACGCGCTGGTGACGACGGAGCGGAGCGCTACCGGCACCGAGGTGATGTTGAAGGGGATCGAGCCGGGGCGGGGGAAAGAGTCGCCGATGATCGGGAAGATCGTCGGACCGCGAAATGCCTTCGACACGCCGGAAGGGGAGCGGGGCGTGGCCATCGGCCGCTACCTGGCCACGAAGCTCGGCGTGACGAAGGGGCAGTCGATCAGCATCACCGTTCCGGTCGAAGACAGCGGCAGCTTCCTGCCGCGCAGTGCGTCCTTTGTCGTGACCAACGTCTTCGACACCGGCTTCTACGAGTTCGACGCGCGCTGGCTGTTCATCGATCTGCACGAAGCGGAGGTGCTGCTCAACGCTCCGGGCGCGGCGAATCTGCTCGAGGTGAAGCTTGTGCCCGGCGCGGATCTCGACCGCGTGTCGCGCGCAATCGACCAGCGAACGGATCATCGCTACGCCATCAGCGACTGGCGGGATATGAACCGCCAGCTCTTCTCGATGCTGAAGATCCAGCAGCTGGTGCTCTTCATCGTCATCGGCCTGATCGTCTTCGTCTCCACCTTCAACATCGTCTCGACGCTGATCATGACGGTGCACGAGAAGCGGAAGGAGATCGGCATCCTCTCCTCGATGGGGGCGGAGTCCGCCACCGTCAGCCGGATTTTTGTCTGGTACGGGACCATGGTCGGCATTCTCGGCACCGCCACCGGCATGCTGCTCGGCGTTTCGATCTGCTGGGTGATTACGCGCTACAACCTGGTCTCGTTCCCGCCGGAAATCGCGCAGGTTTACTTCGTGTCGTCGATCCCGTTCGTGACCCGCCCGATCGATCTGGCGATCATCGGCGCCTTCTCGCTGATCGTTTCCTTCGGAGCGACGATCCTGCCGTCGTTGCGCGCGGCGCGGTTGAATCCGGTGGAAGCGCTGCGGCACGAGTAGCAAGCGTAGCGCCGTCGGCTCGACGGCTGTACCGCCAGAGGCTCGCTGGCCGTTTGCGTCACTGCCGCCGAGCCGGCGGCGGTCCAGCCGTCGAGCCGACGGCGCTACGCGTGCACCATATAATCCGCCCGATGCCCGCCCGACTCATTCTCGAAGATGGAACTGTGTATGACGGAGAGCCGTTTGGCGCGAATGCCAATGCCATCGGCGAAGTCGTCTTCAATACCTCGCTCACCGGTTACCAGGAGATCGCCACCGATCCGTCGTATCGCTTTCAGATCGTGGTGATGACGTACCCGCACATCGGAAACTACGGCATCGAAGCGGCCGTGGCGCAGAACGAACAGCCGCAGGTTGCCGGCTTCGTGGTGCGCGACGCCATCGCCGAGCCGTCGAACGCGAATTCGGAGATGTCGCTGGCCGAC
>Ga0207689_10001408_pt1 | contig 22963 bp, 20 predicted proteins | sample KBSMisM52_FD_184312 | JGI IMG/M metagenome (GOLD analysis project Ga0207689, IMG submission 184312) | Miscanthus rhizosphere microbial communities from Kellogg Biological Station, Michigan, USA - KBS Miscanthus M5-2 (SPAdes) (version 2) | ecosystem: Host-associated > Plants > Roots >... | reverse complement strand
GGAAGCCTCCTCTGTGAAACTCTGTGTTCTCTGTGGGTAAAAGCTTCAAAAGCGAAAACCCACAGCGAGTTTTACAGAGGCATCACAACTTAGTGTTTCATGAACAGCTTTAAATCCACAGTGTCACCCATGATCTTGTACCCGCCATCAGCCGGATGCAAGTGATCGCCACTATCAGCAGCCTCAGAAAGATGAGCCGGATTCTTGGCGTCCCTGGTGGCAGCGTCTAAGTCGATAAATGCGTCAAAGTGGCCGCTGGTGCGTATCCACTGATTGACTTTCTGACGATCGGCTTCACCATCGGGTGTGAAGTAGAAAGCGCCCTCGTAGGGGAGAATTGTGGCTCCATACACGCGGATGTTATGAGCATGAGCACGAAAAATGATCTGCTCGTAGGCGGCAATCAAATCGTCTGCAGTGGCTGCTTGCTCATTGTGTTCCTTGGCGCTGACTCGTGTTCCAAGGTCATTGACCCCTTCCAGAACGATCAACCAACGCACTCCATTCTGTGCCAGAACATCGCGATCAAATCGTGCCAACGCATTCTGCGCTGCGCGGTCGTGAATCAACCGGTTACCGCCGATGCCTTCATTCAGAATGGCAACGTTGTGAGTCTTCTTGTTGGCTTGCAGGCGCCGCGCTAGTTCGTCGGGCCAGCGGTTGTTTGCATTGGTCGTAGACTTGGAGCCGTCAGTGATGGAATCGCCGAGCGTGACAATGGCTCCGGCAGATTTATCGGCGAGTACCTCTACGCCATTCAGAAAATACCAGTGATCGACATACACCCAGGTGGGCATATCTTCCGCGGAAACTGCGTCGCCGGCATGAAAGTAAGAAGTCGCGTGCGAAGCAGGGTGAGTCGTGAACTGTTCCGGCGAGCCATTCAAGCGGATTGTCACAACCAGATCAGACAATGGAGCCAAGTCGAAGTCGATGGGGTCCGAATAGAGCAACGCTCCCGGCGGGATCGTTACCGAAGAATTGCCGTGGAAAGTAAGCGCCTTGTCCGTTCCCGGCTTGATGGCACTGAGGCCGGCAGACAATGCCACGTGTGCCGAAGGGATCGTAAGCCCCGTGGTTCCGTATGCGTTGGAAAATCGCACCCGGATTTGTTTTCCACCAATTGACACGCGCACGATCTGCCGCAGCGTGGAGTCCGTGAAGGCAGGCGCAGGAGGCACGTTGCTGGCATCTCCCGGTTGGGCCGAGGTGGCCCAGGTCGCAACCCAATGAGTTTTGTTTTTGGCTGCATTTCCCAGTGCGGTGAAGGTGTACAACACAAGAAAAGAGGCGGTCAAAATCTCTTTAGACAAAGGATGTCTCCTTTAACAAACTTTATAAAGTAGTGATTAACGGCAGATTGCGTCAAGTTTTGAGAGCCGGTCTTCTGTCGGCGGAAATTCTAGATGCTTCACGCGCATCATCTGTTGCAAGAATGTCCCGCCCCAATTCGCGCCGAGAGGAGCATCGGTCGCGTAAGCCGGGTCGCTCTCGGCCTCCTGCAGCGTGATCAACTTAAAGTTCTTTTCCTTGAGAAGATCGAGAAGTTTGGGCAGCATGATGGTTTCGAATCCGCCGATGTGCAGAAGCATGATGTGCTTGATGTCGCGTCCATAAAGCATCTCTGACATCTTTTGCCCAACCGCGAGGGAATCAGCCGCACCGTCAAGATAACTTTTCTTCAAGGTCTCGATTCCTTGCTGGTCATTTTTCGCCAAGCAGCGAGCATAGGGTTCGTTATAGCCGTAATCGCCGAAGCTCAAGCTGACTTCTGCAACCCGGTATCCATGATTTTTGAGCAGCGTCTCCAGCGCGCGATGCTTTTCAACTGTGTCTCCCTCCTGCAGAAAAGGGAAGCGCAGCCAGTGCCAGTCCTGATCGCCCATGAATTTTTTCAAGACCGGTTCATTGGCGAGCAGGTCCTGCTCGAACGCGCCGGCGGAATTCGTATTGGCACCGATATGCGAGTAAGTGTGGCTTCCGAGAGGGAAGCCGGCATCACGCCAGAGTTGCAACACCTGCTCGCTCGAAGGATCTTCTGCAATGCGTTTGGCGTTGACGAACCCGTAGATCGGCGGAGCCTGCGCCGCCTGTAGAGCGCCAATAATGCTTTTGGCAATATCTGTGCGAGTAAGTCCTTGCGGGAGCGGCCCGTGAGATGGCAGGTCGTCAAATGTTAGTGCGACTGCTGCGGACCGAGTGGCTGCTGCCTTCATCGGCGGAGCATTGAAATGTCGACTGGCGAGAGTAATAAACGTCGGCCAGTTGGGGGCAGGAGTATGCCCGCCGCTGTGCTGACGGAAGGCGATGTCGCCGTCGATCAGCGGTGTTTCGATTAGGGGGAGCACGGTCGTCCCATCCATTGCACGTTGGTGGTCTTGCTCCCATTTCAGATGTACGGAGCCATGCGATGCAGCCTCCTGCGCTTGCGGCGAAACATGAATTGCGAACAAAGTGAGCGAGAGGCCAAGAAACTGTCGAATTGCTTTCAGCAAGTTTCCTCCACTAAATCCTTTTAGTTAGCGTGCGGGTTATTGCACAATCATTTCTAACGATTTGTAAGTTTCTCAGAACCCGGGCGGATGTTCACCCATTACATTGAAGGCTCGTTCCAACGCAATTCCCGCTTGGCACAACGTGCCTTCGTCGAACAAACGTCCGATGAGAGTGACACCATGGGGAACGCGCCGAGGCGGAGAAAATTTAGGCAGCGGATTTTTTGGATCAGGTGCCCAGTCACTGCGCGCTTCAGACACTTGGACAAAGCCTGCTCGTAGAGTGAGCGATGGATGTCCAGTAAAGTTGGTGATGGTCAACATCTCATCACGCAGCGACGGAACAAGCAGCAGATCGACTTCGGAGAAAACGCGGGACATCTCCATCGCCACTTTGCGACGCAAACGATCAGCCTGGACAAAGTCGACAGCGGAGAGAAACCGCGACTGCCGGAAAACATTCGGCCACGCATCGGGAACCTGTGCTTTCAGCTGGTTCAAACCTCCACTCAAGGTGAGTTCTTCAAACGCAGCCGCAGCCTCGGCAAAAAGAATCAGGAACATTGAATCGTAAGGCCAGTCGGGAATGCTCACCTCTACCGGCGTCATGCCGACTTTCTTCACTGTATCCAGGGCAACCCGATCCACATCGGTTGCAGGCGCTTCCTTCATCCATGGTGAAAAGTAGCCGACGCGCAATCCGTGCACGCTCGCACTCGCATCGAAGTCCAATTTGCTGGGCACGCTGGCAAGATCACCCGAGTCAGGTCCGGAAATTGTTTTAAGGATCAGAGCAGTATCTTCAACTGAACGCGTCATCGGCCCCAGCTTGTCGAGCGACCAGCAGAGCGTCATCGCCCCGGTGCGCGCGACGCGACCGTATGTAGGACGCAGTCCGTTTACGCCGCAGCGCATCGATGGGGCAATGATGCTGCCTCCAGTTTCGCTGCCAATTGAAAAGCCAACTAACCCCGCAGCCGTAGCCGCACCCGGCCCAGCACTCGATCCGGACGCGCCTTCTTCCAGCAGCCACGGGTTCATGGTCTGTCCACCGAACCAGATATCATTGAGCGCAAGCGCGCCCAAACTCAGCTTGGCAATCAGTACCGCTCCGGCATCGTGAAGCCGTTGCACGACCGTGGCGTCTTTAGCCGGAACGCGATCGCGGTATGGTTCCGCACCATAGGTCGTGGGAATTCCAGCAGTGTCGAGCAGATCCTTTCCACCCCACGGAATGCCGTGCAGTGGTCCACGATATTTCCCGCCCGCAATTTCCTGATCCGCTTTTTTCGCTTGGGAAAGCGCCAGATCACGCGTGAGTGTGATGATGCAGCGCAGCTTGGGATCAAACTGCCCGATGCGCTTCAAGTAGATTTGAGTGAGCCGTTCCGAAGTGAGCTTTTTCTGCTCGATCCAGCGAGAGAGCCGAGTCACCGGAGAATAGGCGATATCTTCATCGCGCGAAGGAAGCGGGCCGGGATCGGTATTGCTGCGGACAAAACGATCGCGCTCAGGTGTAGTTTTCAATCCGGGAAGAACCGGATTCCAAAGTGTGGCAGGTGACAGAGTCGCATCAAGCTCTGCTCTGCGCGGGCCGGTGCGACGTTCATAAACTGCCGCCATGGTTCGCCGCCAGCTATCAGCCGCGACATTGCGTTCGCTGGCAGTCATTTCAAACTGCACCAGTTTTTCCGCCTCGGCAAATGTCGCGGAAGAAACTTCTGGTCCGACTTCCGGAGCCGTGCCGAATGCGGGTGGTGCGCCGGGCGTCGGCTGGGACGGATTCTGTGATTGGCCCTGAGCTGCTGCGGCTCCTAACAAACTCAACGACGTGAGCGTAATGAAGTGTCTACGTGATTTCACCGATGATCTCCGCGCGATGAACTCTAACATCATTCGCGGCATGTTTTCGAGCGCAAGTAAAGATATGATAGCGAAGCGCTTGTGCGATCGCGTAGAAGCTAAATCGATTTTTTCCTGCAATATCTTTACGGCCACATCCCGAAAAGATTTACAGTATGTGCGCTATGTCTAAAGGCAAAACTGGTTTCTCACGCCGCAAGTTTCTGCAAACGGCCGCTTCCTCGGCAGTTTTGTTGGGTGCTCCCACCATCGTTCCGTCGTCTGTGTTTGGCCAAAAAGCGCCGAGCAATCGCATCAATATTGGCGCCATTGGCGTCGGCCGCATCTCGCGTGTTCACGACATGCCGGGCACTCTGAAGTACGACAACGCGCAGATCGTGGCTGTGTGCGATCTCGATAGCCGGCGTGTGGAAGAAGGCAAAAGGTTCGTCAACGACTTTTACAGCAAGAAAATCGGTAAGACCTACGACGCTACGCTCGGATACGGCAACTATCACGATCTGTTAGCCAACAAAGATATCGATGCAGTGCTAGTCAGTACTCCTGACCACTGGCACGCACTGATCGGCATTGACGCAGTCGAAGCGGGCAAGGATGTGTATCTACAGAAGCCGGCCTCACTTACCATTGCTGAAGGTCGAGCGCTGAGTAATGCCGTGCAGCGTACGGGAAGAATTCTTCAGATCGGCAGCCAGCAACGTTCGTCAGTCCAATTTCGTTACGCAGCAGAGCTGGTTCGTAATGGCCGCATCGGACAATTAAAGTCCGTGCAGATTGGATTGCCCGGCGATCCCTCGGGCGATGATGAACCAGAGATGCCTGTCCCGAAAAATCTGAACTACGACATGTGGCTGGGCTCGACTCCGACTGTCTACTACACGGAAAAGCGCGTACATCCGCAGGCTGACTTTGAGCGTCCAGGCTGGTTGCGCTGCGAACAGTTCGGAGCGGGCATGATCACCGGCTGGGGCGCGCACCATGTGGATAGCGCGCACTGGGGCATGAACGCTGAATACACCGGCCCAGTCGAAATCTGGGGATGGGCCGAGTTTCCAACTCATGGCTTGTGGGATGTTCACGGCAAGTTCAAGACGGAGTGCATCTACCCAAATGGCGTCCACATGACCATCAGCGGAGATTTCCCTAACGGCATCCGCTTTGAGGGAACTGAAGGGTGGATTTTTGTTTCGCGCGGAAACGAACAAGTGACCAACAGCGATCCGGTGGCGACGCTGAAAGATTCAAAAGCCCTCGCCGCCAGCGATCCGAAAATCATCACCTCAGTGATCGGCCCGGATGAAATTCGTTTGCCGGAAAGCAAAGAGCACCACGGAAACTGGCTGGAGAGCATCAAGTCGCGGCAACAACCCGTTGCGCCGGTCGAAGTCGGCCATCGCGCCTGCTCAACTTGTCTGCTGCATCACATGGCTATGAAGCTCAAACGGAAGTTGTATTGGGATCCAATCCACGAGCGCTTCAAGAATGACGATCAAGCTAACGCCATGCGTTCGCGTCCGATGCGGGCTCCCTATTCCATCAACGCGTGAAACGGAGAGAAAATGATTACCCGTCGAGACCTAGTTGTCGCATTTGCCGCAATCGCAGCAACACTCTGCATTGTTGCTGTCGCAGAGCAAAAAGCTCCCATCATGCAGTCCGCAGCTTTCGATTGGAATTCGATTCCAGTGAAACAAACCGCGGTTGGTTCTACGCGATCATTTTTCAGAGCTCCCACTGCGACTCTCGACGAACTCGAGCTGCATGTAACCACGCTAAACCCCGGACAATCCTCCCATCCTCCACATCAACATCCCAACGAGGAGTTGGTGATTATCAAGGAGGGAACAATCGAAGCGTTAGTGCAGGGAGAATGGAAACGGGTTGGTGAGGGTTCGGTCATCTTCAATGCTTCTAACCAACTGCACGGACTCAGAAATGTTGGTACAACTCCGGCGACTTACCATGTAATCAACTGGAAATCTTCCAATACTGAGAATACGAAATAAAGAGACTTTGCAACCTCATGCTTGAGCATTGCCCCGTCGCCAAGTTATCTCAGCCCATGAGAAAGTTTCAGGGTACTATCGCTTGGCCAGCTTTAGCATGCCGCACGAAACGCTGTATTTATAAGGTGAATCCTTTATTGGACATACGCGATAGCACCTTTAAAGCCCTAGGGAGCAACTGCCTTTTCTGCCTCCGCATCTCTTGCGTGCGGAGAAATTTATGAAACTCACAATAAGATCCACGACTTTATCGCTCTTTCTTTTTGTGGTGGCCGCCGCCTTCGCACAAGGCCCGCGGGTTTTGCCATCAAATACTGAAATCAAGGTTCGTACAGCCACGGAAATCCCTGCCAAGCCGGCAGCCAATACAACCTATTCAGCACGGCTGGCCGACGACGTGCTCGATCAATCGGGAGCCGTCGTCATCCCTCGCGGTTCGGAGGCACGTTTAGAAGCCTATCCAACCGATGATGGCAAGGATACTTACCTGGACCTCAGTTCTGTGACCGTCAACGGCCGCAAGTATTTGCTGAATACGCAAGACAATGCCAAGAGTTCGTCTGCTCCCGGTGGCCTGGGTGCGAATAAGCGGACTGCCAAGTATGTCGGCGGAGGCGCCGCAGTCGGCGCACTGCTAGGTGCAATATTTGGTGGTGGGAAGGGCGCTGCGATCGGTGCACTGGCAGGTGGCGGAGCCGGTGCTGGCGCGCAAGTCTATACAGGGCGCGACAAAGCGATTCCGGCTGAAACCGTCCTCACTTATAAATTGGCACAGAACCTGGAACTGCAGCCCCAGTAGTCAGGAACGAGTGATCAATGAAAGACTCGGCGGAAACGCCGGGTTTTTCTTTTTCCAGAAATTCTTGAGCCACTTTTCTCCCCACTGCGCGTTAGTAGACAGGGAAGACCAAGGAGGCCCGAAAGCCTATGACAACGCCAAGATTTACGCTGTTCGCGTTTCACGACGCTGACGGGGAAAAAATAACCCAAACGTTTTTGTTTGAAGGCGGCAGGTTGCCGCCGCCCTTTTTCTACTCGAAATATTCTGTCCTGCTTCTTGATTCCAGTTTCAATCGCGCGGCATCGAAAACCCTGACTGTGTATGATGAACGGGCGCGTTGCTTACGCCTGCGCGTGAATCAGCTGAGGGTGTTATGTGATCGCTCGATCCTCGAACACCGGGCTAAAACTGGAGAAGGGTAATGCGCAAGTGGTTTCCCTTGTATTTTGGAGCAATCGTTCTCGTCTTCATCGCGTCCAGCTTCCTTTTCGCCTATAACGCAGACTTTCATAACGCTCCAGATTCTGCCAAAGCGACGCAGAATCCCTACGAAGGTTCGGCCGATGCCGTCACTGCGGGGAAAGCGCGCTACCACCTGCGTTGCGCGCGTTGTCACGGAGAGCGCGGTGAGGGCTCGGGGAATATTCCGCCACTACGGGCAGCGATTATCAGAAGAGTCACAGCGGGAGAGATGTTCTGGTTTATCACCAAGGGCGATGTAAAAAACGAGATGCCCTCCTGGGCGAATATCTCGAAAGATGAACGTTGGAAGATCGTCACATATGTGAAGGCGATGAACGCAGCGAGCACGCCGACAGCCGTGCCAGTCAGTACCGGTGCTTTGGGGAAACTAAACCTGCCCATGCCCCAGCCACCTTTCTCCGACTTCCGCACGCAGGAGCCGGGCAAAACGAGAAAAATTACAGTTGCTGATTTGCCAGCACCATTCGCGACGCAGTCAGCGCAGAACGGGCCTCGCATGGTGGCGCGTCCTGCGGACGCGTGGCCCAAAGCTCCTGCGGGATTCAAGGTGGAACTCTACGCCGCAGGACTCGACAATCCCCGCCTGCTGCGCACCGCGCCGAATGGCGACATCTTCCTGGCAGAAATGGATCCAGGGAAAATTATGGTTTTCCGTGGCCTCAGCGAAGGCAGGCCGGAACTGACTGGAGTCTATGCCACCGGGTTGAATCAGCCGTACGGCATTGCGTTTTATCCTCCCGGACCGAATCCGCAATGGCTGTACATAGGGAACACCGACGAAGTAGTACGTTTCCCATACAAAAATGGCGACCTGAAGGCGACAGCGAAACCTGAGCATGTTGCGGATTTGCCTTCCTCCCGCGGCGGCCACACTACGCGCGATGTTGAATTTTCCCTCGATGGCAAGACCATGTTTGTCGGCGTAGGTTCGCGTTCCAATGTGGATGATCCGGATAACACACCAGGAGAGAAAAACCGCGCCACCATATTGGCGTTCAACCCCGATGGCTCCAACTTGCGCGTTTATGCTTCCGGAATCCGCAACGCGGGAGGCGGTATGACCGTTAATCCCAAGACCAATGAATTATGGTGCTCGGTGAACGAACGCGACGCGCTCGGAGACAACCTGGTTCCCGATTACATCACTCACGTGCAGGAAGGCGGATTCTATGGGTGGCCTTGGTACTACATCGGAGGCCATCGAGATCCACGGCACGCAGGGAAACGTCCGGAATTGAGAGATAAAGTCATCGTTCCTGATGTGTTGTTGCAGCCTCACAATGCTTCGCTGCAATTCCTTTTCTACGACGGTAAGCAGTTTCCGGCTGAGTATCAGGGAGATATTTTTGCCGGACAACATGGCTCGTGGAACAAGGCTGCCCGAACTGGGTATGAAGTGATCCGCATACCGCTTCATGGGACTGGCCGTGCAACTGGCGAGTATCAGGATTTTCTGACGGGGTTTGTCCTGGATAACGGAGATGTATGGGGACGGCCTGTCGGAGTTGCGCTTGCCACCGATGGATCGCTGCTCGTGAGTGATGATGGCACGGGATCTATCTGGCGAGTGACCTATGTCGGAAAGTGATCTGCCCTAAAAGAAATCCATCGAAATACGCCCGAACGGTCTACGAACCCGATGATCTATCGCAGTGCCATGTTGTCGGGCCAGCCCAACGCCCGTTGTGAAAAGGCTCTGCAAGTCCAGGCTGCTGCTGGAGAAAGCACATCCAGCCGATAAATACACGTTTTTCTTTGCGTTCTTTGCGCGATTTTCTTTGTCCTGTGCGGCGCAATCTTTTTCGATCCGTCACAAGCAAATTCTTAAGAACGGAAAGTACCCACGGAAAGACGCAAAAGGCCGCAAAGGTATCGTTCCGAGTATCTCTTTCTATCTCTTGCGGAATTTCGTGCTATGCTGCGCTCAACTTTCTATTCGCACAGGATGGCTTGTGCTCGTCGAACTGAGACTGGAAAACTACGCGGTCATAGACAGCTTGGTAGTGGAATTTGCCTCAGGGCTCAATCTTCTTACGGGAGAGACCGGAGCGGGGAAGTCCATCCTGATTGATGCATTGTCCCTTCTTCTGGGCGAAAAGGCCTCTAGCGACATCATCCGTTCGGGCGCAGAAAAGGCGGTGATCTCCGCAGTCTTTGAAGTGGAGAGCAAGTTGGCCGAGCAGGTGCTCGAAGACAACGGCCTCGATGGCGAAGATGCCTCGCTAATTCTGCGCAGAGAAATTTCCCCAGGGGGGAAAGGGCGGGTTTTCGTCAACAATCAGCCGGCGACTGTAGCGGTGCTGCGGCAACTCACGCCGCACCTGGCTAATATTCACGCACAGAATGAATCACTGCTATCGTTCGGTGCGGCCGCTCGGCTCGGGTTGCTTGATGTGTATGCAGGAACGGATCTTGAGGGAACCGCAGAAGCTTTTTCCCGATGGAAGTCCATCGCCGGTCGAATCGAAGAACTGGAACGCAATGAGCAAGATCGCTTACGTTTGCTCGACCTCTGGACTTTTCAGAAAAGAGAAATCGAAGACGCGAAACTTCAGGCTGGCGAGGATGAATGCTTGGAAGGCGAAAAGCGTGTATTGGCGAATGCGGAGAAAATCTATGGCTCTGCCATGCAGGCTTTCGATCTGCTGTACGAAGGGCCCGCCTCCACTTCGGCATCATTGCGCTCCGCACAGAGACATTTAGAAGAGCTTTCCCACTTCGAGCCGAAGTTTCAGGAGGCTCTAAGTGCTCTGGAAAGTGCGCGCATCAGCGTAGAAGACGTAGGCGCCAGCTTGCGTGACTACGCTGGAGGAATCGAAGCCTCGCCGGAACACCTGGCTGAAGTGGAAGATCGTCTGGCATTGTTAGACCGCCTGAAGCGCAAGTATGGTCCAACGCTCGACGACGTTATCCGCCACGGGAAAGAAGTCACCCAGAAAGTTTCGGAGATGGAGAACAAGGACGAAGCATTACGCCAGCTGCACGGTGAATTGTCCAAGGCGGCCGAGCACTATTTGAAGTCTGCACGAACAATCTCCAAGAAACGATACGAAGCCGCGTGCAAGCTGGAGAAACTGGTTGAATCTGAAATTAACGATCTGGCCATGAAAACGAAATTCCAGATCGAGGTCAGTGGTACAGATGAAGAAGGGAATTGGTCGGGTTCCGGCTTCGATCAGGTTGTGTATCTGATTTCCACAAATCCCGGGGAACCGCTGCGTCAGCTGGAGCAGATTGCCTCAGGTGGCGAACTCTCACGCGTCATGCTAGCGCTGAAAGCAAGTGTAGAGGCGGGCGGCACGGCTCGCAGTCAGAAACGCACAGGAGCCCTACAAAAAACCCTTGTCTTCGACGAGATTGATACCGGAATCGGTGGACGCGCTGCCGAAGCAGTCGGAAAGAAGCTGAAAGCTCTATCGCGGACAAATCAATTGATATGCGTTACACACCTTCCCCAGATCGCCACTTTTGCTGATCATCACTATTTGATCGAAAAGAAAACCGCAGGTGGGCGTACCCGGACGACAGTCCGACCTATTTCTGGCGAAGAACGCACCGAAGAAGTGGCGCGGATGCTGAGCGGAGCCAAACTGACCGAAACCTCACGCAAGCACGCTGAGCAGATGATTAAACAAAACGCTTAAAACGGCCAGGAATTAAAAAACAGCCCAACTCTCCGCTTGCCAAGAGTTGGGCTGAGTCGTCTTAGAAGTCGATCTTGGTGTCCAAAGTGAGTGAGTGGACCGCCACTTCAACTTTGCTGTTGTTGTATTCACCGGAGAGCAGCGAGCTGGTGCCCACGCTCTGCGACGCCGTCAACTGCACCTGTTAGGCCAGGTCCAGGTTGTAACGTCCCTTGCTGTATCCGAAGCCGGTACCGAGGGTGTGCTGCAGGATCGCAGCCGTCATCGGAGTCAGCGTGGATGAAGGCACCGCATTGGTTGCGTACGAATAACCACCTCGGAAGGTGAAGTGTTCACCCATCGGCGATTCAACGCCCAGTCCGAACACGCCCTGGTCTTTCCACTGCACCGGAATCACATCGTTCAGGGCATCCGAACCAACGAAGCCGTTCAGGTCCTGATTGCTGCCGTTGGTCAAAAAAACCGGCAGGTGGTCGAAGGAGTTGCTCCAGTCAATCCAGTTGCCCTGCAGGTTTAAGCGAAAGCGCTTGTGGGCCTGCCAGGACACGCCAGCTGAAAAAGCCTGCGGGAACTTGGTCACGACTTCTGCGTCGTAGTGAAAGTCGCCCTGGAAAGTGGTTGCGCCCAGAGCGTCAAACTGCTGGCGGGCGTTGCCGGAGGCATCGCCGTGCGAGTGCACAGTGGTCTTGGTCTTGTAGGAAAGCCGACGGTGATCTTGCTGCTTGGCGTGTAAAGCGAGGAGCGGCCTTACCGCGAAGGCCTACCCAACAACCCCCTGAAACAACATAAAGAGCAAGAGCCGCAGACAAAGGCCGCCCTGAGCGCCACCGCTGGAAGCTAGTTTTCGGCTCAAAGCCATTCACCTCTAAAATTCTGCCAATTGCTGCTAATCCTTGGCCTTTCTATGGCTTACGTTGACCAAGCGGGTACCAATCAGATACCCTAGAGGTACTAATTCACAGTGGGGAAGTGTACCCTAAAGGCAGGAAAAGCCATTGCCTGACAATAAGACTCTATTGCTGTTAAAACCTCGGGGATTCTGTGCCGGGGTGGTGCGGGCCATTGATATTGTCCGTATTGCCCTCGAAGCCTTCGGGCCACCAATTTACGTTCGTAAAGAGATTGTCCACAACCGCTTTGTGGTGGAGGAACTTCAGCAGAAGGGTGCCATTTTTGTCGACGACGTGGATGAAGTACCCAATGGCGAGCGAGTCATTTATAGCGCCCATGGAGTGTCTCCGGAAGTGCGCGAGGCCAGCAAGGCCCGCAATCTCCGCGTGATTGACGCCACCTGCCCACTGGTCACCAAGGTTCACGTTGAAGCAGTGAAGTTTGCCAAGGACGGCTATTCGCTGGTTCTGATCGGCCATCGCGACCATGATGAGGTTATCGGAACGTTAGGCGAGGCACCTTTAGTCACGCAGGTTGTGGGATCTCCTGAGGAAGTTCGGACGTTGGAAGTTCCCGATCCGGAGCGCGTGGCTTATCTGACACAGACCACTCTGAGCCTGGACGAGACCAAAGACATCATCGCGGCTCTGCGGGCAAAGTTTCCCAAGATCGAAGGACCGCACGCGCAGGACATCTGTTATGCCACCGAGAACCGTCAGGTAGCTGTGAAGCACGTAGCCTCGGAGGCGGACTTGCTACTGGTTGTGGGATCGACCAACAGTTCCAACTCGAATCGATTGGTGGAAGTTGCGCGCAACCTGGCGACTTCATCGCATCTAATCGATAGCTACAAGGACATTCAGCCCAAGTGGCTTGAGGGCGTGAAGACCATTGCGTTGACCGCAGGTGCTTCCGCTCCTGAGTGTTTGGTGGAAGAGGTTGTAAAGTTCCTTGACGCCAAAGGTTTTACCAACGTGAAAGAACTGGAGATCATGCCGGAGAACGTGCGTTTCGGTTTGCCTCCTGAGATTGTGCAGGCTATCGCCGCAGCTCCAAGTGCAGCGCCTGTGAATTAATACTGCAAGAGATTTTTAACTATGGACGAGACCACCTCCCCGGCCTCTGTTTCCGCAGCGCCACAATTGCGCTTCGGTAAAATCGAAGATTTCACCAGTCGAATCTCGGCTGCCGTAGACGGCGCCCGCAAGTTTCTCTTCTCTCAGCAGCACGAAGATGGCTACTGGTGCGGGGAACTGGAAGCCGATACTACTCTAGAATCCGATTACATCCTGTTGCACACACTTCTCGGTACAAGCACGCAGGAGCGTTTCCAGAAGTGCGCCAATCATATTCTTCGCAATCAGAACGAAGATGGCGGATGGGGAATTTATCCAGGAAGTCCGTCCAATATCAGCGCATCAGTCAAAGCTTATTTTGGCTTGAAGCTAACCGGCTACAAGCCGGATCATCCCGCGCTGGTGACGGCGCGCAAGAAGATTTTGGAGATGGGGGGTGTGACCGAGGTCAACACCTTCACCAAGATTTATCTCTGTTTCCTCGGACAGTACGATTATGACGCTGTGCCCGCCATACCGCCGGAGATCATCCTGTTTCCCAAGTGGTTCTGGTTCAATATTTACGAGATTTCTTCGTGGTCGCGCGCCATCTTGGTGCCGCTGTCAATTTGCTATGCGAAAAAGCCCTTCAAGAAAATTCCCGATGAAATGGCAATTGACGAGCTATTTGTTGGCGGCCGCGACAAATCCCGCATGCGCTTGCACTGGGACAAAAAACTGATTTCCTGGCGGAACTTCTTCTTGGTTCTCGACCGCATGACCCACTGGTTTGAGACGGTGCATATTCGTCCACTGCGTTCGATTGCGTTGAAGCAGGCAGAAAAGTGGATGCTGGAGCACTTCGAGATGAGCGATGGTCTTGGCGGAATTTATCCGTCCATCGCCAATTCGGTGGTCGCCATGCGCTGCTTGGGATACTCGCTGGACGACCCGCAAGTAATCCGCGCGATTGACGAATTTGAAAAGCTCGGAATTGAGGAAGACGACACCTTTCGCATGCAGCCATGCAAGTCCCCGGTGTGGGACACGGCCTATGCATTGTTTGCTTTAGGGGAAGCTGGAATTTCCAAAAACGACGCGCGGATGGTGGAGACCGCCGACTGGATTTTGCAAAAGCAGGTTCGCCACGCGGGTGACTGGAAGGTGAAAAACAAGAAGGGCCAGCCGGGTGGTTGGTACTTCGAGTTTAACAATGAGTTTTATCCGGATGTGGATGATAGCGCGATGGTTTGTCTGGGGTTGAGCCGGGTTGAACATCCCAATGGCCGCTATCAAGTTGAATCGGTGCAGCGGGCGATTGACTGGATCATGTCGATGCAATGCCGCAATGGTGGATGGGCATCGTTCGACAAGAACAACGACCGGATGGTGTTCCAGTATGTGCCGTTTGCCGACCACAACGCCATGCTTGATCCGGCGACGGTCGACATCACCGGCCGCATCCTCGAGATGCTGGCTGCTTACGGCTACGATAAAAATCATCCCGCTGTACAAAAAGCCATCCAATTTATAAGGGATGAGCAAGAGCCTGATGGCGCATGGTTCGGCCGCTGGGGTACGAACTACATCTACGGAACCATGCTGGTCCTGCGCGGACTGGAAGCGATCGGCGTCGATGACCACGAGCCGTATGTTCAGTCGGCCGCCGAATGGCTGCGCATGGTGCAGAACCCTGACGGGGGATGGGGCGAGTCGTGCGGATCCTACGATGATCCCGACATGAAAGGTGTGGGCCCGAGCACTCCATCACAGACCGCGTGGGCGATCATGGGATTGCTGGCAGCGAACGATACCCGCAGTGATTGCGTGGCGCGTGGGATCGCATACTTGCTGTCGACACAGAAGCAAGACGGATCGTGGGATGAGAAGCACTACACGGGAACCGGTTTCCCGCGAGTGTTCTATCTTGGATATACGATGTATCGGCAGTATTTTCCGCTGATCGCGTTGACGACGTATGCGAAGGCAATGAAGGATAAAGATTAGGCTAAAAGATGCCAGTTCCAATTTCACAGATGTGGACGGTCGCAACTTATGTCCTCGGACAAAAGATCAAGGGACGCAAGCAATATCCCCTGGTCTTGATGCTGGAACCGCTGTTCCGCTGCAACCTGGCCTGCGCTGGATGCGGAAAAATCCAATACCCCGCACATGTGCTGAAGATGCAACTCACGCCGGAGGAGTGCTTCAAGGCGGTGGACGAATGCGGGGCGCCCACGGTCTCTATCCCGGGTGGCGAGCCTTTGCTGCATCCGCAAATCGGCGAAATCGTCGACGGCCTGGTAGCGCGCAAGAAGTACATTTATCTCTGCACCAACGCATTGCTTCTTAAAGAGAAGATTCACCTTTTCAAGCCAAGCAAATACTTGACCTTTTCTGTCCACATGGACGGCCAAAGAGAGCACCACGACTTCTCAGTCTGTCTCGAGGGCGGCTACGAAAAAGCCGTCGAAGGAATTAAAGAAGCCGTCGCCAACGGCTTCCGCGTCACCACCAACACGACTCTATTTGACGGTGCCGATCCCAAGAGCGTCCGCGCCTTTTTCGATGAGATGATGGATCTGGGCATCGAGGGCATGATGCTCTCCCCGGGATATTCGTATGACAAAGCTCCCGACCAAGGCCATTTTCTAGGCCGTGCCCGCACGCGCCGCTTGTTTCGCGGGATTCTGTCGAACCGCAATCCCAAGTGGAAGTTCAACCTGTCGCCGTTGTTCCAGGAATTTCTCATGGGCAAGCGCACCTACTCCTGCACTCCGTGGGGCATGCCGACCTACAACGTCTTCGGCTGGCAGAAGCCCTGCTACCTGTTGCAGGACGGCTACGCCGACAGTTTCCAGGAATTGCTGGCCAGCACCGAATGGGAAAAGTATGGCACCGAATCCGGCAATCCGAAATGCGCTAACTGCATGGTGCACAGCGGATACGAAGCCTCGTCGGTTGACCACACCTTCGGATCGTTGAGCGGTTTCTTCGCCACGGTAAAAGCGACGCTGTTCAGTCGCTATAATGATCCCGCAGCATTACGATTGCTCGACGAACCCGTGAAGCCAGTTCACAGCTTTAACCCCTTAGTACAAATCTCCAGCGACGTTGCTGAGGAGACACGGGTTTGAGCGGCCGGGAATCAGGCCGCGAAGCGCACAGCGCGGAAACCACCAACCCCGATGCGCTCGAAGTGGTCGCAGGTTTTCAGCATCAGAAGCTCGAAGGTTGGGTGCCAGATCTCGCCACTCCGGAAGAAACTCTTGCCGCGTTAGAGCAGGCCTTTGATTATCGCGGTGACGTCTCCATTACCCGCAAAGATGGCAGCAAAATCGAAGGCTACATCTTCGACCGCCGCCAGGGAAAATCACTTGCCGATAGTTTCGCGCGCATCCTTCCCAAAGATGGCAGCGGGCGCGTGGCCGTCTCCTACGCTGATATCGCGGCGATGGCTTTTACCGGGCGCGACATGGCCGCGGGGAAAAGCTGGGAGAACTGGGTCAGACAGTACTGGGAGAAAAAGGCTTCGGGGGCGGAAGATATTTCGCTTCAGCCGGAGGAGTTGGAATAGAAACTTTCAGCTATCAGCTTTCAGCCGTCAGCTTATGTGGTTTTGCTGAAAGCTGAATGGCTGATAGCTGACAGCGTTTATGAAAGCTTTGGTTACAGGTGCGACAGGTTTTGTAGGCAGCCACGTGGCCCGGGTACTCGCAGAAAAGGGTGCCGAGCTACGAGTGCTGGTTCGCTCCTCCAGCAACCTGAAAAACATCGAAGGCCTGAATGCAGAGCGAGTAGTTGGCGACTTGCGCGATGCGGATTCGCTGGAAAAGGCAATGTCCGGTTGCGATGCGGTCTTTCATGTCGCGGCGGATTATCGGCTGTGGGTGGATGATCCCGAACAGATGTACAAGGCCAACGTTGAAGGCACGCGAGCGTTGCTAAAAGCCGCGAAAGAAAGTGGCGTACGGCGGGTGGTTTACACGTCGAGCGTTGCCACGATGGGATTCATCTCGAACGGGCACTTGGCCGATGAGAATTCTCCTGTGTCGCTGGACAACATGATCGGGCCCTACAAGCGCTCAAAATTTATGGCGGAGCAGCTGGCTATGGAGGCTGGCCGCAAAGAGATGGACGTGGTCACGGTCAATCCGACGACACCAGTGGGCGACCACGACATCAAGCCGACTCCGACCGGACGAATCGTTGTAGATTTCCTGAAGAAAAAGTTCCCTGCCTATGTGGACACAGGTCTGAATCTGGTGGATGTCGATGAGTGCGCTCGCGGCCACGTGGAGGCATTTGAAAAAGGACAGAGCGGAGAGAGATACATCCTGGGTGGCGAGAATCTAACCCTGAAGCAAATTCTAGACAAGCTGGGCGCGATTACCGGGCTGCCATCGCCAACAATTAAAATCCCTTATGTTGTGGCCTTGGCGGCAGGCGTGGTGGATGAAGTGTTTACCGGCCGGATTATGGGCAAAGAACCGCGCGCAACCATCGACGCAGTGCGCATGGGTAAGAAGAAGATGTTTGTGACTTCCGCCAAAGCTGAAAGGGAACTGGGGTGGCGACAGGTCACGGTGGACAATGCGCTGCAGCGTGCGGTTGACTGGTTTAGAGCAAATGGCTACGCCGCTTAGATCGGCATAGGCGGGATGTGATGGAAAATTACAAGATTGCTATCGTCGCCGCTATGGAGCGCGAGATTGCGCCGCTGGTAAAAAATTGGCAGATCGTGACAGGGCAGCACGAAGGTCGCTTATACAAGTTCTTTGAAAAATTGCCCGTGGTTCTAGTCTGCGGAGGAATTGGTGCAGAAATGGCGCGGCGCGCTGCCGAAGCAGTCATCAATTTGTACCAGCCAGCAGTGGTGATTTCCGCAGGTTTCGCGGGAGGACTTGATCCAACCCTGAAAGCTGGGCAGATGCTGACGCCGCGACATGTGATCGATGCCGGCGACGGTAGCCGTACAGATTCAGGCGCAGGCGAGGGAGTCCTTATCAGTTTTGAATCTGTGGCAGACGTGGCGCAGAAAGCCAAACTGGCCAACGCTTACGGGGCGCACGCGGTAGATATGGAGGCCGCAGCCGTAGCCCGCAGCGTCGAAGCGCACGGAATAAAATTTCTGGCATGCAAAGTGATTTCCGACACGCACGATTCACATTTGCCGCCGATCATGCATTTTGTGAACAATGGCCAGTTCAATACCGGCGGATTTATCGCGCACGTAGCGATTCGTCCCTGGCTCTGGCCCGCCGTAATAAAGTTAGCGCAGAACAGTGCGGTCGCATCCAAGGTATTAAGCGAAGCCCTGGCAAGTCCTAACCTCGGCAACGCACAGCAAGATGTGCTGCTAGGTTCGAAAACATAATATGCCCGTAGCCCGAGAACTTGCAGTCGAAGATCAAACCCATTCCATCCCTGCCACCATGCAGGCACTGGTCTATCGCGGAATCAACGACGTACGCTTGGAAACTGTTCCAATTCCAAAAATCAGCAAAGGCGAGCTGCTCGTCCGTATACACACATGTGGCATATGCGGCACGGACCTAAAAAAAATCGCAACCGGTTCCCACTCTGCGCCGCGCATCTTCGGACACGAAATCGCAGGTCGAATTGCAGCCGTCGGCCAGGGAGTGCGCAACTGGAAACCCGGAGATCGCGTCATGGTCTTCCACCACATCCCTTGCCGCCAGTGTTATTACTGTCGCCACAAAACTTTTGCTCAGTGCGAAACCTATAAAAAAGTGGGATGCACGGCCGGCTTCGAGCCCTCCGGCGGCGGATTTGCTGAATACATCCGCGTGATGGATTGGATCGCCGAGCAAGGGACCGTGCGTATTCCCGACGATGTTTCCTACGAGCAGGCAAGTTTCGTCGAGCCGGTGAACACATGTTTGAAGGGAATCGAGAACCTCAATCTCCAGCCAGCAGAGACGGTTCTCGTCATCGGCCAAGGTCCTATCGGCATCATTCTGGGGAGTTTAGCTAAACGGGCGGGGGCCACCGTGGTCACTACCGATTTATATCCCCAGAGGCTTACAATAGCTAAAGAACTTGGCCTCGACATTGGAATAAACGCTTCGCGCGAGGACGCGGTCAAAGTTGTGCGTCAAATAACCGAAGGTCGCGGTGCAGATGCGGCGATTCTGGCGGTCGGCGGAAATAAGTTGATTCGTACCGCTATGGATGCAGTCAGGCCGGGCGGCAGAGTTTTACTATTTGCTCAAACGGCTCGCGGCGACGCTACGATTGATCCTGCTGCCGTGTGTGTAGACGAAAAGACTTTACTTGGTTCTTATAGCGCTTCAGTTGATTTACAGGAAGAGTCAGTACGCTTTGTGATGGGTCAGGAAATGAATTTGGAACGTCTTATCAGTCACCGCTATCCTCTTGCTGAAAGTGTAAAAGCAGTCAACCTAGCTGCGAACCCTCAGTCGGACTCCATGAAGATTGCGATACAGCCGGGCAGTTCATGGGGAGGCAGTTTACTGTGAATGGAAAGATGACGGCCGCCGTCCTCTACGGCAAAGAAGATGTAAAGATCGAGAAAGTCCCCATCCCGCGTGTGGGTGATGGGGAAGTGTTGGTCAAAGTGCAGGTGGCCTTGACCTGTGGGACTGACTTGAAGGTCTATCAGCGCGGTTATCACGCGCGCATGATCGTGCCTCCGGCGTTATTTGGGCACGAACTGGCCGGAGTGATCGAAGAGGTCGGCTCAGGTGTTCGTGGCTTCAAAAACGGCATGCGCGTGGTGGCGCTGAATTCCGCGCCCTGCCAGATGTGCTTTTACTGCTCCAAGCACCAGGAAAATCTCTGCGAAGATCTGCTGTTCAATAACGGTGCATACGCCGAATACATTCGCATTCCGCGTCGTATTGTTGAGCAGAACATGCTTGCCATTCCGCCCAATATGAGCTACGAAGAGGCCGCCATGATTGAGCCTCTCGCCTGCGTGCTGCGCGGATTGCATGAGACCAAAGTTGAAATCGGTGACACCGTTACCATCATCGGCGGAGGCCCGATCGGCCTAATGTTTGTTCAAGTCGCCAAAGCCATCGGCTGCAAAGTGATTTCCGTAGTGAAGCGAGACGGACAAGTCACTGCCGCCAAAAACATGGGTGCGCACGAAGTCGTGCAAATCGACAAAGTTCCCAATCCAGTCGAAGCCGTGCGCATGATTTCACCGGAGAAGCGTGGCAGCGACGTAGTCATCGAAGCTGTCGGACGTCCGCAGGCCTGGGAGTGGGCGATCGACATGGTTCGCAAAGGCGGTACCGTCAACCTATTCGGTGGATGCGCCAACGGAACCAAGGTCCAACTCGACACGACTCGTCTGCATTATTCAGAAATTACTTTGAAGGCCACGTTCCATCACACGCCGGAGACAGTGCGCCGCGCGTTTGCGTTGATGGCGGAAAAGAAAATCCGTTCCACGGATTACATAACCGGCGAGGCGCCGCTTTCGCGTTTGCAACAGGTCCTTCGCCACATGCTGAATCGCACAGGCGATATTAAGACAGCTATTATTCCCGGGCACTGATTCCAGTCAGGCCAGGTTGCGAAATTCATGAGCTGAGAGAGAGTGCACTCTCACAGTATCCGTCTAAAGCCCCGTCAGGGCGACTAAAGATAGCCTAGGGCTTTTGGGCCCTGGGAGTTCGATAGCAAATGATTAAGTCCCGCAGGGACGGCAGAAAAGCGTATGTCCACTCTAGCCAGCAACGTGCCAGCGTCTACCCATTCGCCGGGATGGAGCGCTCTGCCAGCGGAATACGCCATTCCCGACTCACCTCCATCGTTGGCTGAAGCCCAGACTTATTGCGAACGTCTAGCGCGTTCTCACTATGAAAATTTCTCCGTCGCCAGCTGGTTTCTGCCATCGCGGTTGCGTCAGCATTTCTACAATGTCTACGCCTACTGCCGTATCTCCGATGATCTGGGAGACGAAGTCGGCAGCCCGCAGGCGTCATTGCAACTTCTGGATCAATGGGAAGCGGAGCTGGACGCCTGTTGTCAGGGGAATCCTCGCCACCCAGTTTTTGTAGCGCTGCGCGAAACAATCGCGAAATTGGATATCCCGCGCGATCCCTTCGCGAATCTTCTGAAGGCGTTTCGCCAGGATCAAACGGTCACCCGCTATCAAACATTCGACGACCTGCTCGGCTACTGCCTGAACTCCGCGAACCCCGTCGGCCACCTCGTCCTCTATCTCTGCGGTTACCGTGACGCCGAGCGTCAAAAACTCTCCGATTTCACCTGCACGGCGCTTCAGTTGGCGAATTTCTGGCAAGACGTGAGCATTGACTACGCCAAGGGGCGAATCTATTTGCCGCTCGAGGATTTGGCGCGTTACGGCGCCAGCGAAGCCGACATCGCCAAGCGCAACAATTCTGCGGCGTTCTGTAACCTGATACGCTTCGAAGTCGAGCGTACACGCGATTGGTTCGGGCAAGGATTTCCCTTGGTCGACAAGGTTGATCGCGAGCTTGCAGTCGATCTAGAACTGTTCAGCCGCGGTGGGCTGGAAATTCTGAAAGCCATCGAGCAGCAAAGATTTGCTGTTCTCGGACGCCGCCCGGCCATCTCCAAGAGCCGCAAATTATGGCTTGTAGCCCGCGCCGCCATGGGGAAGCTGCTATGAGCACGGCCGTCCGGCACGCTCCCGATTTCTCGCCGACTGCGTCGCAGCTGGCAATCGCGTACTCGGTGTGTCGCGGCATCACGCGCGCTTCCGCCAAGAATTTTTACTATGCATTCTTAGTGTTGCCGAAATCCAAGCGCCGTGCCCTGTGTGCCGTGTATGCCTTCATGCGGCGCTGCGACGACATCGCCGACGATCCCGGTTTAAGTTTTGAAGAACGTCGGCAAAAGCTGGTTACCTGGTTGGACGCGCTGCATCGTGTTCAAACCGGACACCCCACGGACGATCCGATCCTGCTCGCCCTGACTGATGCCCAACGTCGTTTCAAAATTCCGCCTGCGCTACTGGATCAATTGGCGCAGGGGACAGCGATGGACATCGTGGAAGAGGGCTACCAGGCACAAGGCTTCCAAGTACAGTACAGGACCTTTGAGGATTTGCGAGTGTATTGCTATCGCGTAGCTTCGGTGGTGGGACTGGTCTGCATCCGCGTGTTCGGTTACCAGGACTCGAAAGCGGAAAAACTCGCAGAGCAACTGGGATTGGCGTTTCAGCTGACCAACATTATTCGTGACGTAAAAGAAGACTTGTCGATGGGTCGGGTCTATTTGCCAGACGAAGATCTGGCCAAGTTCGACATTCAGGCGACACAGTTACAGAATTCTTTTGATCCGGCCCGACTGCGGCAGGTTTTGGCAATTGAAGCTGACCGCGCCCGTGAACTCTATCTCTCTGCCGATGCTCTGCTTCCATTGATTGATGAAGACAGCCAGCCGGCGCTGTGGGTCCTTTCGACCATCTATCGCCGTCTGCTGGAAAAAATCACCCGTCTGCAATACGACGTTTTCAGCCAGAAAATCAGTCTCACGACACGCGAGAAGCTCACGATTCTGGGAAAGGGCTTTCTAAAGCGTCTGGCATAATGACCAAACCCTGGACACAAACTCCAACCGTAGCGGTCGTCGGAGGCGGCTTAGCAGGCTTGGCCACGGCCTGCGCGCTTGCCGACAGCGGGCTGCAAGTCACAGTTTTTGAGCGGCGTCCATATCTCGGCGGGCGTGCTTCTTCCTATCAGCACCCGTCGACAGGTGAGGT
>Ga0207689_10001397_pt1 | contig 23014 bp, 17 predicted proteins | sample KBSMisM52_FD_184312 | JGI IMG/M metagenome (GOLD analysis project Ga0207689, IMG submission 184312) | Miscanthus rhizosphere microbial communities from Kellogg Biological Station, Michigan, USA - KBS Miscanthus M5-2 (SPAdes) (version 2) | ecosystem: Host-associated > Plants > Roots >... | reverse complement strand
CGCGGTATTCCTAAGCGATTTGCTGCCTTTTCTACCCGTCCGCGCTCCTCTTCCAGCACTCTTTGGATGTGCTGTTTTTCAAGTTCAAGAAGGGTCAGTCGTGAATCAGAGGCGGGCGCTCCCACGTTGGCATGTCCCTCGAAATTAAGATCTTTGAGCGAAATACTTCTTCCCTCACTGAGGAGCACAGCTCGTTCGATCACATTACGGAGCTCTCGAACGTTTCCGGGCCACGAGTAGGCTTGCAGGGCCTTAAGACAATCTTCTTCAAGCTGTATCTCGCCCCGTCCGAGGTCTGCTGATACTTTGTCCAGGAGGTATTGGGCGACCACCGGAATATCGTCAATTCGTTTACGAAGTGGTGGAAAGGAAAGCGGGATCGTGCTAATGCGAAAATAGAGATCGTCTCTAAACTTCTTTTGTCGAACAAGCTCGCCGATATCCTGATGGGTGGCGGCGATGAGGCGCACGTCAACTTGCTGGTCCCGCACGTCGCCTACGCGCCTGAACCGTTTATCTTCCAGTACTTTGAGAAGTTTTGGCTGAATCTGAAGATCGACATCGCCAACTTCGTCCAGGAAAACGGTACCCCGATGGGCAACTTCAAAAAGTCCCTGCTTCGAGGAAGTGGCGCTGGTGAAGGCGCCTTTCTGATGGCCGAAAAGCTCCGTTTCGAGTAGTTCTCGGGAAAGCCCAGCGCAATTAAGATCGACGAAGGCTTCCTCGGCTCTGGGACTGTTCTCGTGGAGCCAGCGCGCCAGAACGCCTTTGCCGGATCCTGTCTCACCAAGAATCAAGATCGGACTCTCAGTCGTGAGAATCTTCCTCGCCTGATCCGCGAGCGAACGTATTGCGGCGCTGGTTCCGATGAACGGATCTATAGCCTGTCGCACGCGCCGCGACTTGCTGGCCAAGTGCTTATGGTGCTTCCTCTGTGTCTCGAGCAGGCGCTGCAGGATCACTTGAAGCGCTGCCATCTCGATGGGTTTGGTGAGGAACTGTTCCGCTCCTTCTTTAATGGCCTTTACCGCCAGGTCAATTGAGCCGTGGGCCGTCAAGACCAGCAAAGGAATTTCGGAATCAATCTCTTTCAGACGAGGGAGCAAGTCCAACGCCGTGCCGTCAGGCAACATGTAATCAGCGATGACTATGTCTGGTCTTGAATTGCTGAAAAGGTGACGCGCTTCCTGACAGGTCTCGGCTTCGTCGACTTCGTAGCCATGAAGCTCAAGAAAATCACGGATACCGAAACGGACTGCGGGCTCATCATCGACGATCAAGATCCGGTTTTTAGGCACCAGTGTTTACCTCGATCGGCACCGGGAATCTTGCCACCATACAAGCTCCGCCTTCTGGATTGTTTGCGGCGAATAGTTTCCCTCCGTGCTCTTCCATGGTTTTCTGAGCTATAGCGAGTCCCAGTCCGGTACCACCGCGGCGCGTAGAATAGAAAGGCTCAAAGATTTTCGGCAAGTTTTCCGGTTGAATGCCCGATCCGAGATCTTTGACGACACACTCTAACCAATTCCCAGTGCCCTCGGTGAGCCTTCTTGCTTCAACCGTGACAACGTCACCCGCCGCCGAATGCTGAATTGCGTTCTCGATGAGATTAATAAACACTGTCGACAGTCTGCGCCTATCCACCATTATTCGCGGCAAAGAGTCGGTGATGTTACTTATGAGCGTTACCTGAGCTGCCTTTGCCGCCGGAAGGCACGCACGAATGGATCTGGTCACCATCTCTTCCAATGATACAGGGTAGAGATCTCCACTTAATGGCTTGCCATATTCCAGCAATTCTTCCATGAGCACCGTCAGACGTCCAATTTCATCGCGCAGCACGTCTGTGTAGCGAGAGTACTCGGCGCGATCGGTAAACCGAGTTTCAAAGGCATCCAGAATGGAAGAAATTCCGAAAAGCGGATTTCTCACTTCATGAGCAACGCCCGCTACGACCGATCCCAGCATTGACATGATTTTACTTTGCCGCAGCGAAGCTTCAAGTTCAGTTCGCTTAGTGATGTCTTGAGCAATTACTATGGCCCGGTCATCGATGGACCCGAATTCATTGATCAAAAAAGGCGTGATGGCCCAACTCTTGCCCGTCGTTTCGTCTCTGATCTCTTCTGAAACCGGAGTACCAGTCTCGCGAAGTTTTCCTAACAGTTCCGCCGCTTTCTTCCAGGGCTGACCCTCTCCCAAAGCCGCAACACTTTGTCCAACTAGTTGTTCTACCTGGTCGCCTGCTACCTGTTCGGCCGCTGCGTTGGAGCGTTTGATCGTCCCTTCAAGATCGACAATCAAGACCGGGAAATCAATTGCGTCAAAGGTCTGCCGCCATTCGATTGCTGATTGTTGCAGCGAAGCGAGCAGCAGTTGTTGGTGTTCATCTAATATCTTTCTTTCAGTAACGTTATTAATGATGACGAGCTCACTGAGTTTGCCGTCAAAGGTCACCGGGTGTGAGTTCATCTCAACATAGATGGTCTTCTTGCTTTTGGTTTGATGCCGGGAAGGACTTGAGAAACCGTTCTGATTCGGTAGGCTGATATCGTCAATAGTCAGCGAAAGAAACTCATCTCTTGTGTAGCCATACGCTCGAATCGCCGCCTCGTTTACGGTTAGAAATCTGAAAGTTTCGACATCGTAGACACAGATTGGTTGGGGGGTGGATTCGAAGAGCAATCGATAGCGTTCTTCCGAATCACGCAGTGCTAATTCCGCCTGCTTACGCTCGGTGACATCTCTTGCTATCCCGCGAAAACCCGTGGTTTCGTCGAGCCTGTTGCGAATGGGCGAGATCGTGAGGTCGAGCCACCGTTCTTCTCCTGAAGCACTCCTGGCAACAAACTGATGTCGGAATTCCCTGAACGTGTCGGTGTTGCCCGGGCTGTTTTCAGACCCGCCACCGTTGAGGTCGGCACCTATTAAACCAAAAACCGAAGAGAATGATTTTCCTAGAAGTTCTTCAGAACTACGGCCGAGAAAGTTAGTGCCAGCGGCATTAATGCTGGTCAATTTCCCGGCTAGATCTTGTGTGAAGATCAGATCGCTCGCCTGTTCTACCAGGTCTCGATAGTTAGCCTCGAGGCGCGAGCGCTCCAGCAGCCTCGCTACTTTTGCGACCAGACGGGTACCATCGAAGGGAATCTCGAGATAATCATCGGCACCAGCCCGCAGACCTGCCACCACGTTGGCCGTATCCGTCTCTTGTGCACTGACAAGAAGAATGGGCACGGAGCGAAGCTGAGAGTCCAGGCGAAGCAGGCGACAAAACTCCAAACCACCAACTCCGGGCATGCAAACGTCACTGATAACCAGATCAGGGTGCGCTTGTTTGGCCAGGGAGAAACCTTCCAGACCATCTGCCGCCGTGAGGACGTTATAGCCGGCTTTACGGAGCAACCCCTGCATCAGCATCAGCTGTTCGGGGAAATCGTTGACGATCAACACAGAATTGTCGTCGTGACCATCCGAAAATTGTGCGCCGCTCATGTGCGACTGTGCTTGAACCTGCTGCATGTTTTAGGTTTGAAAAGAGGGGACCGCAATTTCCCACTATCTTGCGGAAATACAGGATTCCTGGTGCCTGACTAAGATGCGGAACGTATTCCGGCGATCTGGTACCGGGAATTTAATCCAGCCTGCTTGAGCGCCTCAGACGCGACCGCCTCAGCACTGGCTTTTGCCTGTAAGACGTCACGAAGGTAGGCCGTCAACATTAGTATGGAATCAGGATCGATAGACAGCCCACGCCTTGCGCGGTCTTCAATTTGTTCGAGTTCCTGAACGGTCATAACCAATTATGACGAACACACAGTGCCTTCGAGAGTCGGGAGCGGAGATACAACGTAAGCGTAATGTGTAGCAAATCTTGATCCGCGTGAAAATCAAGTATTTATGCTCTCCATCCCCCAAATTGTTCACTCACGAGCGCCCATCTGCTCGCAGGCGCGCAATGTAACCCGGCGCTAACTGGGCACTACCCAATCCTTCGAGAAGCGAGTTCGCCTCTTCAGCCCTCCTAATCCCAGAATGATTCGACTGTTACTTACAAACGCTTAATCTTAACGATTTTCCCCAGACAAAACTACGTCAGAGCCGTTTCCGGCGTGAAACTTTCTTTCTTCTTTTTCCGATCGCCTTTAGAATGTCCATCGCCTTCCCCTGAAACTCGAGATAGAAATGAATCCTCGCAATCATTCGTTGATTCGTGCTGTCACTGACGACGACTCAGGGGCCGTTCGGGCCTTATTAGCCGCCGGTGCGGACGTCAATAAGCCTACCAGCGGGGGTCAAACTCCCCTCATTCTAGCGATAGTTTTCAGGCGCCTTAAGATATTGAGCCTTCTGCTGGAGGCAGGCGCCGACCCTCAATTGCGTGATGACCTCGGACTGAGTGCACTCGATTGGGCGGAGAGGAAAGGCTTCGCCGAGGGAGTGAAATTACTCACCCGGACAAAGCAGGAAGATTCGGCAAATGGTCCCAAGACCAAACTTGGCGGCAGCTCCATTCCGAACCAGGTGAAGAATACTCCTGTCTCTAGTGGTCAAACTCAAATAGTGAGTTCCGACGAAAAGAGTCGCCGGTGGATTGCGGGTCTGAAAAGGAGAATGGATGAAGAAGCAAGTCAAAAGGTCAAAGAAGTTCAGATAGCTGAAATAGAAACTCCTCTAGACAAAGAGCCCGCTAGCGTTATTGTCAACGACGCCCCTCTGTTCACCTCGCCAGCAGCGAAGCCGGAAGCTAATGGGTCTTCGCGTGATAGTAGTACGAACCTAACTTCTGAGATCGAAGCAAACCAAATGTCCCCACCGACGGAAGCGCCTATTATTGCTCGAGAAGCCGTGCGGAGTTCTCCGGCGCCTGGTTTGACAACTACTCCCTCACCTTCCAGCCGCAAGCGATGCCCAATGTGCAATGCGATTTACAATAGCGAACTGCTTGCCTATTGCGCGATAGACATGACTCCACTAGTTGATGCGGATGCGCTTGTGGTCAAGCCTCCGGACGATAGATCGAGGATGCCGCTGCTTTGGCTGCTGGTGATATTTACCTTCCTCATAGCGGCTGCAGTTACTTATCTAGTATTTTTCAATTCCAGCAGCCGGCAAGATAATTCCCCTGCGTCTTTGTCGAAGCCTGCGGCAAACGTTAAGGCGCTGCCGTTGGTTGAGGGCGAATTGAGCGGAAAACAACTGGATGTTCCCGCGCCGGAGTATCCGGTGAACGCGAGCAGCGAACATGTTTCCGGCACCGTCAAGGTACGCGTCACGGTCGACAAGGAGGGCACTGTAATTGCGGTAAAAGTTGTTGAAGGCGACCGGCGGCTGCGCAACGCTGCGCTCGCGGCGGCACAAAAAGCCACGTTTTCACGCGAGAAGCTGACTGGTCGGGGTGCGGTGGGAACGATTACTTACACGTTCAAAGAGTGATCACCACAGCAATAGCTGGCCCCCAAAACGCATTAACACCATCCTGCCCGAATTCATTCCAGACTGACATAAACAAATCTGTCAGATTAGCCAGCCCCCAACGGTTTGCACTGTCTGAGCCGAGGCAACAGATTTCAAGGAATCAGCAGTGAATTAACCCTTTTGTAGGAGTGTCTCACTCTCGGGACAAATCAAGTGGCATTGCCCGCTACTCGATGGAAGCGAGAGTAAAACCAGAGACTAACAACCGGGATGTTGACCTGAGCCCCCAGGAATACGCGTTCCCGCCGAGAGGAAAGAACATGAAAGCCGAGTGCCGATCCAAAGCTTATTACGCCGCCCTTCTGTCTCTTCTTTTAGCCGCGCTCTTCGCAATAAGCGGCTGTACCAGTCCCGAACAAGCCAAGATAGCCCACCTCGAAAAGGGCGAAGCCTACCTGAAGGACGAGAAATTTCAAGAAGCATCGCTTGAGTTCCGGAATGCTATCCAGATCGACGAGAAGCTGGCGTCGGCACATTGGGGCCTGGCCCGTGCATACGAAGGACTGCAGCGTTTTCAGGAAACCTTCGAAGAGCTGCGCAAGACAACTGAACTCGACGCGGACAATCTCGAAGCGCGTGTTAAGCTTGGCAACTACTTCATCGCAGCCGCCAAGGGACATCCCGAATTAGTAGCGGAAGCCGAGCGCCTCGCCACTCAAATCCTACAGAAGGATGCCAATCACGTTGAGGGCCACATTCTGATGGGTAGTGTTTTCTATGCCCAGAACCAACACGATAAGGCCTTCGCCGAAATCAACCACGCCATCGAATTGGAGCCAAAACGCGTTGAGTCGTATTTGAGTCTGGCGCGTTTCTACATCGTAACTAACGACAAGGCCAGGGCCGAAGAAACTTTTCGGCGCGCGATTTCAGTCAATAGCAGTTCCGGACTGGCCCACACTGAATACGGCAAGTATCTGGTGCAGTTAAACCGTCTGGTCGAAGCTGAAACTGAAATGAACCACGCGGTTGAGGTAGAGCCCACCAATCGTGCCTCGCGGTTCATTCTCGCCAGTTTTTATCTTGTCAACAAACAGTTGGACAAAGCGGAAGTTGCTTACAAAGCGCTGGCTGAACTCGACAAAGACAAGCCAGAGGGCCGGGCGGTGTTGGCCGACTTCTATTCTTCGATCAATCGTCTGGACGAAGCCGTCAGTATTTATCAGGAGATTATTGAGAAGTCGCCTGATTTCACTCAGGGGCGTTATCGCCTCGGCGAAATCATGCTGATGCGTGGTGATACGCAGGGCGCCATGGCGCAGGTCGGTGAAATCCTGGAGAAGGATCAGCACGACCGCCAGGCACTCTTATTGCGCGCCAGAATTCGCACGCAAACTGGAGTTTCCAACGACTTACAAGCGGCCGTCGAAGATCTAAAAGAGGTCCTGATACAGGAACCAAATTCCCGGGCCGGCCTTTATTTTATGGCGCAGGCTAACTTCAACTTGGGCAACATCGATCAGGCACGTGCATTCGCCGGCGATCTGGAACGCAACTATCCCGACTACCTGCCGGCGAAGCTGATGCAGGTGCAAATTAACCTGGCCCAGGGAGACGCGAGAGGCGCGCAGCGGCTTTCATCGGAACTGATTGATCGTCTCAACCAGACCGCACCTGACCGTCAAAATTCACCACAGATGTTGTCAGAGATTCGGGTAAAAGCTTATCTCTCCAGAGGCGCGGCCGCGCTCGAGCAGGGAAACATCGTTAACGCCCGCAAAGATTTCATGCTGGCGCGTGACGCTGCTCCACGAGAAACCTACCCTTACATCAGCCTGGCTGGTGTGGCGCTGGCTGAAAACAAGACCGATGAGGCGGCCGGCTTTTACGAGAACGCACTATCGATCGAGAGCACAAACTTCAACGCCTTGAGCGGGTTGATTCGGCTCTACGCTCGCCGCAACGAAGTAGCCAAAGCTCACGCCCGAATTGATCAGGTCCTCGCCAGCTATCCGGCAAATGCGTCGCTGCATTATCTCAAGGCGCAGGCTTATGGTTTTGAACGCAACTCGGCACAGGCTGAAACGGAACTGCGCAAGACTCTCGATCTCGATCCGAACTACATTGCGGCCTATTCAGCCCTCGGCGCACTGTTCATCAATACGAACCAACAGGATCGCGCGATTGCGGAGTATCAGAAAATACTCGAGCGCCGCCCGGACAACGCCACCGCATACACACTGATTGGCATGCTTGACGATTCGCGGCAGAATTATGACTCCGCTGCCGACAACTACCGCAAGGCCCTGGCCAAAGATCAAAACTCGGTGATTGCAGCAAATAACCTGGCCTGGCTATACGCCGTCAATGGCAAAGGAAATGTTGACGAGGCAGTGCGTCTCGCCCAGGGCGTGGTTCAAAAGAACCCCAACATCCCCGGCTTTGTCGACACGCTTGGTTGGGTCTACTACAAAAAGGGACTCTACGCTGCCGCAGTGGAACAACTGCAAAAGGCCGTGACACTCGATGACCGCGCGTCCAAAAACGGCGCCGGCAGCCTCACCCCAAATTATCACTACCACCTTGGAATGGCTCTCAAGGCTCGCGGCGACAAAGAAGGTGCGCGACGCGAACTCGAGCAAGCGGTGCGGTTGAGCGACAAAGCGCCGTTTGCAGAGTCCGGTGAAGCGCGAACCGTTTTAGCTTCACTTTAGTCTGAAACCGCCTGCAGCAATCGGATTTCCAAGAATCGCAACCTGCGTTTCCAGATCCGGCGGCTCAAGGTCAGCTATTAGTCCCCACTCAAATCTCGAGTGCAGTGAGCGTAGTCATGAGTTTTGAATTTCGGCAACGAACCCCAGGCGATTACGTCAAGATCGCCTCCAAGCGCAAGTGGTTGATCATCTTGCCGGCGATTGCGATCGCGACCGCCGTGCGTAAGTTGCTACTGACAACTGCGGTCGCGGCAATGTTCCTGGCGATTCCAGCAATGGCACTGATTCTAAAACTAACGCAGTTGTTTGAGCTCTTCACTGCGTAGCAGGAATTTCCCTCCCCACAAGTTGGGGGCAAAACAACAGGAGGTCAATCAGGTGTACGCAGAATTTTACGGCTTAAAAGAATTGCCATTCGCGCTAACTCCCGATCCGCGCTTCATCTATTTCACGCCGTCGCACATGGAAGTAATGGCTAATCTGCATTACGGGATTGAGAGCGGGAAAGGTTTGGTTGTGGTAACCGGCGAAGTAGGAACCGGTAAGACGACGATCCTACGCTGGATGATGCAGCGACTGGATCGGACAGTGCTGGTGGCTTACATCTTCAATCCGCGTCTCTCAGTGACGGAGTTTTACCAGCACGTGGCGGCGCTGTTTGATATTCAGAGGTGGGACAGCAAGCCGGAGTTGCTGGTGGAACTTGGCCAGGCGCTGGAGTCGCGTCACTCACGCGGACTGAGAACCGTTTTGATCATCGACGAAGCGCAGGGCCTTTCTCCCAGCGTGCTCGAAGAGATTCGCCTGCTGTCAAACTTCGAGTCCGATACCGCGAAACACCTGCAAATAGTCCTTACAGGTCAGCCGGAACTGCGCGAGGTCCTGAACGATCCTGATCTTCGCCAACTCAAACAACGCGTCGCTTTGCGTTGCCTAATCAAACCGTTGCCAACCGTCGCGGAAACTGACCGTTACATAACCTCACGGTTGCTCGTAGCCGGCGCCGAGCGAACCGACCTCTTTTCGTCGGCAGCGATCGACTACATCTTTCGTTGCACGGAAGGTATTCCCCGCAACATAAACAATCTTTGCGACAACGCTTTGTTATCCGGCTACGCCATGGGTGACTTAAACATTAGCCGCGCGATTATTGAAGAGGTGGCTGAAAGCCTTGACATGCTGCCACGCGCAGAACGCCGCGCACACTCAGTTGAAGCAAGGGCATTGCCGGCCAGGATTTTTTCGGACGTCAGTCGTGCGGAACTTTGGGCAACCGGAATTGGAGACGGCGACCCAAGCAATTAGTCCGACAACAGGAGAGTCACATGGGCAGAGTTTATGACGCTTTAAAACGTGGTGGCGCGACAGCCTCGGATGTTAGTCTCCATCAGGCCCTTAAACCAACATATCGCGGGGAAACCCGCATCAATCGCATCGTCCCTTCGGACACCAGGATCGAAGAGCAAGCATTCCCGGCTTCTTCCTTTCCCAAGCGTGCCCAAGCGACGGTGAAAAGTTCAGCGTTCACTGCACACACTGCGAAAGCTTCCGACGGGACGGCACTCCCCGAGGGAACAACTTCGCGTGCTGTTGGGGCAACTTTGAACGCTGCCAGGCCGGCGCGCGCGAGCGGACTCGTCTCTTATGACGTGGATGCCGCGCGCGTCGAGCCACATCTCGTAGCTATCACCCATCCTCGCTCCGCTTACTGTGAACAATTTCGCTCGCTGCGTACGCGAATTATGCAAGCGGCCGAGCGCGAGCAAATGCGCACGTTTGTCATCACGAGCGCAGGCATGGGCGAAGGTAAAACCCTGACTGCCCTAAACCTTGCCTGGCTACTCGCTCAAACGGAAGGCGTGCGCGCCCTCTTAATCGATAGCGATCTGCGTCAGCCCTGTGCCACTGATTACCTGGCCATTGACGCACCACGCGGACTTTCAGAAGTCTTAGGTGGAGAACTAAGTCTGCGTGAGGCTGTTGTCCGCCTCGATCCCGCTGGACTTTACCTGCTTCCCGGCGGCAAGGCGCGCGAAGACTGCGCCGAGTTGCTTTCCGGTCCAACCTACGCCGGCGTGATTTCCGAAGCCCGCCGTCTGTTTGATTTCATCATCATCGATGCCCCGCCGCTGGGAATCTTTACCGACGCCAACGTGCTAATCAATCGCGCTGATGGCGCGTTGATGGTAGTTCGCGCCGGCAAGACGCGCTACTCGATGGTCGACAACCTGCTTGCGCAAATACCCCGGGAACGAATGTTGGGCGTTGTGTTGAATCGCGCGGACGAAGAACTCCAGTCGAACTCTTATTACTACCAGCAACGGAACTACCATGGACCTAAGGCGCTGCCTGAGACGGAAGAGTTGTTGCCGGCGGATGAATTTGAGAACGAAGAGGTGGCAATCGCAAGTTGAGACGTTCACGCGCGAATACTCGGACCAGCCTACTCCTGCTCGCCGAAGCTGCTGTTGTCTTCGGGGCGATCGTGGGCGCGGTGTATTTGCGTCTGGGCCTTGAGGATTCCCAAAACGAACTAGTACTGCGGCAGGGATTTCTAAAAGCCACGCTGGCCACGCTGTTCTGTCTGGCTTCCTTTTACCTGTTCGATCTCTACGACTTTGTCGTGATGCACGATCGCCGCGAGTTGGTGTTGCGCCTGGTTCAGGCGCTGGGCCTGGCGTGGGTGGCGCTGGCGCTGGCCTTCTATGCTTTCCCCCAACTCATGTTGGGCCGCGGCATTTCCCTGATCGCACTGGCTTTGGCCCTGGGTCTGATGGTTGGCTGGCGAATATCCATTCATTGGCTATTGGGTCACCCGGATTTTGGCGAAAAGATTTTGATCGTGGGCTCAGGCACCTTTGCCGTGGAAGTCGCGCGCGAGATGCTTGAACGTCCCGATGCGGGTTATCGCATCGCCGGGTTTGTGGGCAGCGATCCTGAACTTCTCGGCAAGAGCTTAATCAATCCACGCGTAATTGGACTGACATCCGAACTGGATGAAGTCGTCAGGCGCGAGGGCATCGATCGCATTATCGTCGCCATGGGAGAGCGGCGCGGACAGTTACCGACGAATGAGTTATTGCAGTTGAGTTTAGCCGGAACCGTAAACATCGAAGAGGGCGCCTCGTTCTACGAGCGAGTTACCGGGCGCGTTTCGCTCGACATGATTCGCCCTTCGTGGTTGATCTTTTCGAGTCGCGGCAGGCAGACACGAATCTCAGGGATCACGCGAAACATCGTGCACCGGATCGTGGCCTTGGTTGGCGCATTGTTCTCGTTACCCATCGCTATCGTCACCGCCATGTTAATCAAGCTGGATTCGCGCGGGCCCATTCTTTACCAACAGGAACGCGTCGGGAAAAACGGCGGCGCCTTCACGGTGATGAAATTTCGCTCGATGCGCACTGACGCCGAGAAAGCAGGCCCAGTTTGGGCTGCCGAGGATGACGATCGCACGACCCGCGTCGGCAAGATCATTCGCAAACTTCGCATTGACGAGATACCGCAGTTCTGGAACATCCTGCGGGGCGATATGGATTTCGTTGGACCTCGGCCGGAGCGTCCGCATTTCGTTTCGCAGTTAGCAGAAGAGATTCCCTTTTACCAACAGCGTCACCTGATCGCGCCAGGACTGACGGGCTGGGCACAAATCAAATATCCCTATGGAGCTTCAATTGAGGATGCGCGACAGAAGCTTCAATACGATCTTTACTACATCAAGAATCAGAGTCTGATGCTTGACGCGATAATTCTGTTTGAAACAGTGAAGATTATCCTCTTCGGCAGAGGCCGGTGATTTGCTGGGACCCGCGGGCGTCTCGCCCGCTCTTGGAGGAGTTTTTCTGGAGACAACGATAATGAAAATACTAAACAAAGTCCTACTGGCACTGATCGCTGCCACCTTTATGATCTCTTTAGGCCCCACCGCATTCGCTCAGAGTCTGGCGGTGGATGGCACTAAGACGCGCCAGAGATTTGCCACGAAGAGCTATGATCCTAACAGGGTTGGACCGCAGGATTCGACTGCGCGACCTGAGAAATCGCTCACAGATGACAGTGTTATTAAAGGAGAGACATTAACTTCGGACTCCAGCGCAAAAACCCTGGACAGCGCACTATTGCTGGACTCAGTTGAGTCGAAGAAAAATGTTGATGGTTCTACTGCGGCTACCGATGTTCCAGCTGAAGCGCAGGCGAATCGCCACGAGCAGGCGTCGGAAGAAGCCGCCGTGGTGCCTTACTACAACAACTTTTTCAACACCTACCGGCTGGGACCGGAAGACATCGTTTCGGTGAACGTCTTCGGACAGGATCGCTATTCGCGATCGGGAATCACGATACCGCCGAGCGGTCGCATCTCACTCGCGTTAATACCAGGCGGCGTTTTCGTTAACGGCAAGACGGTCGATGAGGTTGCTGAGACAATCAAGAAGCGTTACGACGAATACATCATTGACCCGCAGGTTTCCGTCTCGCTGGATAAGGCATCGTCATATCGTTACAGCGTCATCGGCGACGTAGGCCAACCTGGCATTCGTATCATGTCACGTCGCCTGACTGTTTCGGAGGCGGTGAGCGAAGCAGGCGGCGTGCTGTCCACCGGCAATAGAAGCAAGATCATCGTGTTGCGCCGGCAAGCCGACGGAAATCTGAAACCGATTGCGGTGAACCTTAGCGCGATTTACAAAGGACAAGCTCCCGATGTGACCTATCTTGTTCCCGGTGATCAAGTCTTCGTTCCTGGTAACAAGCTAAAGACGCTCCAAAAAATCATGGGCTTCTCGCCTATTCTCAGCTTTGCGCGGATCTTTGCCGGCGGAATCCTTTAGTAAACATAAACAGCAGACAGGGGTAAGAACACTGCTGCACACTAGTGATGGCGACGTGGATTGGATGAGTGAGCGCAGTAACACAACTCATGCGTCAGAACGAAGATTTCCCGCGCCGTTAATGAGAGTGCTGAGTCAGCCCACTTCGAGAACCCCAGGACAGTAACCACTCGCACAAAAGTTCTTGTATTGGTGCGCCAACGGCGCACCATGCAATAGCCTGGGGTATCGCCCCAGGAAGAGATATCCTCACTCTGTCCTTAAAGCGCTGAAGGCGTGACATAAACCCCGAAAGTGAGAAGACAGCATGCCTCAATCACTGTCGTCGATTCTCATTCATCTTATTTTCAGCACCAAGAATCGAGAACCTTTTATTTCCAACTGCAATCGAACCAGAGCCAAACCCCTACATGGCGAAGATCTTTCGCGAACTCAAATCGCCATCACTCACTATTGGGGGTAGCGATGATCATGTTCACATTCTGTTCTCACTCGGCCGGACGATAGAAGTCGCCGACCTTATTCAGGAGGTTAAGACAGAATCCTCCAAGTGGATTAAAACAAAGGGCCAGGAGTTCGAAAACTTTCACTGGCAGCGAGGATATGGCGCGTTTTCGATCGGACAATCGGAGGTGCTACTTTAAAACGTTACATTGCGGGCCAGAGAATTCATCATCAGCGCGTAACGTTTCAAGATGAATATCGCAAGTTCTTGGAGAGTAACGGAATAGATTACGACGAACGATATGTGTGGAATTGAGTTGATGTCGCGCCTTCAGCGCTCTGAAGAATTTGTGTGCGCTATCCTGGGGCGGTGCCCCAGGCTTTTGCATATCGCGCCTTTGGCGCTTCGGAAAGATCACGCCAAGTCTTGATCTCCATTTTGATTTTGCTCTTCGGGTTTTCGTTCAGGCCGCATGTGTGGAAACAGAATCACGTCGCGGATCGTTTGTTTGTTCGTGAGCAGCATAACAAACCGGTCAATGCCGATACCGATGCCGGCAGCGGGCGGCATCCCATACGACAATGCGCGAATGTAATCTTCATCCATGACCATCGCTTCTTCATCGCCTCGTTCGCGCTGCGACATCTGATCGAGAAAACGTTGATATTGCTCCAACGGATCGTTCAGCTCCGAAAAGCCGTTGGCACATTCCATCGCGTCGATGAAGAGTTCAAAACGTTCGGCTACGGCCGGGTTTGTTGGCGAAGCTTTTGAGAGCGGTGAAACAATTTTTGGGAAATCGTAGATGAAGGTTGGCTGAACGAGATGCTGCTCTACGTGTTCTTCAAATAGTTCGATGAGGCTTTCATCTGTAATTTCCAGATCCGGAGCAAATCGCTTCACACCCTCCCTCATCGTCAACCGTTCAAACGGTTGTGAAAAGTCGATATCCTGTCCACGATACTTCACGTGCGTGTGACCCAGTGCGGAAAACACAGTGGCGCGCAACATCTCCTCGCAGAAATCCATCATCTGATTAACATCAGCATAGGCCCAGTAAAATTCCAGCATTGTAAACTCGGGATTGTGAGTGCGGTCGATCCCTTCGTTGCGGAAGTTGCGGTTGAGTTCGTAGACCTTCTCAAAACCGCCGACCAGCAGACGCTTCAAGTACAACTCCGGCGCGATGCGAGCGTAGAGATCTATGTCGAGCGCATTGTGATGAGTCTTGAAAGGGCGCGCCGCGGCGCCAGTTGCCTTGGAAGTGAGCATGGGAGTCTCAACTTCCACGTAACCGTGATCTTCCAGAATCCGGCGTAGCTCGCTAATGATTTTTGAGCGGCGCTCGAAAGTTTCTCGCGGCGTCAAGTCGTTCTCGTCTCGTTCCAATTGCAGACTGCCGGCTATCAAGTCGGCATAGCGCTGTCGCTGACGAATCTCCGGATCATTAATTCCATGCATCTTGTCAGGAAGCGGCAGCAGCGCCTTCGCCAAAAACTGCAATTGCTGTACGTGAATTGAGAGTTCGCCGGTTTTGGTAATGAAGAGATAACCCTCGACGCCGATGAAATCTCCGTGGTCCAGCAGACTAAACAACTCCCAGCCGTCTACCTCACCCTGAGCCGCGTCGTTGCTGACGCCCTTCACGTCCGCCCGCTTCACATAGATCTGTAGTCGCGTGATGCCATCCGACAAATGCACAAACGCAGCCTTACCCATAACACGAGGCGGCGAGGCGATCCGTCCAGCCACGCGAACAGTGACACCGTTCAGTTGCTGGTTCGCTAGTTCAATTGGCTCCGGCGCCGGACGTTCGCCCTCAGACACCTGAGGTTGAAACGAAAGATACTTTTCAACCACGCTGGTAATCGTGTCTTCGCGTTGGGGGTCAGCTACGTGGCTTCGCTCAAACTTATTGGGATAGGCATTGCCGACGAGCTGGCGCAACGCCTCCAGATGTTCTTGTCGCGCGCGCGTTTGATCGTTCTCTTCAATGAAGGGCACAGACATGGGATGCATCGTAAAGCCAAGGCAGAGCGGGGGCAAGCCCGCCTTCCTGACCTCGAGCTGATCTATTTTGACGCTCATTGCCTTGCTCGAGAGGCTTTCCTGCCTCGGGAAACACATTCACCCTCAAAAGTCTCTCAGGTTAGGAAGGTGGGCTTGCCCCCGCTTCCTTCAAGGGCATTTCGCTCCCATCAGCATCTTCATGCTAGATTGGTGCATCGATGATCGAAAAGATTCTGAGCCAGGACGAACTGCTCGGTTTGCGCCAAACTCTGCGCGCTGCCGGCAGGACGCTCGTTTTTACCAATGGAGTTTTTGACCTGCTGCATGTTGGCCACGTGCGCTATCTGGCGGCCGCACGGGCCCTGGGCGACGCGTTAGTGGTCGCTGTTAACAGCGATCGGACAGTCCGTCAGTTGAAGGGCGACGGACGACCGGTGATCGCCGAGAACGAACGCGCCGAGATACTTGCAGCCTTGCGACAAGTTGACTACGTCACGATTTTTGATGACGTTTCGCCTCGTTCTTTAATCGCCAGGCTATTACCCGACGTACTTGTCAAAGGTGGAGACTACGGTCTCGATGAGATTCATGGCCGCGAGGAAGTAGAAGCCGCAGGCGGAAGAGTGATTAGCTTGCCTTTTGTCGAAGGTCTGTCCACCAGCAATATCATTGAGAGAATGAAGGAAGCCCGTAAGTAAGTAGTAATAGAGAATGAGCAGTACCACGCAAACGACTAACACGTTGCAAAGCACGTTACAGCGCGTAAAGGAAACGCCTGAGTTCAAACGACTGGTCGATGAAATCAAGTGCGGCGCGAGTGTAATTTCCATAAGTGGACTGGTGGCGGGGTCGGCTCGCGCTCTTGCCCTGGCGGCTCTGCAACGAGAAACGGGAAAGCTTTTTGCCGTTGTCACACAATCGAACCGCGATCTTGAACCGTGGGAAGCCGACCTGCGCTTCTGGTATTGCGCGTTGGCTGGAGCAAAGAACTGCGAAAACGAAGTGCTCGTGCTGCCGTCCTCGGAAAGTGATCCTTACGCAGGTTCATCCCCTCATCCTGAAACTCTTGAACGCCGCGCGCTGGCTCTGTGGCGGCTCGCGCGTCATCAACAGGATTTCGTCCTGCTTACTGCGCGGGCCTTAGCACGCCGTACGGTTACGCCCGATGAGATCGCTGATGCAGGCGTCCTGCTTGCCAAAAACGACAACCAGTCGCCGGAGGATTTGGTCTACAAGCTGGTTGCGGCAGGCTATGTTCGCGAGGACCCGGTGGGGGCTGTGGGCGAGTTCTCGATGCGTGGCGGCATTATCGATGTCTGGTCGCCGGGGCAGGAGAGACCGGTGCGCATTGAATTTTTCGGCGATGAGGTTGACTCGCTGCGCGGTTTCGATCCTGAGACGCAACTCTCTACCAGCCAGTTGAGTGAAGTAGAGCTCGTTCCCATGCGTGAAGTGGTCGTCCGCAGCCAGGACTTCCGGGCCTGGGCCGAGGCCGCGCGAGAGCGTTGGAGTGATCCGCGGTTTGCGCGCGCACTTCGCGATCGCACCGTCTTCGCGGACGAGGCGGAAAGCTTTGCCGGCTGGGAGTGGCTGATGCCGATTTTCCGGGAACGAAGTGGAAGTATCTTTGACTATCTGAAGAATGCTGTCCTGGTTGTCGATGAACCCTCATCGGTGGAAACACATCTGGGCGAAGTTTTTCAAAGCCTTGCTGAACGTTATGCCGAGACAGATGCAGTTGACGACATCGCGGTGGAACCCACGGAACTTTATCTGTCTGTTGAGGAACTCAGAACGAAGTTAGATTCCAAACAGCGCGTTGAACTTCGCGTACTAGGGCGGGCGGCTGCTGAACTTGATCAATCTGTGGCGCTGGATGCGGAAGCCCCGAAGGTCCAACTTGGTCGCAGTCGGGCGAGGCGCGAACCGTTGTTCCTTTTTCCGGTAGCCGGTATCGCACCGGAAGTTGAATGGAAAACTCAATCTACTCGCAAGTATCACGGCCGGCTGGCAAACCTCGCCGCTGATCTCGTTAGCGCTCGCGATAGCAACACGAAAACGCTTCTGGTTATGCCTAGTCTTGGAGTCGCCGAACGAGTCGCTGAGATTCTGGCGGAGTATGAGATCGACGCCCAGCTTTCATTAGTCGAACAGATGCGTAGTGGGGTCGAAGAGGGAGTGGGCGCGCAAACGATTGTGACCGTCGGTCGGCTTAGTAGCGGTTTTGAGATGCCGGGTGCGCATTTACTCACCCACGTTGAAGCTGATTTGTTTGACGAGGCTGGCGATCCGGCCTTGGAGCGCAGGGGGCCTTGGGCGGAAGGCAGTAGGCAGAAAGCCGAGGGCAAAAGAAAAAAATCAAAGACCGCGGCGTTTTTGTCGGACTTTCGCGATTTAAGGACGGGCGATTTCGTGGTCCACATCGACCACGGCATTGGACGTTTTGGCGGTTTGCAAACACTTGATCTCGGCACGCGCAGTAGCGAATTCATGCTGCTCTTTTACGCCGAGGACGCCAAGCTTTTTGTTCCGGTCGAACGATTGGATCTCGTTCAACGTTATTCGAGCGCTGAAGGTCAACAACCTACTCTCGATCGGCTTGGCGGTTTGGGGTGGCAGAAAACGAAAGCCAAGGCCAAGCGGGCGATGCGCGATATGGCCGACGAGCTTTTGCGACTATATGCCGAGCGCAAACTGGTAGGCGGCTACGCCTTCGCGGTGGACACCCCCTGGCAACGCGAATTTGAAGATGGCTTCGAATACGTGCTGACTCCCGATCAGGAAACCGCTATCGAAGATGTAAAGCAGGACATGGAACAACCCACCCCGATGGATCGGCTGCTTTGCGGAGACGTCGGTTACGGCAAGACCGAGGTGGCCATGCGCGCGGCCTTCAAAGCGGTGATGGAAGGGAAACAGGCTGCGGTGCTGACGCCAACTACGGTGCTTGCCTACCAGCACTACGACACCTTCCGCAGCCGGTTTGCGCCATTTCCAGTAAAGATTGAATTGCTGTCGCGCTTTCGTTCCGCGAAGGAACAGAAAGAGGTGGCCAAGCGCGTTGAGTCAGGCGAAGTTGATGTGGTTATTGGAACTCACCGGTTGTTGTCGAAAGATGTTCGGTTCAAAGAGTTGGGCATTGTTGTGGTAGACGAAGAGCAGCGCTTCGGCGTAGCGCACAAGGAGAAACTGAAACATTTAAAGAAGCGAGTTGACGTTTTGACTCTGTCCGCAACGCCGATACCGCGCACATTAAACATGTCACTGAGTGGTCTAAGGGACATGTCATTGATTGAAACGCCGCCTCGCGATCGGCTCGCCATTCAAACTCAGGTAGTCCAGTTTTCGGAAAACGTGATCAAGTCGGCGATCGAACTTGAATTGGGACGCGGCGGGCAAGTTTTTTTCATTCACAACCGGGTCGAGACCATTGATACCATCGCTGCCCTTGTGCAGCGCCTGGTGCCCCAGGCGCGCATGGTGGTCGGTCACGGGCAGATGAACGAGAAGGAAATGGAGCGAGTAATGCTCGATTTCATTGAGCATAAGTATGATGTTCTGGTTGCAACCACCATCATTGAGAATGGGATAGACATCCCCCGCGCCAACACGATCATCATAAACCGCGCCGATCAATATGGTCTTTCTCAGCTTTATCAACTGCGGGGGCGTGTGGGACGTTCCAACCGCCGCGCTTATGCGTATCTGCTGATTCCCGGCGAGCAGGAGCTTTCACCGATAGCTAAACGCCGTTTGTCGGCGATTCGAGAGTTTTCAGACCTTGGCGCGGGCTTTCGCATCGCCGCGCTGGACCTTGAACTACGCGGCGCCGGCAATCTTCTGGGCGGGCAGCAATCCGGCCACATGGATGCGCTCGGGTTCGATCTTTACACCCAGATGCTCGAGCGGACGGTAGCAGAGTTGCGCGGGGAAGCGGTGGAAGATGAAACGAGTGTGACCATCAATCTCGGCGTCGATGTGGCCATCCCGGACGATTATATTAATGACATGGGCCAGCGCCTGCGGACTTATAAACGCGTTTCTTCCGCACGAGATGAAGAGACGCTTTCCAGTATTCGCAATGAAACACAGGATCGTTACGGCAGGCTTCCTGAGTCCGTCGAACAGCTTTTTGGTTATGCCCAGCTACGGCGGTTAGCTGAGAACCTGGCGGTACTTTCAATAGATAAGACCGCTGAAGGTGTCGCGCTGAAGTTTAGCGAGAAAGCTCGTATCTCGCCTGAAAAGTTGGCTGCATTTATCAACCAGGGCAGCGGCAGAGTTTTTACCCCAACCGGCGTTTTGAAGTTGGCACTTAACGACGACGAGCAGGACAGTTTGTTAGACACGGTCCGGGGCGTGTTGATGGAACTAAGGTTAGAAGACTAGAATCGCAAAACAGAAGCCAGAAGTCAGAATACAGAAACCAATAGACAGCATGGACTTCTTCTGACCCCTGTTTTTCTGTATTCTGACTACTGTTTTAAGGAGCATTTCGTGAAATCAAAATATATATCCCTCGCAGTAACCTCCACTTTTTTATTCGTGATACTGGCTTTATTGCCATCAACAACCTTCGCTCAGGAAGGCGAACTTCAGGTTGTTGACGAAGTAATCGCTCAAATAAATGACGATGTGATCACTCTCTCGATGCTCAAGCGGGAGACCAAGGAACGGGTCGACGCACTCAAGCAGGCAGGTTCGTCAGAACAGGAAGCATCTGCTGAGGTGGTCAAACGGCGTCCTGAACTAATCGCAACGCTCGTCAATGAGGCGCTGTTGCTGCAGAAGGGAAAGGAACTGGATCTCGCAACTGAGGTTGAGGCGGAAGTAAACCGGCGCATGCTCGACGTAGCCAAGGAGCAGGGGATTACAACCATTGAAAAGCTTGAGGCAGCGATGCGCGAAGGGGGCGTAGATCCCGTAGCAACCCGACAGACGCTTCGTACGGAGCTGATGAAACAGGCCGTGATTCAGCAGGAAGTAGATCGCAAGGTGTTTTTCGGCTGGACCATGGAAGAACTGAAAAAATATTTTCAGGAGCATCAGGACAAGTTTCGCAAGCCGGAAACCGTTACCATCTCAGAAATATATTTAAGTGCTGCCGGTAAAAACGACGCCGAGGTGAAAGCCAGAGCATTGGAACTGGTTAGGCAGTTGCGGGCGGGCGCTGACTTTGCGAAGGTCGCCGGAGCGAACTCGGAGCGGGAACAAAACGGTGTGCGTATCGCTCCTCAAACGGGCGGGAAGGTGGGCACCTTTGAAGTGCCAAACTTGCGGGCAGAAATCGCCGACACGGTGAAGAGCGTGCCACCGGGCGGTATTAGCGAGCCTTTGAAATTCAACGATGGATATCAGATATTCCGTGTCGACGAACGCACGGCGGTCAGCTCCACCGCGACATTTAATGAGAATCAGGTGCGTGAAGCCATGACGATGGAGCAGGGCACAAAGGCTCGTGAGGATTATTTGCAGGGTTTGCGAAATGAAGCTTACATAAAGATTTCGGATAGCTACGCGGACGCTGTCTATCCGATTTTAAAGATCACGCCTGAAAAGACAGCTGAAAACGGCATTCCAGCTGGTGGTGAGCAGCCCGGTGAAAAGAAGAAAAAGGGCAAGCTGCTTGGAATCTTTCCGAAACCGTAAGAACCAGGGGCAGGAGGCAGGCGCAGGAGGCAGGTCGCGTTTTTGCTGCAACCTGCTCCTGCCTCCTGCCCCTTGTTTTTGATGCGTCTCGATCTCTTTCTCAAGGCGAGCCGCCTTAGTGGCCGGCGCACACTGGCGCAAAAGCTTTGTGACGCGGGCCGCGTCTCGATCAATGGGAGTACGGCGAAGTCGTCCCACGCGGTTAAGGTGGGAGACGAGATCTGTATCCGGCGCCACAACAAGCTCACTACCGTCCGAGTACTAGCCGTTCCCTCCATTCGTCAAACCTCGCGCAATGACGCACGCAGTTTCTATGAAGTTTTGAAAGAAGAATCTTTAGACGAAGTCGAGCCTGGGCCGGAATGAAGTCTTGGGGTCGGAGTCGTGATTGCCCCCGCTCAGGCGGCATAACCATCAGATCTAAATGAGAGAGTTTGTTTTCAGCTTCGTCCTCCTGGCCTGTCTCAGCGCCGTTTGCCAGCAACGAGTGACTGCGGGTCGCGAATTCGTTACGGCAAGTGAAGTAGTTTCAGCGACCGAAAGAGAAAGCAACGCGCAACCCCCGCCACAAAGAGCTGCGCTAAAACTTCCGCTAAAGAATTCACTGATCGTGGTTACTAAAAGCAAGCGACGACTGGAACTTTATTCAGATGGCGCGCTGGTCCGGACTTACAAAGTTGGTCTGGGCTTAAATCCGATTCCGGACAAGGTTCGGCAAGGCGACCGCGCCACTCCGGAGGGCGACTTCTACGTCTTCACTAAGAACGACAAGAGCGCTTTCTATTTGTCTTTGGGGATCAGTTATCCAAACATCGAAGATGCAGAACGCGGGCTGCGGGAGAAGATGATTTCACGCGCTCAGCACGATGCAATCGTGAAGGCTATAAAACGGAAAGCTACTCCGCCACAGAATACTGGGCTCGGCGGCGACATTTATATTCATGGGAACGGCGCGAGCAGCGATTGGACCTGGGGCTGCGTGGCGTTGGAAAACGATGACATGAAAGAACTGTTCGAGGCTGTCGTAGTGGGGACGAAAGTAACCATCCGGCCATAATTCAGGTTGGAAGTTGACCCCCATCCAAACCGGCATCTAATCCTCACTAACTATGATTGCTCCCCAAAGGACAAACAATCCCAGAAGAATCCAACCAGCTCTTTTATCAGCCCTGGTCATGTGATATTCGCCGTCGTCCTGCTTCTGATTAGCCACTGTTATAAATCCAACCTTTGGTTTTTCGAGAAAGTGGGGGTGCGCCAGAAATGCCGCCATCCGCTTTCTGATCGGTCGGGCCTTCCGTCGCCTCAGGCGCGATTGATTCACGGCGCAGAGTTCCCTGAATTCTCAGTTGCCGGCCGCGGCCGGACTGTGCTTGAGAAGGAATCGCGCTAGAAACAACCACCAGGACCAGCGACACAAGAACTGCAGAATACCTGCGAAACATGGGATGTTCTCCTTCCTTGAACAGATTGGTCCGCAAGGCTATCCCGATTCGGTTGCTGGAGTACTTTGCCTGTGGCACTTTTTCGATCGCCACACTACGAACATGCTTTTAATGAGAGCGGGAGGCGAGTGGACATGTGGACGCGTGGCGTTGGAGAATGAGGCCAGCCGTGATCTGCTGAGATTGTGCATGAAACACGAGATCAAACCATTCAAGATTCGTGACGTTGAGATCAACCCGCCGTTGATTCTTTCGCCGATGGCGGGCGTGACGGACGTTTCGTTTCGCCGCCTGTTGAAGCGACGCGGTGGTGTGGGTCTCAGCGTCTCAGAGTTTATTTCGGTTGAAGGTCTGACCCGTAGTAATCCCAAGTCGAAACGGCAGATGCGGTTTTACGAAGACGAACGGCCGTTTGCCGTGCAGATCTTTGGCGGGCAACCAGAGCGCATGCGGATCGCAGCGGAGATGGCGGAAGAGATTGGCGCCGACATTCTCGATATCAAC
>Ga0207689_10001396_pt1 | contig 23022 bp, 16 predicted proteins | sample KBSMisM52_FD_184312 | JGI IMG/M metagenome (GOLD analysis project Ga0207689, IMG submission 184312) | Miscanthus rhizosphere microbial communities from Kellogg Biological Station, Michigan, USA - KBS Miscanthus M5-2 (SPAdes) (version 2) | ecosystem: Host-associated > Plants > Roots >... | reverse complement strand
CAAAACGCGACCTTTGACACTCGTTCCATCACGATAGGCGTTTTCAAGATCGTCCCAAGCCTTCATACGCACAGCATCAGCACGGGAGAGCACCGGCAGGCCGTCGGCGGTTTCCATGCTCTTTACGAGCACTTCAACTTCATCACCTGCCTTAACCGTGAGTTCACCATTCTCGGTAAACTCGGCTGGGTTGACGATTCCTTCAGACTTGTAGCCAAAGTCGATTACTACGCCACGTTCGCTAAGACCGACCACGGTCCCGCGAACAACTTCACCTTCTTGAAGGGTGGCTTGATCCTGCTCGAACTGATCAAGAAGTTGTCCAAAGTCGACATCGCCGCTGGCGCGTGAATCGTCAGCGTCGTCAATCTCTGGAGCTGGTGCCGCAGACACTGGTTGAATAACAACGTCGGAAGTTTGCGGCGCAGTCTCTGACTCGCCGGAGGTTGGTTTATTTTCGGCCTCGCTGTCGTTCAGCTTGGGTTGTTCACTAGACATGCAGACTCCTGTAGTTCCCGATAACTTTGCAGCGCGTTCTAAGATCATATCGCGCTCCACTTGGCTGGAACAATCATCATAGCTCGATGATTGCCAGACAGTGTTTCAGCGGCCTCTCTTTTTTATTTGACCTTGGCGTTGTCGGGGTTTGGAGCTGGCGAGGATGCGAGCCGTTTGGATTTGGAAATGTCGAGCTAATTTGTTTCGAATACCGCCCTGCTTTAGTCACCCGCTTGGTCCGACAAACACCCGCCGCCTTTTTTTACCGGGTAGGGCGGCAATGTACACGCCAGAATGAGCGCATGTCAAGGCGGCGCAACGATTACGCAGAAAACACCTCACCAAAAACCAAAGCCGCGAGATTGCTCTCACGGCTTTGCTTAACCACCACTCAAACCATTTACTGACTGGAGGACAGGTTGTCAGAAGTTCTCGGTACAACGTAAACACCGGCCGAGTGTGAGCCAACAAACAACACATTCTGATCCTGCGAGTCGAATGCCAACGCCCATATTCGCTGACTCGGCAAACGTCGTTGCTTGGGATCAATGCGCGCCCAGGTGACGCCGCCATTTATGGTGCGATACACACCACCACCAATTTCACCTGTCTGATAAGCGTTGCCGGTAAAGATCTCATCGCCGTTTCGTGAATTCACGAGAATGCTCGTGAAATCACCAAAGGGAAGATTGCCTCCGCGTCGCGTAAAACTGATGCCGCCATCATGCGACATGTAGAACGACTGTTTGGTGCCAACATAAATATAATCCGGTCGTTGAGGGTCTTGGACAATAGTGTTCACTGGAAAATCTTGCGGGATGCCGGCCACTTGGTGCCAACTCTTCCCTCCATCATGCGTCACCAATATCCCAGACGCCGGAGTGCCGGCCCAAATAGTATTCGGCTCACGGAGATTTGTTGAGAGGCAAGTCGTGCGAGGATCTTGATTTGGCCCATAGGAAAGACGTTGCCACCCCTTGCCGACATCAAAGCTGCGAAACAGTCCAGTGTTTGTAGCAGCCAGGAATCCCGGCTTCTGTGTTTCACTGTCGACGGTATGGACCAACGCATTAACCGCATCGGCAAGGATTAGATCTGTTGTATCACCATCGTTGCCGCCTTGGTTTGACTTTGACACCCCTAACGCCGACAAAGTTATATCGTCAAACTTTCCCGTGACCGGTAGATGTCGATCACCCTGAAAACGTTTCAGAGCGGCGATAGTGATTGGTCCACCTTTGCCATCCGGAATACCCAGATGATAACCAGCGTTGTTGAGCGCCTCTTGCACTTGACTAACCGTTTCTTCCGAAACAGCTGGTTGGCGTTGCACTGTCACCGGCTTTCGAGTGGCCGCCTTTGTGCCCCTCTTAACGACTGGCTTCTTAGTTGGTTCAGGAGAATTCGGCGCCCAGACAGGCGACCATGAGACTCCTCGATCGGAAGAGCGGTACACACCAAGATTAGTGCCGAGATAAAGTAGATTGGCATCTCGAGTATCCTGCACAATTGCGTACGTGATTAGCCGAGAAGGCATGCTTCGCATCGATGGACGCCAACTCTCACCGTTATCATTGCTCACAAAAAAGAAACCGCCACCAGTCGCAGTATTAATGGTTGAAGCGTAAATGCGATTTGGAGTTTCACGATCGGCCAGAATCGCATTTGCAAATCTACCGCTGAAGCCGCCGTTCGTCGGCACAAACGACTTGCCACCATCGTTTGACACCATTACGCCGTAGTTGTTCGTACCGATGTAAACCATATCAGGACGCGACGGATGAACGGCGATCGAATTGATCTCGAGCTGACGCGATGTGGTAACCATCCAGGAGTCAGGATCCCCGCCTTTGTCCGACCGCCAGAATCCTTCTGTAGTTCCGGCGAATACAATTCCCGGAGCGGAAGGATGCTGCATGATGGCGCGTGTGCGTCGTGACTGCGATGGAATCCCCTGTACCTTCTTCCAACTCTCACCGGCAGTCTTGCTTTCATAGATTCCACTACAAGCAGAGGCAATGATGTGGTTAGGATCGCGCGGATCGATATCGATGGCAAAGATGTCGGAATCATCGATGATTCCAGTCTTTATCGATCTCCAGTTTTGGCCGCCATCTGTCGACTTAAATGGCAAATACCACGTCCCGGCGTAAATAATATTGGCGGTTCTGGGATCGATTGCTAAGGACTCGATATGGAAAAGGTTCTGAACGTTAGACGTAGGCAGTTGCTGCCACGTGTCCCCGGAATTGTCAGATCGGAAAATGCCATTGAACGTGCCTGCAATGAGAGTGCCTGGGTCTGATTCAGATTGTGCCAATGAATGAATCGCTTCATTCTTTAACTCCGGACTCTCGCGGAAAGTTGTTCCACCATCAGTCGACTTAAAGAAGCCCCCTGGTTCCTTGTGACGATGAGCACCAACATAGAGAACACGAGGATTTCTTGGATCGACAATGATGTGATCTACGAACAGGCGTGGTTTGCCGAAGTTGTAGAGAAGCTGCCACTGCTTGCCGGCATCAGCGGACGTATAAATCTGACCGTCCAGAGTGCCAAAGTAGAAACGATCCGGGTTTGTGGGATCTACAACGAGACCACGCACATCTCCTCCTGGGGGTCCGGTCGTCCGCCAGTCTGTTGAGTAGAGAGCAGGATCTGCGGGCAAACTACCAACCGCTTCCCGCGGAGCTGCTGCAATCGCGATAAGCCCGAATAAAGCCAATACTAGGGGGAGGTATTTCTTAATACTAATCATCGTGAATTTCATCCAGAAGGTTTTAACTCTATCAGGAGCGCCTGCGCTCACCACCTTTTCAGTTTATTACAATTTGCTTGCTTTGTGTTCAAAAGCTTACGCAATCGCGACTAGGATGCATAAGAATTAATCGCAAGTTGTACTTTCAAAGGTCTTGGCGTCCCGGGAGGGCGATAAAAAAAATAACGGGCGATGCTTCGAAAAGAAAGCATCGCCCGCTGTTGTTGAGGTTTGGCAAACGCCAAGCCTATTAGTTGTTATTCGTCGTCACCTCGACCACGACGTCGTTTTGGAGCTGCTTTCTTGCACTCCGGACAAGGCGACACGACACCTGGTTCGCTAGCAGCCGGTGCTGTTGCACCGCTCGGAACGATCCAGAGCTGAACCTTCAGTTCAGGTAAGCATCCACCATCAACGGTTGTTATGCGTCCGGCCTCTATACCGCGCGTGTTAACCAAGTAATCCTTGGCACGGTCGGCTCTCGCCTGGGCCTCACCAGCACAACTACCATAAGCGATGATTGTGCCTTGAGAACCTGGCTGGTTCTGAAGCTGGATAGCATAGTTATCGAGTCTGGCCTTCTCGTCGTTGAACTTGATATTGCCATACTCGTCAAACTTCGTTGGCAGAGCAGGTGGTGGTTTGACACTGGTCGTGCACGACGAGGTCGTCGAACATGAAGGATCAGCACCGCCCACGCTTACCGTCGCTGTCACACTTTGACCACCGAGGTTAGCGGTATCGACCGTAATCGTCGATGTTCCCTGACCGCTCGTGATAGTACCAGCCGAAACTGACCAGTTATACGTCGGTGACAGGCCGGAACCGCCACCAGTGACACTAGCCGTATAAGTAATCGGCTGACCAACATCAACCGAATCCGTACAGCTCACTGAAACAACTGGACACGGCGGAGGTGGCAACTTGCATCCAGTGCAGTCCGCAATTGTGACTGCTGCACTGCCGTTTGCTGTGTGTTGATTACCGTCGTTAACTTCAACCGTCGCGGTGTAGGTTCCGTTCGCAACACCTGAGAGATCCCAGCTGACCGAACGACCCTCACCTGTAACGCGACCACCCGTTACTGACCAAGTGTAAAGTAACGTGTCATTATCCGTGTCCGAAGCGTTAGCCGTTAAAGTAACTAAGCTATCGGTAGGCGTACACGAATCTGACCTCTGTTCAGGAGGACAGGGTCGCGTAATAGTCGCCAGCGAAGCGGCAACACCCGCCACGACAGGCGCCACATTTGGCGGTGGTGGAGGTATTCTTGCGTTTCTTCGTCCAATCCAAAACTGCCCAATGTAACCATCTGGATCGTCCGAGAAGACAAAGCCTCGCGGGAACCCATTCACGGTTACAGGAACGCTTGTTCCGGGGACAACCACGACGCCACGACCACGAACGTTAACGTTAGTGATTTGGTTTACACCGATATTGAAGTCTACCGGATTGAAGTGACCCTCATCTTGCTGATTCAAATGGCGACGATATGCGACGCCAAAGCCAAACCAACGTCGCGGATAAATCTTTATACCGCCCAGGACTTCAACCGGATTGTTATTGAATGCGTTTGGCGTGTGGCCACCCGTGTACATCGTCGAGCGAACCTCAGCCATTGGCTGGAAGTGCTCATTGATCGGAAAGTCGAAGCCGACGCCCGAAAGAAGTTCATCAGGCCGATCGAGCGCAACACCGTCTGCAGTCTTTGGATTGCTATTCAGGATGTACCCGAAATTAGCTGACAGATTAATATGCCTGCTCAGCCTGCCGTCAACGAAACCGATCAAACCAAAATCGCCGATGTCGGCACCAGGACTTGCGCCACGCTGAAGCTGGTTAAAGCCGGAGAAATCGTCCGCCTTGTCTGGATTCCAGCGGTAGAACGGGATGATTCCGACGCCCAGCGGATTGTGCGGACCCGTAAACCGAATCTTGGCGCCCACCACAAAGTCCGTAAAGCTGCTCTGACCATACAGCCGATTAACAAACGGAGCATCCGGCAAATAAGTCGGGGCAACCGTAAATGTTGTCGGTATGATGATCGGATTGGACGGATTCGGGTTACCCGGCGGACGACAGTTACCAGTCAACGCCGTGCAAGGCAGTGCCTGAGTCGCCAAAACGATACCAGGCAAGATACTGCCAAACGGAGAACCGATTCCCGGATAATTATCAGCGCTTCCGAATGATCCGCTTCCCGGCTGGACCTGCACTGGACCAAGCAGCGCTTGGAAACCCGGGAAACCGAACTGCTGACCAATCTGGCCCGCGTCTAATCCAAAGGTACCAGCCGAACCGCCAACAAATGGATACTGAACAAACGGCTGATTACCAATCGGACGGAAAACCGCCGTATTGGCTAACGTACCGACGTTCGGACCACTTGGTGCCAGAACAACTGCCGGCCCACTTCGCAATGTAGTACCGAAATACAATTGCGAGTTAGGCAGGTAGAAGCTCGACAGGTTTTGCGGATTGTTTACCTTAATACCGCGGTAGGCATTACTCTTGAAGAAAAGTTCAAGATGGTCGTTCACGCCAATATTAAAACTAATCGGCACATCGACGATATCGACATTTCCTGGATCACGATCATAATTACTATAAGCAATACTGAAAGTGAACTCGCCGCGTCGCAGCGTCGAACCATCATAAATAGTGAAGAGCCCAGTAGGACCACCCACAGGACCACCCGTGCCAACAGTCGGAGACTGATTGCGCGGATCGTTTGGGGATCTCAAAGTCTGTGCTGATACTGCGGCACACAGCACCAACGAAACGAGCGCAGCCATAAGCGCCCTATTTGCGAGTCTCATCGCATTCCTCCTGCGAAATGAGTAAAAGAATCTGTGTAATAGCGCCGCGCGTCCAAAGAATCGATAACAATCGAGCCTTGTATGCTTTGGCCCTAACTACAGTTTATCAAAAAGTTCGAACCGCTTGGACCATAAGAGATCAAGCGGGGCGCTCGGACTGCGATGAAACAGAATACTTCGGCCTTACTTTGAGTACCCTAATCCATCTAGTTGCTATTCCCGAGTTGTTCGAAGCTTGAGTCCACTTCTTCTAGCGAAGCGAGCTCCCGTGTCAATGATTTCGACACTTAAAACCGCGCGCAAATATTAGAAATGTTGTCGCTGGTCCGAGTGCTAAATCATGCCAGACCATACTCTACCTTAAAACGGAAATCAAGCCCTTTTCACGACTTAGCGGCCATTTTGTTTATGTTTTTTCGGTCACGCATAGATGCCACGCATGCGCGTATCATAGGCCACGCGGTCTATCGCCAACATGTATGCCGCGGTCCTTGTATCAACGCTGTGAGCGTCTGCGAACCGGCACAGGTCATTGAAACTAGCTACCATTTTATCCTGCAGCCGCTCGTTAACTACATCCTCTCGCCAAAAGTAGCCCATACGATCCTGAACCCACTCAAAATAAGAAACAGTAACGCCTCCGGCGTTGGCCAAGATATCGGGTATGACAAAGATGCCCTTCTGATGGAGGATTTCGTCAGCAGCCGCGGTCGTCGGACCATTTGCCCCTTCTGCGAGCACCTTGCACTTAAGGCGGTCAGCGTTTTGTGACGTTATTTGATTTTCGGTAGCGGCAGGAACCAGGACGTCGCATTCCAATTCGAGCAGTTCATGGTTTGCCACAAATTCAACGCCTTCATAGCCCTCGAATGAGCGCGTGGCCGCCAAATAATTCAGGGCCTCGGGGATGTTTATGCCTGATGGATTGTAAATGCCACCATGGATGTCCGAGATCGCAACAACTTTGTAACCTTCTTCGTGCAGCAAGCGAGCACCTATCCCGCCCACATTGCCAGATCCCTGAACTACGACCCGAGTCTCGGCAGGACTCATTTTGAATCGCTTGATGGCTTCGTTGATGACAAACAGTATCCCGCGACCAGTCGCCTCTCTTCGGCCCGAGGATCCCCCCAGATCGATCGGCTTTCCGGTCACCACGGCTGTAACCGTGTGGCGAGCATGCATGGAGTATGTGTCCATGATCCAGGCCATTGTCTGTTCGTTTGTATTCATGTCTGGAGCGGGCACGTCCTTTTCAGGTCCTATGAAGTCCAGGAGTTCAGCGGCATATCGGCGCGTCATCCTTTCGAGTTCGCCGAGCGACATCTGCTGAGGGTCACAGATGATGCCCCCCTTTGCGCCACCAAATGGAACGTTTACAACTGCACACTTCCAAGTCATCCATGCTGCCAGGGCTCTCACTTCATCGAGGTTGACGTCTGGCGCATAACGAATTCCACCTTTTGCCGGACCGCGTGCAAAGTTGTGTTGAACCCGAAAGCCCTCGAACACTTGAATACGGCCCGAGTCCATGCGAGTCGGGATATACACCTTTAGCTCTCGATTCGGCACTCTCAAGACGGCATAGAGATCGGGATCGAGGTCTAGCAACTGAGCCGCGCGGTCAAAACGAGACATCATCGACTCGAAAGGATTCTGCTCCTTGATCTCTCTAATATCGTCGACGTATATCGTGCTGTACATGCTTGCCATTGGCCGTCTCCATTTTTGCGAGTGCCGATTGACCCCGCGGCGATAATTCAACTTCAGAAAGCTAGTCCATCTGATCTAAAAACATCTGTCTACGATGTCGTCACGCGCAAAGATTCATTCATCGACCCGGTGCGATAGCCCTCAAGGTCGAGGGTTATGTACTTGAATCCAAGTTCACGAAAGCGAGCGGCGAGTTGATCCAATACGTCTTTATTGAGCACACGATCCATTTCAGCTGTTGAAATCTCCAAGCGCACCAGAGTGTCGTGATGGCGAACTCTAAACTCTCTAAACCCAAACTCACGAAGAATCTCTTCACCTCGATCAACTTTTGTAAGTCGCTCGATAGTAACTGTCGTTCCATAAGCAATTCGTGATGAAAGACACGGACTGGCCGGCTTATCCCATGTCGGCAACGCAACTCGCCTACTCAACTCGCGGATATCTGCCTTGCTCATTCCGACTTCAATAAGCGGGCTCCTTACGGAATGTTCTTTCGCGGCTTGCCGACCCGGTCGATAGTCGTCAAGGTCGTCCATCGTCGAGCCGTCAACTATGAAATCAATTCCTCGACTCGTCGCTAGCGACTCAAGCTTCGTGTACAGCTCGTCCTTACAGAAGTAACAACGGTTGCCGTTGTTCGCCTGGTACTCCGGATTTTGCAGTTCATCCGTTTGGACTCTCTCATGATTAAAACCAAACTCCTCGACGATTCGATCAATCTCCGCGCTTTGATAAACAGGCAAGCTCGCAGAGACTCCTGTAACGCAAACAGCCCTTGGACCTAACTCGGCGTTAGCGACATACGCGACATAGCTACTATCAACACCGCCCGAGTAAGCCACTATCACCGATCCACATTGCCGAAAGAGTTCACGCAGACGTGATTCCTTGGCGATCAGGATCGCAGAGGATTCACTGCCGTTTTGTAATTCAATAGTTGCTTCGTTCGCAGACATACCTGACCGTGGGCAGAGGGACACTTTTAGTTTAGCTTCTCGTCTCGTCGAAATTGTGCTCTAGTGTGAAGGCATGGTAGCTCATGCATCAACGGACGTGCAACCAGCATCTCAGCTAGCGTTTGATACATTCGCAAGTGGTGAATTTGGACGTTCTGTCGCGCGACATGCTAACATTCCAGCCATCCCCGGATAGATTCTCTGCTCACAATAAATGGTGCGCGTTCTTGAGTATCGTGCTTGAATCTCGCTTTCCGTTCATTCGAAAAATAGCGACGTATAAGACCTGGTTGGTGTTAATCCTCGTCGCGATCTTCTGCGTATCGAGCAAGGCTCAGACTGACGAGTTCGGCGACACCGCAGCGGATCCTGTAAAGCTCTTCGAGCGTGGCCAGGGCGCACATGCTCGCCACGAATTTGAAAAGGCCCTCGAGTTCTACGAGCAAGCCATAAAGATCAAGCCGGAATTTCCTGAAGCGGAATTCCAACGCGGCAACGCACTAGTTTCTCTGGCTCGTTTTGATGAAGCTGAGGCAGCATTCCGTCGAGCAATAGATCTCAAGAAGAACTGGTCACTTCCCCATTCAGCTCTCGGAGCTCTTCTGATGAGACGTGAACGAGACGCGGATGCCACGACGAGCTTCCGCGCAGCGCTCGCAATCGATCCACAGGACAACGTTGCTCTTCGTCTACTCTCCGAGATTCGTCTCCGCGCGGGGGATGCTAAAGAAGCGCTCGACCTTGCCAAAAGAGCGACTAGTGGTCCCGACGCTCCAACGTCTTCATGGATCGGGCTTGCAATTGCAGAACGCGCAAACGACAACAAGCCAGGTGCTCGAACTATTCTCGATCGGACGCTAACCGAAGAGCCGACCAACCTGGCGGCATTGCTCGAAAGGTCTGACTTACTAATCGATCTTAAAGAGTATGAACTCGCGATTGCGGATTTAAAGAACGCGTCCAAGGTACGACCGAACGACAAGATTGTTCTTTCAAGACTCGCTTACGCTTATCAACAGGCCGGACGTGCGGAAGAAGCCGCCGCAGTGGCTAAGGCTGCGGGATTAGAGATCCAGCAAGCTTCTGGAGACGACAAGAATAAAGTGATCGGAACTCCCGAAGAGATAGAGGCTGCGAATAACGACGACCGCAACACGTCGCGACGCGCGCTTGAAAAGCTAATCGAAAAGAATCCACACAGCGCAATGTTGTTGGCTCGACTCGGTGCCTCGTACCGCGTTGACGATCCAGCTCGATCTTTAGAGTTGTTTCGAAAAGCATCTGCATTGCAGCCGACCCAAGCGGAATATGCGGTGGGTTATGCTGCCGCACTGGTCCAGGCCAGGCGATTCGTTGAAGCCGCGAACATTCTGCGGCAGGTTGTACGTTTGAACCCCAAGAACTATGCGGCACACGCCAATTTAGCCACGGCACTTTACGAAGCAAAACAATTTGCAGCTGCCGTGGTTGAATTTGAATGGGTGGTGGCAAACAAACCTGATGTAATCGTGGCTCAATATTTCATTGCCACGTCACACGATTATCTTGGAGAATACCCCGAAGCACTCGCAGCCTATGAAAAGTTTCTGGCGGGAGCGGATATAAAGACAAATCAACTCGAAATCGAAAAAGTCAAACTTCGTCTTCCTACTCTGCAACGACAAATCAAACTCGGAGAGGGCGTGAAAAAAAAGCCCTGACGCTGGATCTGAATGTTTGTTGAACCCACAGGTAAACTTGTTCTTCTTTCAGCACTATTATTCTTGTGCGCTGGCGCAGCCTTCGCTCAGGAACCACAACCCACTCCGCAGCCAACACCGCTCATGGCGCCGCCGCCCTTACAGACGATCCCCAAGGAAGAGCGAACACAGATCAACGGGGCCACCGATCCAAAACAACGAGTACGGATCACAATCGAGTTTGCGGGAACGCACCTGACAACAGCGGAGAAACTTACGACCCAAAGCAATTACGAGTCAGCATCGCACGAGGTCGGAACATATCAAGCAATAGTTCAAAACCTCCTGACATTCCTTGCCTCCCAAAAGCGCGATAGCAATAAGACGCGCGATATGTACAAGCGACTCGAGCTTGCATTGCGCGGCGATGGCCCACGACTGACGGCAATGCGCCGGACCACGCCGCTCGAGTTTGCCGTCTGGATCAAACAAGTCGAGGATTTCGCTCGCGAGAGCAGAACGGAAGCACTCAATTCTTTCTACGGCCACACGGTTGTTCGCGAGCCTGAGTCCCTTCAGAAAGCCAGCGAGAAACCCAAAGAGAGCCCAACTCCGCAGAATCAACAGCCATGAAAACCCGAATCATCGCCAAGTTTTTCCTCCCCGTTATCTTTGCTTCAGTTGTTATCGTTCAAGCCGCTACCACCCAGCGGGATCACCTGACGCCGCAAGAGGTGGATCTCGTAAAGGAGGCGCAGATTCTCGACAAGCGAATCGAAGTTTTCATCAAGGCTACAGATCGACGCTTAATGGTATTGAATGGAACTCAGGCGTCGAACGCGAAACTGTTGAAGAAAGATGCTGAGCTGTGGGGAGAATTGCCGACTGGTTCTCAGGCGGAGTTGATCGGGGACATTGCCCGCATACTCGACGAGGCTATTACCAACATCGACGATGTCAGCTCTCGCGACGAGAGGAATCCGCTAATTCCAAAAGCTATGCGACGACTCGCTCAGGCTGTAAACAGCATCATGACGCAAGTCGCGCCCTTTAAAGATAAAGCGACAACTGAAGCAGAAGTCGCCAGCCTCGAACTCCTCAACGAAGACGCGCAACAGATACTGGAGGCAGCCAAGAAGCTACCTCCCGAGCCCGAGAAAAAAGGAAAGACGAAGAACTAGAGTACGTGCTTTCGCTACCCTCGTTTCTTCTTTACTTCAGTACTAACCGCTCGAGCTTCAGCATCAACAGCAGTGCCCGCGCTGTTTTCGTCACCTTCTTCTTTCGCCGAAGCGTTTGATTGGAGTCGTGGTGCTGTTTCGCCAACCGCAAATAGTTTGAATTCCAACTTGGCTTCCGTCTTCGGCACCATTGATCCGCCAGTTAACCCGCCAAGCATTCCGCCAATCTTATTCATCTTGAGGGCAGCAATATCGGTGTACAGGATGAAGTCACACTGTTTCACCTTTGCTTCAGCCTCAGCTTCCATCTGCGAAGACGCATTCAAGGCTATCGCATCGACTCCAGCGCTGGATAGTTGGCCTATCAAACGTAAGCGTAATGAATCCAATGGCACTGGACGACCAGCCTTGTTATTGAACTGCACCACTCCAACCAACATTGAACCAGGTCGTTTAGCTGGAGTCGCACTCGACGAAGACGAAGGCATCGACGACGAACTTGGCCGGGAGCTATCCGTCTGTCCTTGACCCATTTGAGCCATGATTGAAGCCATCGACGGCGTTCCGTAAAGCTCAGACGTATTTGTCGCCTGCGTGTAGCCCGCAGGAATATCGAACAAGGCAGCGTCAAGTGTGGCTCGAGACAACTCGACGACTTCTTTCGTTTGCGTGACCATGACTTCCCCGTTTTCACCATACATCTTCATCGTCTCGATCAGCGGATAGCCAAGCTTCCCGGTGCCTTCACGCCTCATGGTTACTTTGTCCCTACAACCTCCACTCGGAGCACGCTCCGTCGGCACTTTCGGTGTCTTGTTCGTCTCACAGTTGAATTCGACGTTTAAGTCTACGTACCAACCATCCAATTCAATTCTTCTCTTACCCGGTGAACAAGAGTCTGCGGACGCGGTAATGACAGTTGCACTCTTCACATGACGCGCAGTGAAACCAAACATCTGTTTACGTTCGCCGGTATCGACGATGCTATTGAAATAGTCAACGACACCACCGCGCGTTGATGGCGTACTCGGTGCCGGGGGACGACTGCTCGGAGTAGTTGGTGCGCTGGGTTCAACAGTCTCCATCGGTGTGATGATGTACTTCTTCGACGTGTCGCTGAGTTGAATGGTGCGTTTGAGATCGCATTGCGTGATGTTTACAGTGTCGTAACCGTACCCAGTGTGATTCTCACTTCGCTCACGAGCTCCCTTAATCATCGTTACGGTTTCCCCGCCTGCAGCTGGTCCGGCGGAGCTACCCATCGTCGTCTTATATTTGACTTTAAAATCATTCGACACAGTGGTTCTTTGTCGCGCAACAAAGGCGGAGACTGAAACCAAAAGAAGTCCGATAACCAGCGTGATGTTTAGAATGGAAATCCGAGTTTTCATTGATATCCTCCCAGGTGTGTTCTTTTAATTGTTAATCGCGCGCGAGTTGCAACGCCTTGGTAGCTCTCTTGATCGCTTCCACAATTCTTTCAAGCGATTCTTTAGTGTTCGCCGAATTCCTATCATCTATTGCTTGGCGAAAATCGGTCAATGGTTGTGCAGCGTAACCCGTGTAAATACCGGGCGCATAGATTTCGTGTTTGTACCACGGCCTTCCACGGAGACCTCGTTCGTCTATGAACTCTCGCTCAACTCCGATCAGCGCATCGTTCATGAGTTTGAGTTTCGCACTGTTCGCTTTGGTGGTAACCGCTTCCTGTCTGTTCTTTTCAACCCGCGAGCATTCTTTGGCAAAGTCTTCCAGTGCTGCGTTCATTGATCGATCGTCAAACGAAGTATCCAGGTTCTTCTGCTTTGCCAGTCGCAAAGCCTCTGCGAAAAACTCGCGAATTTGAGTCGCGTAGTCAGTGTAGTCAAACGGCAGGGCGTCCGCGTCGGCTAGACGCAACGCCAACGTGCCCCAAATCTGAGCCGCGGCAACGTGGTAAACAAAACCGGGATCGCCGAAATGATCCATCCAGTAAAACGAATCGTACGATGAGTGATAGACGCCGTAATCGCCGCCGAAGCCCATGTCGGTGGAAGGAACGCCGAGGTGCTGAAGAAAGGGCGTGTAATCAGAACCTGAACCAAGCGCACCGATTCGCGCCTCTCCTCCGTTTGTGGCCTCGTTAAGTGACCGACCTTCGCGAGCTTTTTCCTGCCACTGTTGATAAATGGTCTTGCCAGTTTTTGGATCCTTCACATCACGAGTGACATCTCGAATCGCTTTCCACAACGACGGCACCGATGACGCGCCAAAGTTGCCGCCGGAAACAGCCACGTCGACGTTCAGATAAGCAACTGCCTTCTCCCGAAGGTCGTCGGCGTTTTCTTCGGCCCACTCGGTCGAACCGATTAACCCATATTCTTCAGCATCCCAACTACATAAGATGATAGTGCGCTTAGGTGTCCATCCCTGTTTCAACAAATCTCCAAAACCACGAGCAACCTCAAGCATTGCTGAGGAGCCGCTGTTTGGATCGACCGCGCCGAACACCCATGCATCGCGGTGATTACCCATCACGACCCAACGGTCCCTTTCCTGGTTCCCCTCGATGCGCGCAACGACGTCCCAGATCGTTCGCACCTTGTAGTCCATATCCGTCTTCAAACGCACTTTGACATCAGGCGTCCCACCGACGTGATAAGCCAGGGGCAGACCACCTTGAAAACCTTTTGGTCTAACCGGGCCTCGCAACGGACTGATTAATGTCTTCGCGACATCGTACGCGATCGGCTGAACAGGAATCTTTGTAAGGTCGGTGGCCTCTTCAGGCTTCAATCGAGGAACACCTGGGATCGATGGTTTGCCTGGAGTGAGTGGATCACCGGGATAATCGAATAGATACTGAACGGAACCACGCTGCCCGGAGGCGACCGGCCGCCACGGACCTTTGGGATAAACGTCGCCTTGCATGTAACCATCGTCAGCGGGATCGGAGTAGATAATGCACCCGACCGCTCCATTGTCCTCGGCGACTTTTGCCTTCACGCCGCGAAACGAATTGCCGTAGCGGACGATCACGATCTTGCCTTTGACATCAACGCCGACTTTCTTCAGCTCTTCGTAGTCGCCAGGTAAACCATAATTGGCATACACCAGCGGGCCAGTCACATCGCCGCTGGCACTATAGCCATTGAACAGCGGCGTGATCTTCGGATTCGAAGACGTTGGATCACCAGGAACAATCGCCTCGGTGACTGACAGCCTCTGCCGACGCTGTGTAATGAGTTCGACTATGGGAGTGGTTTTCGGATAAGGCAGCCAAACATTGTATTCCTTCAGTTCAGCATTCAACCCGTAACTTTTCATCTGATCGCGAACGTAAACGGCCGTCGCGTAGTCTTCCTTGGTGCCGGCAATGTGCGGTTCGAGCGTCAACCGACGCAAGTGTTCACGCGCTGACTTCGGAGCAGGGACCGAGCGAAACAGCTCTTCCCAACGTCGTTGGGTCGCGCTCGTGTTGGCCGAAAAACCGTCGAGTGGCGCCGCGTTTGATCCTTGCGAAAACACAAAGCGAGCAGTTGGCAGCAATAAGAGAACGACAAGCAGAATGGTGGCACTAATGTGAATCAGTTTAGTTGGCATGTAGAATCCCGAAGAGATTGAAAGATGTTTTAGCAATAGAGATGATGAACTATCAGTTAGCTCTTGCCGTACAATGAACTCAGAATATTAATGAGCAACCGATAATCTAAAGGAACCTAAATGGACAGTAGATACTACCCAAACGTAGAAGCCGATCTTCCCAGGCTCAATGCAGAACTGCGCAACCTATTCGACAGCGACTACGAGGTCCAGGCCTTTCAAGTGTCGACTACCAGCATTATCCAGGCGCGCAAATCAAACACGCTCCGCGACCTTACCGGGCTCTCGTCGGCATTAACGATCAAGGTCACACCAGAGGTCGGTGGAACACGTGTCGAGATCGGAATGCAGAAGTGGTTTGACAAAGCTGCCGTGGCCGCGGTTGGTGCGATTGTCTTCGCACCCTTGTTGGCGTTGGCTGCGCTTGGCGCGTACTGGCAATACAAACTTACTGAAGACGCTTGGAAGATAATCGAAGATCACATCGCAAGCAAAGCCGGCGGCTATGTTCCACCTCTTCCAGGTCGATGTGGCACATGCGGAGCGGCAAACGTCGCCGGTTCCGACTTCTGTTCCTCCTGTGGCGCCAATCTCAAGATTGGACAGTCGTGCTCTTCCTGTGGTGCGGCGTCGAAGGATCCTGGTGCGAGGTTTTGTAATCGTTGTGGCAAGCCGTTAAGTGCGTGATTTGCGCTTCGTCGGAAAAACATTCGGAGTCGCAACCGGCACATGAACGCCACTCGGCACGATCCAAAGTTCGACCTCTCGCCAGCGGCGAAAGCCTCCATTAACGACCTTCACTCGATTTTTAGGTAGTTCTAATCGCTTCAACAATGAACTTCTGAGCCGCGTCATCGCTTTCGAGACCTGTTTCGCAGGATCGATGTACATCGTGCGATCATGCTCTCGGACGTACTGCGGGTAATAAATAACGTACGCCAGGCTGCCGCTCAGTTTCCTTAACGCAACCGCATACCCATCGACAGAATCTCCTTCGTAGTAACAGACTTCGCAACCCTCATGGCTGATCAGAGTGTACTCGTCAAACTTTGTCGCCGAATCAGTACTGAAGATTTCGTCGAGATAGGCGTCTGTCCTTGGGACCGGTGCAGTTCCAGGCGGAACAATCCATAACTCCTGCACGAAGTTTTCGCAAAGTCCACCGTCTACCAGGATGACGCTCGATGCAGGAATGCCTCGCGTCTCGACGAGGTAGTTCATCATCTGACTTCCAAGGCGATTGCTAACACCGGGCAGGTTAAGACGCGTGCGATAGACGATGATGAAAATCTTTGAGCCGGGAAAATTTGAGTGTTGGACCGCCAGGTTGTCGAGGCGCGCGACCTTGTCGGAAACCTGAATATCGCCAAACTCGTCGAACTTAGTTGCCTTCACTGGGTCGGTTTTGACTTGAGCAACTAGTTCGGGAACGAGACCCAATAGCAAGGAAACCAGGAAACTGAATAATACAAATCTCAGCTCGAACTTCTTCACGTTAGTCATGTCGCAATGCTCTCACAGGATCAATCCGCGCGGCTCGTGCTGCCGGATAGAGCGCCGCGACAATCGAAACTATGAGAGCAAACAGGATCGCGCCAATTGATAAGTAAGGAGGTAACGAAAAGAAATCGACAAACGATGCGCCCTGTGGCTTCAGGATGAATCGGTAAGCGAGTCGGTTGGCGATGCCATCAATGCCCCACGCGACTAAAACTCCGATCACCCCACCAAACACGCCAATCACTGCTGCCTCGACAAAGAAGATCAACTTGATTTCGCGGTCCTCTGCGCCGATTGCTTTCATGATTCCAATCTCACGTGTGCGTTCGAGGATCGACATGATCATGGTGTTGGCGATACCGAATGAAGCAACCAGCAGTGAAATGCCACCCAGTAATCCCAGTACCGAATCGACGATTAGAAACACGGTACGTATCTGGTCCAGTTCATCTACGATCGAAAAACTTGCAAAGCCCAACTCGGTGATCTTTTTACGAACCTCGGTCAGCGCAACCGGATCCGACACACGAACTACTGCGGAGTCGTATCCTTCAGTTTGTCCTTCACCGAGGTTGCCACCTTGCCTGGCCAGCGCTAGCGCAACGCGACTCATCTGGCCACGATGCTTCTTGCTCCAATCATGCGCCACTTGCAATGGAATGTAGATGCCTGCGCCTGGCATTAGCCCGCGCAATCCACCTTGCCCGGCTCCCTCTTTGATTTCCGTGCTTAGCACGCCGCTAATTCGGAACGTCTTTACTTGTAGATCAGAATTAGATTCGTCCAGCCCACCATCGTCGAGTGGAATACCAAAGAAGTTTGGCGGCTCCTCTTCTTCCTTTTCCTTATTTTTCTCATCCGGGGGAGCCAGGAGTTCAACTGTCTTCCCAACGGCGTCAGCTGGCTTGTCGTAGCCAAAGTCTTTAGCTAAGCGCTCGGTCACAACCGCCTCATCAGCAGTGGGAGAACTAATCATGTGTCCGGCAGCAAACGTTTGAAACCGCGACGACGCGTTCGGAATATTTGCCCCACCGACATTTTGGCTAAGTATCTTGCCGTTTGAGCGAACGTAACCACCGAAATTCACATTAGGTTCGACGTAGGCCACGCCCGGTATCTTTGCGATCTCCTGGACACCTGCATCGTCGAGAATTCGAGACGGTGTTTTATCGGCGCGTTGGCGTCCGTTTCGTCGCTCACCTTCATCCCGTCTTCCACCATCTCGACCAAGGCCGGCGAGATTGCTCAGCCCCTGGCCAAAGATTTGAATCTCGTTGAAAAGATCGAGCGCACCGAAACGTTCAAGCATATTGCGCTGTAGACCGAGTCCAAACGACATCATCGTGACTATCACCGCAACACCAACGATGACGCCCATAGTCGTCAACGTCGCACGCAGTTTCGCCTGTCGTAGATTGCGAAGTGCCAGGTTGAGGATGTCGAGAAAACTCATAACGTCAGGTTCTCTGTAAGATGCCCTTCAACTAAATACATGTTTGACCGAATCGGGAGTCCAGTCGGCGAGACTGTGGGTCACAACCTCAGCACCAACTGAACGCAGTGCTTCTTCACTGACTGTGTTAGTAACACCGAGCGTGTGCATCCCGGCTACGCGCGCGGACTGGATACCCGGCGGCGAATCTTCAATCCCAAGACACTCACTGGGAAGAAGCGGCAGCAGTCTTTGCTGTTGACGATGCTGATTGAGTTTTTCCAATCCGAGTCGATAACAATCCGGAGCGGGTTTACAAACAGATACGTCACCAGCCATCACGGTGACTGAAAAGAGTGGCCCGAGGTTGGCGCGTTCGAACACATAACCAATCTCAGTCGCGTTCGCCATGCTGACGAGCCCAAGCGAAAAATGTCTGGCAGTTGCCTTTAGAAAATTCAACACGCCTGGAAACAACGGCAACTCGTCTTCGATCATTTTCCGATGAAGTTCAGTCTTTGTATTCAATACACTCTCCACAATCGACGGAGAGTTTTCCTTCTTTGCGCGCTCAAACATGGCATGAACGAACGTCCTATCGTCCATTCCCAGGGCGCTCATATACCATTCTTCGGTCAAATCAATCCCGTGTTCCTTTAGCACCTCCTTGTAAGCATTCATTTGAATGAGTTCGTCGTCGATAATGACGCCGTTAAAATCGAAAAAGATGGCTTTGATCATGTGTAAGTTTGAGGGTGGTAAACGAATCTCAAATTTGAGATCTGAGATCTGAGATCATTCTTTCCCTGAGATCATCTTTCCGCCTTTAGCTGCTCAACAATTCTGTTCTGTTCTTCAAACAACTTCGGCAGTCGCTCACTCTCAAGTACATCGAGCCGTCGTAGCACTTCGGCGAGCGATAGTTCATTTTTCAAGTTAACCTGGTAATCCAAATCCGCTCGCAACCGATCTTTTTCGCCCTGCCGATTTTGCGACATCATGATGATTGGCGCCTGCATTCCAGCGATCACAGCCAGCACCAGGTTCAGCATTTGAAAAGGTAAAGGATCAAAACCCTTCACGAGGATGTATGAGTTGAAGATTATCCAAAAGACAATCAGACCTATTGAGACGCCAATGAATTTCCAACTACCACCAAACTCGGCAATCAAATCCGCAGCGCGATCCGCAACTGTCTGCCGCGCTTGTTCTTCCTCATTGACGTTCTTCGAAACCCTCGAGCGGAGCAATTCATCTGTGCGTCGTAGTCGCTCGCTCAACGCGCTTAGCATCTTCAAAGCAACATCCGGATTGTCGCGGACGAAAGCGAGAAACGAGTCGCGAGAGAGAATGGCCAATCTGCCGTCCTCGATGACATGGGCATCAGCGGAACGTTGGCGACCATCAATCAGCGACATCTCACCGAAGAAGTCGCCCTGCGCCAGTTCAGCCAGAGTCACCTCGTTCTTTTCTTCATCCTCAATACTTATTCGGACGCGACCACTCTCAATCAAATACATCGCGTCGCCTTTTTCACCGTGACGAAAGAGACGGGTATTTCGCGTGACATTCTGTTCCGAGAGCAAATTGCGCAAATCAGCGGCTGCCTGATCATCAAGCGAGGCAAAAAGCGGCACCGAGCGCAGCGCCTCCAGGGTCATTTGACTTGCGGGGTTGGACATACAGTTCTCCTAGCGAGTGGGGAGCAAGATAAATTTCGGATTTGGAATTTCGGATTGCGGATTTCGTCTTTGCACAGAAGCTCCTGCGATACAAACTAACCCACGCGAGGTACTAGTTAGTCAACCAACACGAAATCCGCAATCCGAAATTCCAAATCCGAAATTCTTCAAACCACTTTCCCATCTTTCATAAACACAATTCGATCAGCGAAGCTCTTTGCCAGTTCCTGGTCGTGAGTCACCATAAGGATCGTCAGCGAATCCTGGTTAACCATTTCTCGCAATAGGCCCAACAATTCGTGCGCGCGAATCGAATCGAGATTTCCGGTGGGTTCGTCGGCCAACAAGACCTTAGGACTATTGGCCAGCGCCCGCGCGATCGCAACACGTTGCTGTTCACCTCCCGACAGTTCAGACGGACGATGCGACGTCCTATCGGACAATCCGACGCGGCCAAGTAGCCTGCCGGCCCGCTCACGGCGTTGTTGTCCACGTAGACCACCAAAGGCCAATGCAAGTGAGACGTTTTCCTCGGCACTCATCGTCGGAATCAAATTAAAGTTCTGAAAAATCATTCCAACGGAAAACCGTCTGTACTGCGCCATCTCGCGTTTGGTGAACGGCCCAAGTGGTTTCTCCGCAAAGAACACTTCACCGGTTGATGGATGATCAAGGCCGCCGAGCATGTTAAGTAAGGTCGATTTACCCGAACCCGACGTACCTTGAATCGCTACAAACTCACCTTCCTTAACATCGATCGAGACGCTATCGAGCGCAGTGACACTATTCGCCCCCATCTGGTAAACCTTCGACACTTCACGCGCTGACAATAGAGCGTCCATATTCTTTATGGGTTTCCCTTAGGTTCTCTGTCTCTGCAGTGCGGCTTTGCCGTCTCCCGTGCGGAAAGCCTCTGGCTTTCCGTTCGCCCTCAAAAATATGGAGAGGCTTCGCCTCGAGCGGCGTAGCCGCCAAAGGAATAGCAAGCCTGAAGGAAAGCCCAAGGCTTTCCGCACGCGAGGCGGCGAAGCCGCAGGACCAATAGCCGTTACGTCCTTCGTACCCGCCACAGTTCCGCCTGCTCTTCCTCAAAACCTTTCAGCGACATTTCAAATGAACTCGCTTCATATTCTTCTGAATTCAAAAGCTCACGAACCTTCGCATCATCAAAAATCGCGCGTGAGATTATCACGTCAGTTCCACAAGACAGTCCCTCCAGGCGCGCTGCCAGATTCACTGTTGACCCGAAGTAGTCGAGCCGATCGTTGAGTGTTACAGCGATGCAAGGTCCGGAGTGTAAACCCGCCTTCAGTTGAAACGGCATTTCTCCATCCTTCGGGTTTGCCAACGCGTGCTGAGCATCCAGCATCGCGACCAACGCATTCACCGGACTTCGGAAGACTGCCATGACAGCATCTCCAATTGTTTTGACAATCGCCCCATCGCGAGCCGCAATGAACTTCTTCAACACGTCGAAGTGGTTCATCACCCGACCAAACGCCGTGGCGTCGCCAATTTCCCGGTAAAGCCGCGTCGACTGTCGTAAGTCCGTGAAAAGTACAGTCAGAGTGCCAACAGAAATCTGTTCGCCTGGTCGAAGCGCCTCCGTTGAAAACAGATCACGAAACACTTGTAACGCAGTTACTTCAGCCGCTGTTGCCGCCTGATCACCCCAGGCTATTCGTTCGAGTATCAACAAATGCTCGACATCAGTTTCGTTCTTCAGCGTAAACGAAGTGCGTTCTGAGACGTTCAATACAGTGTCTGTCCAACCGCTTGGAACAATCGTGATGGTGGTCGAACGCTCACCCTGGGGTGACACATTTACGGCCTGCGAACCTGGCAACTCGAGGACACGAAGTCGATAGTTCCCTTCGCCTAAAGGTAAATCCAGCGAACGCTCGCTGCCGGCTGGCAAGAGCTGCTGCACAACCACGTGCGGCGTTCGTTGCGGACTACCAATGCAGAAGTCCTGAATCTCAACCAGTCGCACTCCTGCGTTTGGCTTAAAGGTCAACTCAACAAAGCGATCGAAGTTGGCAGTGAAATCAATCTTGCACGTGCCACAATGAACGTCCGTGGGAATCTCTTTCAATGAAGAACCAACATCCTGGGCTCCTCGACACATGGGACAAAGAATGTCCCAACGTAAATCAAGCAATCCAACTCGCGTCGCGCGTAAACAAGTTTCGAGAACAAGCCGCCGCGGCGCCTTCCAACTGTCGGCCAACTGGTACGGACGGATTCGCGCAACAGCAAAATCATCGGCAGTGGCGATGAACTCAATAAGCCGTTCCACTATTGATCTGACTTCATCCGATTGATCGCTGTCTCTTAGCAGTCGTTCTCCCAGCGCATCAATGCGAACTCGGTCAGTCTCCGGCAGCGGTGAATCAGAATCTGTTAGTGCCGCATCGGCGCCAATTGCCGCCAGCTCATCGTACTTATGAAAGGCTGAGCGAAACTTTGGCGCCGTCTTCAACTTGATCTGTAGTGGAATCGCGACCACACCGATCAGGTTTCGTGGCAAAGCGTGAACTTCATAAGTGACTCGGGTGCCGCCAGTGTCTTTGGGTGTCAATTCAGCCAATGCGCGCATACGAGCCATTGGCCCTTTGCTGTACACGCGTTCGATTCCGAATTTAACTGGACGCACCCACTCGAACGGTTGTTCTTCCCACTCAACATCCATCCCATAAATCGAAAATCGTACCTTTCGCCGTGCGTTGCGAAGTGGCTTTCTGCTTTGCTCGACATCCAGTTTCGGCACGCCTGTATCTCGATTGAATCGGTTCGTGTCTGCCACAAATGGCCAAAGACTCTCGGGACTCGATTTCAGATCGAAAACCCAGCGATAGTGAAACTCACGGAAGGCCATACAAACTCATCGCAAACAAAAAGCAGAAACAACTTGGCGGCGGGCTCACAAAACCCACCGCCATATTTTTCCCTAATTTCGGGCCAATCAAACTTCCTTGTACTCGGAGTCAACGTCTTCGTGTGACGAAGCCACTCGATAGTTCTTCGACTGAACTTGTTTTGTAATCAGCAAGTCGTCTTTCGTCTTTAGCAAGTCAGCGCGACTGTACACTGAAAGTTCAAAGTTATAGCCGTGTGTGATCGCGTCCTTGGGACAGGCCTCCACGCAATAACCGCAAAAGATGCACCGTCCGTAATCGATGTTGTAAACCTCTGCATATCGTTCATCGACACCGACAC
>Ga0207689_10001392_pt1 | contig 23099 bp, 20 predicted proteins | sample KBSMisM52_FD_184312 | JGI IMG/M metagenome (GOLD analysis project Ga0207689, IMG submission 184312) | Miscanthus rhizosphere microbial communities from Kellogg Biological Station, Michigan, USA - KBS Miscanthus M5-2 (SPAdes) (version 2) | ecosystem: Host-associated > Plants > Roots >... | reverse complement strand
CCCCGGACGAACCCGGCCTCGTCCCTCCGCCGGCTCAGCCCTCGTCGCTCCCCGCTCGCCCTGCGGGCCCTCGGGCTCGCTCATCCCCCCGCTCCTCATCCGGCGGCGTCAGACGTCGGAGGAGAAGCGGACGGCGGCGTCGCCGAGCCAGACCCCGGGCCAGATACGGACGCCGGCCCGCAGCTCGTTGCGGCTGCCGAGCTGAACCCCGTCGCCCAGCACCGCGTCCTCGACCACGCAGCCGGCGCCGACGACCGCGCCGCGGCCGACCACCGACCGGATGACCACGGCCCCGTCGTGCACCCGGGCGCCGTCGAACAGCACCGCCGCGTCCAGCCGAGCGCCGGCGCCGACCGTGCAGCTCGCGCCGACGGTGGTGCCGCCGGCGAGCACCGCGTCCGGCGCGACTGCCGCGCCGGGCAGCACCACCGCCTCGCCCGGCTCGCCCGGCAGCGCCGCGGTCGGCGCGATCCCGAGCACCAGGTCGGCGCTGCCCCGCACGAACGTGGCCGGCGTACCGAGGTCGAGCCAGTAGGTGGAGTCGACGTAGCCGAGCACGACCGCGCCCGAGGCCAGCAGTCCGGGGAAGGTCTCCCGCTCGACCGAGACCGGCCCCCCGGTCGGGATCGTCTCCAGCACCGACCGGCGGAAGACGTAGCAGCCGGCGTTGATCTGGTCGGTCACCGGGTCGGGCGACTTCTCCAGGAACGCCTGCACCCGCCCATCGGCGTCGGTCGGCACCGAGCCGAACGCCCGCGGGTCCTCGACCCGGGTCAGGTGCAGCGTGGCGTCGGCGTCGCCGGCCCGGTGCGTCTCCACCAGCTTGGTCAGGTCGACCCCGGACAGCACGTCGCCGTTGAAGACCAGCACGTCGTCGGAGCGCACCCGGTCGAGCACGTTGCGGATCCCGCCGCCGGTGCCGAGCGGCGTCTCCTCGGTGACGTACTCCAGCTCCAGCCCGAGGTCGGCGCCGGTGCCGAAGTGGTCCGCGAACACGTCAGCCCGGTAGGAGGTGGACAGCACCACCCGGCGCACGCCGGCCGCCTTGACGCGGCTGAAGAGGTGGGTCAGGAAGGGAACGCCGGCCGTGGGCAGCATCGGCTTGGGCGCGCTCAGCGTCAGCGGGCGCAGCCGGGTGCCCTGGCCGCCCACCAGCACGATCGCGTCGATGGGGCCCTCCTCGGGAGTCGTTCTGGTTGCGAGCGTAGCCCGGTCAGCCGGCCGGCTTCGGACCGGCGTCCGGCGCCGGCCGGGCACCCGCGGCGACCGCGGGAACCCGGCGGGCCAGTGCGGCCCGCGCCGCCAGCCCGGCCCGCAGCACCACCCGGACCGGCAGCCAGCGCAGCCCGGAGTAGCGCCGGGACAGGTAGCGCCAGGCGCTGGCGTGGTGCGCGTCGGCCATCGTCCGCGGGTCCTTCGAGGTCGACGCCCCGCCCTCGTGGCACACCACCGAGGTCGGCACGTACACGTTCTGCCAGCCGGCGCGGCCGATCCGCTCGCAGAGGTCGAGGTCCTCGAAGTACATGAAGTACGCCGGGTCGAAGCCGCCGACCGCGTCGAACGCCTCGCGCCGCACGAGCATGCACGACCCGGACAGCCAGCCGGCCAGCCGCTCGGTCGGCACCCCGCGCTCCCGGCGGTACGCCGCGGTCCACGGGTTGGACGGCCACCACCAGCCGCACAGCGCGTGCCCGATGCCGCGGCCCAGCGAGGGCAGCTGCCGGGCCGACGGGTAGAGCGTGCCGTCCGGGGACAGGATCGCCGGGCCGAGCACGCCGGCCGACGGCCACCGACCGACCGCGTCCAGCAGCGTGTCGAGCGCGCCGGGCTCCCAGGTCAGGTCCGGGTTGGCGATCACCACCCAGTCCCCCGGCGCCTGCCGGACGCCGAGGTTGGCGGCCCGGCCGTAGCCGAGGTTGGACCCGGTGCGCAGCAGCGTGACGCCCGGCCGCGCGGCCGCCCGCTCGGGCGCGCCGTCGGTGGACCCGTTGTCGGCGAGCACCACACCGACCGCGCGGGTGGTCGCCTTGTCGAGCGTCTCGAGGAACGTGTCCAGGTGGTGGCCCGGCGAGTACGTGACGACGACGACGCCAAGCTCCGGCGCACGTTCCGGCACGAGTCACACCCTCCTCAGCGGTCGAGACGGCGAGGAACGATAGCCCATCGTGTCCTACCGGCCCGATCCGTCAGTCGCGCCCCGCCCGGCCGGGCCCGGCGCTCGGCCCGGTGGTGGCACCGGTCGCCGGGCCCGCTCCGGCTCCGCGGCCGGCGGTCGCCGGGCCCTGACCCGCGTCCCCGGCGCGGTCCGGCCCGGCGGTGGCGCCGGTCGACGGAGTGCGGCCCGGGTCCGGCGACTGGTCCGCGACAGCGTCGGTCGCAGCGGCGTCGTCGACACGCAGGCGCTGCTCGGCCCGGCGCATCGGTCCGCGCAGTGCGATCCCGGCGAACAGCGCCCACAGCGCGTCGCCGAGGGTCTGCACGACGCGCGAGGTCGCCACCACCGCGGTCGCCGCCCCGGCCGGCAGGAACGGCAGCAGGATCGCGCCGAGGACGACCTCGCGCACGCCGATCCCGGCCGGCACCAGCCCGAGCACCATCACGCCGGCCGACCAGGCCAGCCCGTACGCCCCGATGGCCAGCGCCAGCGAGCCGGCCCCGGTCAGCCCGAGCGGGCGGGCCAGCGCGAGCAGCGACAGCCCGTAGAACAACCAGGTGACCAGCAGGAATCCGCAGGCCCGGGCGGTGTTGGCGAACGTCAGCGGCCGGTCCAGCGGCGGCCGGCGCAGCATCCAGAACAGCCGGTCGAGCAGCGGCGAGAGCACCCGCGGGTGCAGCACGACCAGCAGCACCGGCGTGAGCGCGAGCACCCACCAGTAGTGCTCGGCCGCGGCCGGGCTGGCGAACGGCAGCGTCGCGGAGGCGACCAGCAGGCCGGTGGCGCAGTGCAGGCCGACGAACAGCAGTCCGGCGACCGCGCTGCGCTGTCGGGGCACGCCGAGCGCCTTGCCCAGCTCCATCTGCGCGACGAACGGCCAGACCGCGCCGGGCAGGTACTTGCCGATCTGGGCGAGGTAGAACACCCGCATCCCGGCCGCGACCGGCAGCGGGCTGCCGAGGTCGGCCATGATCGTGCGCCAGGCGAAGCTGGTGAACCCGAGCCCGATGATCGCGGCGAGCAGGGAGGCGGCGAACCACCCAGGACCCATCCGGTGCAGCGCGTCGACCACCGCCTCGCGCTGGCGGGCGATGGTGAACACGAGCAGCGCCAGCGCGGTGAGCGCGATGGCGATGCGGGCCGCCCGGGTGGCAGACCGGGGAATCTTCACGACTCGCTCACTGCGGTAGCGTATCCGCCCGCGGGAGCCCGAGCCGCGAGGGCCGGGCACGAGCTGGCTATGAGGATTGAGGGGCGTGCCATGTCCACCGTCAACGGCTCCACCGCGGGCACCCCGGCACCGGGCCCTGCCCGCAGCGCTGAGAGTCCTGGCGTCGTCATCGGCAACCACACGAACAAGTACGTGGCAAAGAACCCGGCGATCCGGTTCCTCACCCAGCGCTGGGTGGCCCGTCTGGACGACTTCCTGGGCCAGATCGGCAACAGCGAGGCGCCGCCGAAGCGCCCGCTCGAGGTCGGCGCCGGCGAGGGCGTCATCTCGATGCGGCTGTTCGAGCGGTTCGGCGACGCGACCGCGATCGACCTGCCCGACTCGGGGCTGCGCGCGGAGTGGAAGACCCGGCCGGGCCCGCGCTACCTGCACGCCGACGCGGAGAAGCAGCCGTTCCGGGACCAGGAGTTCGACCTGACCGTCTGCGTCGAGGTGCTCGAGCACCTCAACGACCCGGAGCAGGGGCTGCGCGAGCTCGCCCGGGTGACCTCGCAGCACCTGCTGGTCTCGGTCCCGCGGGAGCCGATCTTCCGCGGCTGCAACCTGGTCACCGGCCGGTACGTGAAGGACCTCGGCAACACGCCCGGCCACTTCAACCACTGGTCGACCCGCAGCTTCGTACGCTTCCTGTCCCAGGTCGGCACGGTCCGCGCGGTCTCCAAGCCGTTCCCCTGGACCGTCGCCTGGGTCCGCCTCGGCAACTGACAGCGCCGTCACCCGGCCGCGTCCCGCACCGGGCCCGCCCGTCCGGCGCACGGCTCTCTCCGGCTCGTCCGGGATCGGCGCCGGCTCGACGCTCGCGGCGGCGTGCTGGACGGCTGGCCGCTGCCAGCCGAGTGATTTCGTACAAGAGCGACAGCGCACGACACCCTACTTTGGGGCCACCCCCAAGCAGAGGAGAGCCCCGTGGGCACGGTGGTGATGTACAGCTCGGTGTCGGTGGACGGCTTCGTCGCGGACGAGCAGGACCAGCCCGGGCCGCTGTTCGACTGGTTGTCCAGCGGTGACGTCCCGTTGGACGAGAGCGGCGCGCTGACGGTGTCGCAGGCGTCCTACGACTACACCAGGCCGTACTGGGACCAGATCGGGGTGACGGTCGTCGGCCGCCACGTCTTCGACCTGACCGACGGCTGGGACGGGAAGCCTCCGAGCGGGGTCGACCACGTGGTCGTCGTGACGCACCGGCCGGCGCCCGAGGGCTGGGACGCCGAGGCGCCGTTTCACTTCGTCGACGGCGTCGAGGCAGCCGTGGCCACGGCGCAACGGCTTGCGGGTGATCGCGTAGTCGAGGTCGCCGCCGGCGACGTCGGTGGCCAGGTGCTTGCCGCCGGCCTGGTCGACGAGGTGCGCATGGACGTCGTACCTGTGGTGTTCGGGTCCGGCAAGCGCTACTTCGGGTCGGTCCACGCGCAGCACCTGTTGGAGGATCCTGACGTGGTGATCCACGGCAACCGGGTGCTTCACGTGCGCTATCGGGTGCGCCGTTGACCGATCCGAGCGGTACGCGGCTCGCTCGCTCAGGGGGCGGGAAGGGCCGGTCCAGCCGGCCGGGCTCGGGCGCGGGCCTGATCAGAGGGGAAGCACAGCCGGACGCCGGGCGGAAACAGCCAGCTCAGCCGGGGAGGCCGGCGGCGCGGGCGTAGCTGGCGAGGTGCGCCTCGGCGCTGGCGGCCCAGGTGAACTCGGCCGCCCGCCGGACCGCCGCCTCGCCGAGCGCCCGCCGCCGCTCCGGGTCGTCCAGCAGCGCGCCGAGCGCGGTCGCGATCGAGTCGGGGTCACCCTCGGTGTAGGCCACCGCGTCGCCGCCGACCTCGGGCAGCGACAGCCGCTGCGTGGTCAGCACCGCGGCCCCGCAGGCCATCGCCTCGAGCACCGGCAGGCCGAACCCCTCGCCGTGCGACGGGTAGGCGACGACGGTCGCGCCGCCGAGGAACCCGCGCAGGTCGGAGAACTTCAGGTACCCCGGCCGCAGCACCCGCAGGTGGCTCGGCACCTCGGTGATGGCGAGGTCGATCTCGTCGTCCCAGCCGGACCCGCCGGCCAGCACCAGGGCGGGCGGCTCGGGCCGGTCCTGCACGGCCTTCACCCACCCGCGCACCAGCGACGGCACGTTCTTGCGCGGCTCCAGCATGCCGAGGAAGGCCACGTACGGCGTGTCGCGCAGGCCGAGCCTGGCCCGCACCATCTGCCGCTCGGTGTCGGACGGCACGTGGAAGGTCTTCTGGTCCACGCCGTGGTAGGCGACGTCGATCCGGGTCGGGTCCGCGTCGAGCACGCGGATCAGCTCGTCCCGGGTCGCCTTGGACGGGACGACGCACCGGGCAGCACGGTGCAGCGCGGTCTTGATCGCCGACCGGAAGAACGGGCCCTTGACCGAGGTGTGTACGTCCGGCTGTGTGAAGAACGTGGCGTCGTGGATGGTCACCACGACGGGCTTCCCCGCCCGCAGCGGCATCGTGTAGTGCGGCGAGTGCAGCACGTCCGCGCTGACCTGCTGGACGACCAGCGGCAGGCCGGTCTGCTCCCAGGCCAGCCGGGCCGGCCGGTGCGCGATCGCGGCCGGTCCAGCCACGACCGTCGCCCCCGGTGCCATCCGGGCGAACCGTTCGGCGTCAGCGCGCTGGCAGGCGACCGCGAAGTCGGCCTGTGCGGCGTCCAACGCCGAGATCAGTCCGTCGACGTACCGTCCAACTCCACCGCGATCGGCGGGGACGGCCGTCGCATCGACGAGCACGCGGGGCGCGCGTCCTGACACGAGTCGGCTCCTGCTGTCTGCTCGGCGGTGGTACGTCTTCCCGGCGGATACCCCGTCGGCTCCGTCGTTGCACAGCGTACGCCCGCCGACGCCACTGTCCGTCACGACGGGCCCTCATGTCCCCAGGGTGGAGTAGAGCCGCCACAGCTCGTTTGCGGCCGCGGACCACGAGTAGTGGGCGGCGCGTTCCCGGCCGGCGGATATCCGCTCCGCCCGGCCGGTCGGGTCGACCGCCTCGGCCAGCGCCCGGGCCAGCGCGGCCGGGTCGTCGCGGGGAGCGACGAGGGCGGCGCCCCCGGTCACCTCGACCAGCGCCGGCGCGTCCGAGACGACCACCGGCACCCCCGCGGCCATCGCCTCCAGCGCCGGCAGCCCGAACCCCTCGGACCGGCTCGGGGCGGCGAGCGCGGTCGCCCGGTGCAGCACCACCGCCAGGTCCTGGTCGGAGATCCGCCCGAGGGTGCGGACCCGGTCGGCCGGCAGCCCGAGCTCGCGGGCCATGGTGGCCGGGTCGACGCCGCCCCAGCCGGGCTGCCCGACCAGCAGCAGCGGCAGGTCCGGTGCCTTCGGGTCGGCCAGCGCGGCCAGCAGCACGTCCAGCCCCTTGCGCGGCTCCAGCGTGGCCAGGCTGAGCAGGTAGGCGTCCGGCAGGCCGAGCCGGGCCGCCCGCCGGTCGGCGTCCGCGGGCGGCTCGCGCAGCTCGTCGGCCACGCCCTCGCCGACCACGACGACCCGGTCCGGCCGCAGCTCCGGCACGTGCCCGGCCAGCTCCGCGGCGACCGCGGCCGTCGGCACCACGATCCGGTCGGCGTGCCGGGCGGCGGCGCCGATCGCGGTCCGGTGCCAGGCCACGCCGCGCCGGGTGAGCAGGCCGGGGTGCGTCCACGGCACCGCGTCGTGCACGGTCACCACCAGCGGGGTGCGCCGCCGCGGCGGGGCCAGCGGCGTCGGCGCGTGCACCACGTCGACGCGGGGCAACCCCGGGCCGAGGCCGCGCTCCCAGGCCGCGACCAGCCCCCGCCGCGGAAGGGGCAGCCGGCGCGGGCCGGACACCCCCTCGACGGCGGCCGGACCGACGTCCCGGTGCCACGCGGTCCAGCCGGTCACGCTGCCCCCGGCCGGCGCCGTCGCGGCGAGCGCCCGGGCCAGCTCCCGCGCGTACCGCCCGGTGCCGCCGGGCACCGGCGCCAGCACCTGCTCGACCAGCACGCCCACCCGCACGGCCGGACCCTACCGGCGTCGGGACCTGGCCACCGGCGGTAGCGTCCGGCCGTGCTGCGGATCGCGCGGATGGTGCTGACCGCCGCCGTGCTGGCCGCGCTCGGGCTGGCCCTGGCGCGCCGGTGGGACGACGTGCGCCCGCTGCTCGACCAGCTCTCCCCGGCCGCGGCCGCCGGTGCGTTCGGCTACTGCCTGCTCGGGCTGGTGGCGAGCATGCTGGCCTGGCGGGCGCTGCTGGGCGATCTCGGCAACCCGCTGCCCGTGCGGCCCGCCACCCGGGTGCTGTTCCTCGGTCAGCTCGCCAAGTACCTGCCCGGCTCGACCGTCTGGGCGGTGCTCGCGCAGACCGAGCTGGCGCACGACTACGGCGTGCCGCGCAAGCGGGCGGCGTCCGCGGGCATCGTCCTCAACCTGGTCACGCTCGGTGTCGGGCTGCTGGTCGCGCTGCTGGCGCTGCCGGAGCTGCTCTCCGACGGCGCGCCGCGCTGGCTGCACTGGAGCCCGGTGCTGGTCCCGCTCGGGCTGGCCTGCCTGACCCCGCCGGTGCTCACCTGGATCTGCAACCTGGTGTTCCGGGTGCTGCGCCGGCCGCCGCTGGACGTGACGTTCTCCTGGACCGGCGTCGGGATCGCGGTGCTCAGCCTGTTGGGCACCTGGCTCGCGTACGGCCTGCAGATCACCCTGCTCGGCTGGAGCCTCGGCGCCGACCCGGGCGACCTGCTGCTGCCGGCGACCGGCGCGTTCGCGGCCGCCTGGTGTGCCGGGTTCCTCGTGGTCGTCGTGCCGACCGGCGCCGGCACCCGGGAGGCCGTGCTCACGCTGGCGCTCGCCTCGCTGCTGCCCGGCGGCACGGCCGCGGCGTTGACGGTCGCGGTGCTGTCCCGGCTGCTGCTCACGCTGGCCGACGTGGCCGCCGCGCTGATCGGGGTGGTGCTGGGCCGGGGGACCCGGCTCGCGCCCGAACCCGCGGACGAGCCCGGTCAGCCCACCCGCAGCGGGTAGTCAGACCGGCCGGGTCGCCACCGCGACGAGGCCGGTGCCGCGGTCCGGCGCGAGCCGCTGCAGATACCGGAACGGCAGCGTGGCCAGCTCGATCGCGCGCCCGACCGGGCCGCCGCCGGGCTGCTGGTGCCGGCCGCTCGCGGCGGTCCGCTGCTCCGGCGTCAGCGCTCCGGCCTCCGCCGCGCCGGCCTCCGCGGCGAGGTGCCGGGCGTCCAGCCGGTTGCGGACCGCCTCCAGCGCGTAGCCAAGCGGCCAGCCGTAGACCTGCACCCGGGGCTCGACCAGCCCGGCCCCGACCAGCCGCGCGGCCAGCTGGTCCGGGTCGTACCGGCGGTAGTGGCCGACCCTGGTGTCCATCGGGCCGAACCGGCGGGCGAACGCCGGCACCGAGAGCACGAGGTGCCCGCCGGGGCGGACCAGCGTCGCCCAGTCGGCCACCGCGGCGGCGTCGTCGGCCAGGTGCTCGAGCACCTCGAACGCGCACACCAGGTCGTACCGGCGGCCGGCGGGGACGCCGGTGTGGTCGGCCGCCAGCACGGTCCCGCCGCTGGCGGCCACCCTCGCCTCGGCCACCGCGTACGAGTCCGGGTCCGGCTCGACGGCCAGGTAGTCGGCCCGCCGGGCCAGCCGGGCGCCCATCGAGCCCTGGCCGCAGCCGATCTCCAGGATCGTGGCCGGGCGCAGCTCGGCGACCAGCCGGTCGACCAGGTCCCAGCGCAGCCAGGCCCGGGGGGCCAGCGGTGGGAGCGGCGCTGTCACCGCCGGGCCGTCCGCGCGCCGAGGCGCTCGCGCAGCGCGGTGACCACCACCGTGGCGGCGAACGACTCGCGGGCCCGGTCCCGGGCGGCGGCCCGCAGCTTGGCCAGCGCCGGGGCGTCCTCGGCGAGCCCGCGCAGCGCCGCGGCCAGCGCGTGCGCGTCACCCGGCCGGATGAAGACCGCCGCGTCGCCGAGCGCCTCCCGCTGCGGCCGGGTGTCGGAGGTGACCACCGCGCAGCCGGCGGCCGCGCCCTGGTAGACCTTGTTCGGCACCACCCGCAGCGCCTTCGGCCCGACTCCGAAGATGCCGAGGCAGACGTCGTGGGCCGCGATCACGGCCGGCAGCTCGGCCGGCTCGACCCAGTCGAGCCACTCCACCGCCGGGTTCGCCCTGGCCAGCCGGCGGGTCTCGGCCCGGTCCTGGCCGGCGCCGATCACCAGCGCCCGCACCTGCGGGGCGTCCGCGAGCAGGCCGAGCGCCCGGCCGATCGTCGGCGTGCCCTGCAGCGGGGTGAACAGCCCGAAGAACGCGACCCGCAGCACGTGCGGGTCGGTCCGCGGGCCGGCCGCCGAGCCGGCGTCGAACCAGGCGGCGGGCGCGCCGACCGGCACCACCAGCGCCCGGTCGGCCAGCTCGGCCGGGACCAGCTCGGCGTGCTCGGCGCTGTCGAGCAGGATCAGGTCCGCACTGCGCAGCGCACGCCGGTCCAACCGGTTCAGCAGGCGCATCGTCACCGTGCTGGACAGCCGCCGGTCGACCGCGGTGTCGGCGGCGAAGATCAGGTGGTCGAGCACGATCGTGGCCCGCCGGAACAGCAGCCGGGCGAGCTGCACGTCGAAGTGGCCGAGGTAGCCGACGAGCACGGCGTCCGGCGCCTGCCGCCGGTAGGCGCGCCGGCCGCGGACCGCGAGCAGCAGCCAGCATCGGGCCAGCCGGAACGCACCGGCCGGCAGCCGCCACGGCTGGCGCAGCATCGCGATCCGGTTGGCGGTGTCGAGCCCGAGCGGGATGTTGACCTCGGCGACGTCGTCGCCGCTGGCGCGCAGGCCCTCGATCAGCACGCCCATGCGGGGATGCGACCGGACGTCGTACGTCCCGAACGCCAGCACCCTCACGCGGGCCGACCCTACCGGGCGTTGGTCAGCCTGCCGCCGGGGCGGTCATCCGGCCAGGGCCAGCCGGTAGGCCTCGGCGGTGCGGGCCGCGCAGGCGGCCCAGGTGAATCCCCGGGCCCGGTCCCGCCGGGCGCCGGGGTCGCCCGGGTCGGCCAGCGTCGCCCGGACCGCCGCGGCCAGCGCCGCCGCGTCGCCGACCGGGGCGAGCGTCGCCAGCTCGCCGGTCACCTCGCGGACCACCGGCAGGTCGCTGGCCACCACCGGCACCCCGGCCGCGAACGCCTCCAGCGGCGGCAGCCCGAACCCCTCGTACACCGACGGGTACGCGAGCAGGGCCGCGCCGGCCACCAGCCGGCGCAGGTCGGCGGTGTCCAGGTAGCCGGCGGACAGCACCGCGCCGGGCGGCAGCGCCGCGGTCTCCAGCGCCGGGCCCCAGCCGGGCGGTCCGGCCAGCACCAGCGGCGGGATGTCCGGGTCCGCCACCCGGTCGGAGTCGTGCAGCAGCCGCAGCGCGGACAGCAGCGCCGGCAGGCCCTTGCGCGGCTCGACGGTGCCGACGAACAGCAGGTAGCGCTCGGGCAGGCCGCGGGCGGCCAGCTCGGCGGCCGGCATCGGGGTCGCGCCGAACCAGCCCTCGTCCACCCCGAGCGGGGTGGCCAGCACCCGGTCGCCGAGCCCGTACTCGGCCTTGACCTCCGCGGCGACCGCCTGCGACGGGGTGACGACCACGGCGGCCCGGCGCAGCCCGCGCGGCACCAGCGTCCGGTAGCGCAGCGACGCCGCCGCCACCGTCTCCGGGTAGCGCAGGTAGGACAGGTCGTGCACGGTCAGCACGCCGGCCGCCCGGCGCAGCGGCGGCAGCACGAAGTTCGTCCCGTGCACCACGTCGGCCCGGCCGGCGAGCCACTCCACCGGCGGCAGCTCCAGCCGGTCCCAGGCCGCCTGCAGCGCCCGGGCCGGCGCGGGCCGGTGCCGCACCCGCACGCCGGCCGGCACGGCGGCCGGCAGCGCGCCGGCTCCGCGCAGCGTGAAGGCGGTGGCGACGAGGTCGAGCGAGTCGAGCCCGGCCAGCTCCCGCACCAGGTGCTCGACGTACCGGCCGACGCCGGTGCGCGGCCCGAGCAGCGGGGTGGCGTCGAGCACGACCCTGGTTCCCACGGGCGGCAGCCAACCAGACGGTCGGTCATGACCGCGCGCTAGGGTGACGCGAACCCGCCGCCGGACCCGTCCGGCGTAGCGGTGGCGTCGAGGTGGAGGAATGGTGTCAGCGACCCCCAGCGCCGACGGTACGACCGGCACCGTCGCCACCGACAGCAGCGTCTACTACCACTCCGGCTACTGGAACGACCTGACCGCGGTGCAGCGCTACATGAACCGGCGGGCCAGCGGAGACCCGGCGGTGTCCTGGTCCGAGCACCTGGCCACGTCCACCGGCCGGACGTTCGCCAAGGCGCTGGTGCTCAACTGCGGCAACGGCTGGGTCGAGCGCGGGCTGGTCGCCGCCGGGCTGGTGAAGGAGGCCGTCGGCGTCGACTACGCGGAGGACCTGCTGGTCAGCGCGCGGGAGGAGGCGGCGAAGGCCGGCCTGCCGCTGCGCTACGCGCAGCTGGACACCAACACCGCGGCCTGGCCGGAGGACGGCTTCGACCTGGTGATCAACCACGCGGCCGGACACCACGTCGCCTACCTGGACAAGGTGTTCCGCAGCATCGCCGAGCTGCTGCCCGAGGACGGGCTGTTCGTCTCGTTCGACTACCTCGGCGCGCACCGCAACCAATACCCGACCGCTCAGTGGGAAGCCGCGTTCACGGCCAACGAGGCGCTTCCGGCGCATCTTCGCAACGACCTGCTCTACCCGCACCTGCCGACCATGCTGGTGAGCGACCCGACCGAGGCGATCCACGCCGAGCTGATCCTGCCGACCCTGCGGCGCTACTTCGAGATCGACCACTACCGGGCGCTCGGCGGCGGCGTGGCCTACCCGGTGCTCACCTTCAACAAGGCCATCTTCGCCAGGTCGGAGACCGAGCCCGAGGTCGCGGCGGCCATCGAGCAGGTGCTCGCGGCGGACGCCGCGTACACCGACGCTGACCCGGAGGCCAACACCCTGTTCGGGTACGTCATCGCGCGGCCGCGCAAGCAGGCGTTCGCCGACGCCGCGCAGCTGGCCGCCTGGACCGCGGCCGAACAGGAGCGGGAACGCCGGGCCGCGGCCGACGGCGGGCGCTACTACCCGGACACGATGATGGCCGTCCTGTACGAGCGGCTCGACGTCGCTGCCCGGGAGCTGGCCGGCGCCCGCCGGGACCTGGACAGCATCGCGGACCGGCTGGCCACGGACGAGCACACCGCCGCGGCGCAGGCGACGCGGGCCAGGGCCGCGGAGGAGGCGGCCGCGGCCGCGCCGACAACGCCGCTGCAGTGGCTGCGGGCGAACCCGACTCTGCGGGCGATCGCCAGGCGCGTGCCGGGGACGCGGTCCGCGGTCGCCGCCGGGCGGCGCTGGCGGGACCGGCGCACGGCGAGCCGGCGGCCGTGACCGACCCCGCCGGCCGGGCCATGCCCGCGGGGCGGGGGACGCGGGTGGTGGCGGTCGGGCTGCTGGTGCTGGCCGCGGTGCTGGCGCTGGTCCGGCTGCCGGGCGAGCTGTCGACGCAGTCGGACACCGCCGCGACCGGCCGGGCGATGCCGACGGTCGCGTCGATCCCGGTGCAGGATTCGATCGGCGCCGCCGGCACCGAGTTCCTCGCGCTGGTCCGCCGCAGCGTGCCGGCCCACCAGCCGGTACGGGTGGTGCAGCCGATCACCTCGGTGTCCCGGCTGGAGAGCCGGATCTCCGGCCAGCCGGGCGTCTGCGGTTACGCGGCGACCGGGCTGACGTACTACTGGCTGGCGTACGCGCTGGTCCCGCACCCGATGACGTGTGACCCGGACGCGCGCTGGACGCTCTACGCCCGGGTCGCGCCGCCCGCGCCGCTGCCGCCCGGGGCGAGCGTGTACGCCCGGTCCGGCACCTGGACGCTGGTCCGGCGGTGAGTACCGCCGCGGTCGCCGCCGGCGGGCTGCTGGTGCTGCTCGCCGGGCATGGCGTGCTGCGGCTCACGACCGGCCGGCGACCGCTCGTCGCGTACGGGCCGACCGCCGGGACCGGCCTGTGCTGGTTCGCCGGGGTGGCCCTGCTCGGCGCGCTGACTACGCTGGTCGGCGTGCTGGGCGGGTCGACCCGGCCGCTGCCGGTGCTCGGCCCGGTGCTCGGTCTGGTCGCGCTGGCCGGCCTGGTGCCGTTCCCGGCCCGGTTCGGCCGCCCGGCTCCGGAGCACGCGCGGCCCGCGCCGGAGACGGACGGGCCGACCCGACGGCAGGTCCGCCTCGGGGACACGGTCGCGGCGATCCTGGCCGTCGCGGTCACCGTGCTGATCGCGGTGCAGTCGGCCGGCATCCCCACCCGCAGCAACGACGAGTACGCGATCTGGGTCCTGCGGGCTCGGATGCTGTCCCAGCTCGGCCGGCTCGACTCGGCCGTGTTCGCCGACACCGCGACCGGCTACCAGCACCAGGAGTACCCGCTGTTCCTGCCGGCGCTGTTCGCCTGGTTCGACGGCTGGGCCGGCCGGCCGAGCGACGCCGCGGCGCACGTGGCGATCGCCGCCCTGGTCGGCGCGACGGTCACGGTCGCCGGGGCGGTGCTGACCCGGCTCGCCGGCCCGGCGCCCGCGCTGGTCAGCCTGCTGCTCGTGCTGTCGCTGCCGACCGTGCTGTCCGTGCAGTCGCTGCAGCTGATGGCCGACCTGCCGGTGTTCGGGTATGCCCTCTGCCTGGCCCTGGTGCTGGCGCTCTGGCTGAGCCGGCCGGACGCGGGCGAGGCCTGGCTGGCCGCGGCAGCCGTGCTAGCCGCCGGCGCGATCGGCACGAAGGCCGAGGGCCAGCTGTTCGCCGGCAGCGCGCTGCTGGTCACCCTCGCGCTCGCGCCCGGCCGCCGCCGCGGCGTGCTGGTCGTCATCGCCGCCGCCGGGCTCGTCAGCTTCCTGCCCTGGCACGCGTACGCGTACGTGCACCACCTGCGCAGCTGGGTCGCGAACGGGACCACGCTGTCGGCGGCGCACCTGCGCGAGGTGCTGCCCTGGGCCGAGACGGTCGCTCGCAGCATGGTCCAGCAGTGGCCGGGCGGCGCCGGCTGGGGGCTGGTGCTGCTGGTCGCGCTGGTCCCGGCCGCGGCGCTGGCGATCCGGGCCGGCCACGGCCGGCTGGTGGTCTTCGTCGTGGCCGTGGTCGCGCTGGACGTCGCGGTCCTCTACGCCCAGTACGTCGCGACCGCCCTCGGTCCGCCGTCCGACCCGGTCGCGGCCCGGCTGCTCACCGGCCAGCTGCGGGTCACGGTCTACCGGGTCGCGCTGGTGCCCGCCGCGCTGCTGGCCCTGGCCGTGCCCGTGTTCGCCGGCCTCGGCCTGCGCGGCCGGCCCGCGCCGGCCGAGGCCGCCGCCGAGCCCGTGCCGGCCGAGGCCGCCGCCGAGCCCGTTCCGGCCGCGCCCGGAGAGGTCAGCGACCCGGGGCCCGGTCCAGCAACCGGTGCGCGCGGACGATCTCCCGCCAGCGTGCCGCGAACGCCGCGTCGGAGAAGTCCTGGGCCCGCTCCACCGCCGCGGCCGAGAGCTTCTCCCGCAGCTGCGGGTCCCCGGCCACCCGCAGCGTCTTGCTGATCAGTTCGGCCGGCGTCGACCAGCGGAACCCGTGCACGCCCTCGCGGACGATCTCGCGCTGGCCGGCCCGGTCGATGACCACCGGCACGCAGCCGCCGGCCATCGCCTCCGCGGTGGTCATCCCGAAGTGCTCCTGCGCCCAGGGCGCGCGCTCCTCGTCCTCGCCGAGACCGGTCGCCGACCAGAAGATCGACGCGGTCGACATGGCGTGCTCCACGACCGACCGGGGCACGTTGGCCTCGATCCTGATCGGCAGGCCCTCGGCCGCGGCGAGCACGGTCTCCAGGTAGGGCCGCTGTGATTCCTCGCAGCCGCCGAGCACGGTCATCGACCAGCCGTCCAGCGTGCCGTCGCTGACCATCTGGCCGAAGATCCGCACCATCTCCAGCTGCCGCTTCGCGTGGCCGAGGCCCGGCTCGAAGAACCGCCCGACCGACAGCACGACCTTCTCCCGCTCCGCCGCCGGGTGCATCCGCTCCACCTGGATCGGCGGGTAGAGCACGTCCGCGTCGGTCTGCCAGAGCCGCTGGATCCAGCCCCGGGTGTACTCGGAGTTGCTCATCACCGTGTCGTACGCGCCGAGGAACGCCTTGCCGGACAGGTCCCGCAGCAACCACGGGAACCGGGTGGCCAGGATCGCCCGCGGGCCGTTGCCGCTGGTGCCGGCCAGCCGCAGCCGGGACACCGCGACGCCGAGCGTGCGGGTGTCCGCCGGGCCGGGCACCATCGTCTTGGACCGGAACCGGATCTCCCGGCCGGCCGGGCTGCTCGGCAGGTCGACGATCTGCCGAGCGAACGCCTGCCGCGCGGTCAGCGTCGCGATCGCGCCGCTCTCATCCTCGACGGTCATCTCGACCGGCTCGGTCATCCCCGGCCGGCCGAGGTCGAACTGGATCGACCGGGCCGGACCGGGCTCCAGGTGCAGCACCGCCTCCCCGTTGGTCCAGGTCCACTGGCGCATCCGGCCGCCCTCGGGTGGGTACCAGCCGGTGCCCCAGCCCATCGCCAGCCGGTCCCGGTAGGCGGTCAGCCACGGGCCGAGCACCCTGATCGCGGTCCGCCGCCACGACGCCAGGTCGTGGTCGAACGGGGTCGGGAAGAAGCACAGGTACGCCGAGTGCGCGGACTCGGGCATCACCACGGACATGTACGTGGCGTTGACGAACAGGTCGTACTCGGAGGACAGCGCCGCCACGTAGGCGTCGCCCTTGTCGGGAACCGTGCGCATCCTCGTGCGGGACAGATCGAGCCCGAGATGCTCGGCCAACTCGTCGCGGTCGACCTGGCTGTGTCCGATCAGATCGACCTCGACCCCGTCCTTGGACAGGACCTCGGCGATCATCCCGGAGTGCCGCTCACCGCCCCCCATGGAGTGCCAATAGCGGTCGTAGATGGCCGCCCTCATCGCTCTCTGACCAGCCAGCGTTCCAGATCCCTTCTCGAGCGCACCGCCCGGCGACCGAACTGCCGCCGGCGTCGCACCATCGTGGGCAACAGCCGTACGTACGAGGCAAGCACGCGGGCCCGCAGCAGGTGCGGTCGCAACGCCGGGCGGGTGCGCGAACGCAGCGCTTCCCGGCCGGCCCGGACCAGCATCGAGGCCGAGGTGAGCGGGTAGTGCAGCACCTCGCGCAGCGCCAGCGGCGCCGACGCGTCCTTGGTCAGCATCAGCAGCCGGTTGCGGTCGACGTGGAAAACCCACAGCGGCGACCACTCCGTGCTGGACGCCGAGTGCAGGTGCCGCAGCACCGCAGTCGGCTGGTAGCGGATCGACCAGCCGTCGGCCCGCAGCCGCCAGGACAGGTCGGTGTCCTCGTAGTAGAGGAAGAAGTCGTCGTCGAACCAGCCGACCGCCCGGCCGGCCGCGGTCCGCATCGCCATCCCGTTGCCACAGGCGTTGAACACCTCGACCGCCTGGTCGTACTGGCCGGTGTCCGGCTCCTGGAAGCCGCGGTCGGCGCCGTAGCCGTTGACCAGCACGATGCCGCCGGCGTTGTTGACCACGTCGACGAGCGGCGTGCCCTCGGGCACCGGGAGCACCGCCTCGCTGCCGGCCTCGGCCGCCGTCGCGGTGAGCGAGACGCCGGCGCCGCTGATCGTCACCGGCTTGTCCCGCTCTGCGATCCAGCGGAAGGTCACCTTCACCGCGCCGGCGACGTCACCGGGGCCGTCCTGCAGCGGCACCAGGAACGTGCCCTCCGGCCTGGTCCACCGGAACCGGCCGGCGCCGGTGCCCTCCGGCCCGTACGCGAGCTTCTCCCAGAGCACCTTCTCGGTCACGTCCCGGCCGTCCACCTCGACCGCGACCAGCCGCACGCCGAGCTCGCGCGGGTCGTGCGGGCCGGGGTCGAAGCCCTCGGTGCGCAGCCGCAGCAGCAGGAACCGGGGCGCGAACACGACCTTGCCGGTGACCACGCCGACCCGGTTCGCCCCGGCCTCCTCGAACGGAGCGAGCAGGTTGCGCAGCCAGTCCGGCTCGGGCACCGCGTCGTTGTTGAGCAGCACCGCGTACGGCGTGCAGACCGTGCGCAGGGCGAGGTTGTTGCCGCCGGCGAAGCCGGTGTTGACCGGGCTCGCGATCACCCGAACCTCGGGGAAGTCGCGGGCGAGCAGCTCGAGCGACCCGTCCCGGGAGGCGTTGTCGACCACCACGGTCTCGAACGTGCCGGCCGGCAGGTCCTGCCGGCGCAGGCCCTCCAGGCACGGGGGGAGCAGGTGGGCGCCGTTGTAGTTGACCACGACGACCGTGGCCCGCGCTCCGGTCACTTCTCGTCCTCACCGCCCGGCGCGACCGCCACCACGTAGACCTCGCTCGGCGGGTAGAGCTGTGCCAGCAGCGAGCGGTACGCCCGGTGCAGCTCGGCCAGCTGGTGCTGCACGGCCTGCATCCGCTGGTCGAGCACCGAGATGAGGTGCGCCGCGTGCGACCAGAGGTCCGCCCGGGGGTCCGCGACCGCGGTCGCCGCCTCGCCGTTGGACTCGGCGTCCCGGCGGATCCGCCGGTGCTGCGGCGGCAGCTGGGCGGGGTACACCTTCTCCGCGGCGCCGAGCAGCTCGGCCACCGAGGAGCTCAGCGACGCGACCGGCTCGAACGCCTGCGGCCAGAGCTGCGGCGGCGGACCAGGGTCGTTGCGCGGGTTGCCGGCCGACTCGGTCACCGTCAGCCCGGCCTGCGCGGCGAAGAACGAGAGCAGCGCGGGGTCGTAGAAGCGGACGTGCGTCGGGTCCCGCCAGAAGTCGTAGCCGAGCACGGACAGGCTACCGGCGCTCGGCACCACCGCGACGAACGCGCAGCCGGGCCGCAGCGCCGTGGCCGCCGCCGCGTACACCCTGGCGACGTCGTCGGGCTGCAGGTGCTCGAGGAAGTGGGCGCAGAACACGCCGCCGAGCGAGCCAGGCTCGACCCCCTCCAGGTAGGAGACCGCCTCCCCGAGCACGACGTCGTGGCCGCGCTCGACCGCCCGCTCGACCATGCCCTCGTCCAGGTCGACGCCGCTGGCCGGGACGCCGGCGGCACGCAGCAGATCGAGGAACTCGCCCCGGCCGCAGGCCAGCTCGAGCACCGGACCGGTGGGGAAGAACGACAGGTAGTGGCTCAGCGCCTCGCGGGCCCGATCGCTGTCGTAGCCCATGTAGGTGTAGTAGTCACTCTCCAGCCGAGTCACCCGGCTCCCCTTCCCGCCTTCGTCCCCGTGCCGACCTGCACCGGGGCCGGGCCGGGCCGGGCCGCCGCGGTCACCTCGGTGTCCACCTCGTACGGCACGGCGAGCAGGCCGGACTCCTGCCCGCTGCGGACCCAGAAGGTCTGGGCGCTGCGCTCCACCCCGATCGCCGTGCCGTTGCGGTCGTCGACCCGGACGGCCACCTGGAAGGCGCCGTGCAGCGGTGGGCAGGCGGCCACCGCGAAGTCGAGCGTCCAGTCGCCTGGCTCGGTCGGCAGCTGGTCGCGCTCGGCGTCCATCACCCAGACCGGGTAGTCACCGGCGCCCATGACGACCACCACCACGCCGCCGACCGTGGGCGCCATGGCCGGCGAGACCGACATCCCGACCCTGATCCCGACCGGGTCGCCACCGGTGAACTCGCCCCGCTCCCGCCCGGGCACGTCCCCGATCGTGATCGGCCCGAACTCGAGCCCCGGCTCCGGCTCCTCCACCGGTCCGACGGTGTCCTCGGCCGTGCCGAGCAGCGCCCGCAGCGTGCCGGTGGCGAACTGCGGGTCGCCGTCGAAGACCACCCGGCCGTGGTCGAGCACGACGCCGCGGTCGCAGATCTCGTCGACGAGGCTGAGCGAGTGGGTGACGAACAGGATGGTCCGGCCCTCGCGCTGGAACTCGGCGATCTTGTCCAGGCACTTGCGGGCGAAGGCCTCGTCGCCGACGGCGAGCACCTCGTCCACGAGCAGGATGTCCGGATCGACGTGCACCGCGACGGCGAAGCCGAGCCGGACGTACATGCCGGACGAGTAGTGCTTGACCGGGTTGTCGATGAACTCCTCGAGCTCGGAGAACTCGACGATCGAGTCGAACAGCCCGTCGGTCTCCTTGCGGGAGAGCCCGAGCAGCGACGCGTTGAGGTAGATGTTGTCCCGGCCGGACAGCTCGCCGTTGAAGCCGGCGCCCAGCTCGAGCAGCGACGACACCCGCCCGTTGACCTCGACCGTGCCGGTGGTCGGTCGCAGGATCCCGGTGAGGATCTTCAGCAGCGTCGACTTGCCCGACCCGTTGTGCCCGATCAGCCCGATCGTCTGACCGGCCGCGATCTCGAGGTTCACGTCCCGCAGGGCCTCGAACGGCTCGGCGGTGCCGTGGCCCATCCGCAGGATCCGCTCCTTGAGGCTGGTGGCCCGACCGGTGCCGCGGAAGCTCTTGCCGACTCCGCGGGCGCGGATGGCGATCTCGCCGCCCACTCAGAGCTCCTCGGCGAAGTCGGCCGACAGCCGGTGGTAGAGCCACAGGCCGAGCGCCAGCACCGCGGCCGAGACGAGCGCTCCGATACCCAGCTTCTCCAGGTAGAAGGCGTACCCGTCGGCGGCGAGGACGGTGCTGCCGCCAGGCAGCGTCGGGTTCTGCGCGTAGATCGCGCGCTGCATGGCGCACACGACGCCGGCCATCGGGTTGAGGAAGTAGGCCCAGTAGAGATCGCCGAGCTCGGTCTTCACCAGCGACACCGAGTAGACGATCGGGTTGATCCAGAAGCCGGCCATGAGCACGACCTCGACCACGTGCTGGGTGTCCCGGTAGCGCACGTTGAGCCCGGCGACCAGGAACGAGACCGCGACCGTGAACAGCAGGGCGACCGCGATCGCCGGCACGGCCAGCAGCAGGTTCGGTCCGGCGAACTCGGTGTTGCCGGTCACCGCCATCACCACGAGCAGCACGAACAGTTGCAGCACGAAGTGCACGAGCGCGAAACCGACCTGGGACAGCGGCAGCACCGACAGCGGGAACCGGACCTTCTTCACCAGCCCCGAGTTGCCGACCACGGCGGCGGTCGAGGTGCCCACCGCGCCGGCGAACATGTTCCACACCAGCAGGCCGGAGAGCAGGTAGAAGCCGAACTGCGGGATGCCGGACTTCAGCACCACCTGGAAGACGAACGTGTAGACGACCAGCAGCAGCAGCGGGTTGGCCAGCGACCAGAGGAAGCCCAGCACGCTGCCCTGGTATTTGACCTTGAGGTCCTTGCGGACCAGGCCGACCAGCAGCTCCCAGCGGACCCGGCCCTGGGCACGCGACCGCTCCCGGCTGGTCGTCGTCACCATTGCGTACGGTTCCTCGCGGTCTCTGGTCGTCGGGGAGGTCCGCGCCGGCGCGGGGCGGGACGGCCCAACCCTAGCTTGTGTCCCGGACCGGACCCTGCGGCTACCCTTCCGCGGCGTGGACCCGCCAGACGTCCCGCCGGCCCGCAGCGGGCCGGTCGGGTCGGACACCGGCCACCGGACCCTGCCGGACCGGCCCGAACGCGACCTCACGCCGCCGCGGGGCACGCGGGGCACGCCGCCGCTGGCGCGGGGCGGGCGGCGGGGCGGCGGCTGGTGGAGTGAACCACCGGTCGGGACCGTTACGGTGACCGAGATCGTCACGCTCTCGGCGGCCGGGCTCGTCGGCGTGCTCGCGACGGTGTCGCTGGCGACCGCGCACCTCGGCGTGTTCGGCCTGGCGCAGGTGCTGGTGGCGACCCTGGTGATCGCCGGCGGGCTCGCCGCGCTGGCCCGGTCCCGGGCCGCCGCGCTGCCGGGGATCACCCTCGACCCGGCCGGCCTGCTGCCGGTCGCCGCCGGCGGTGCGCTGGCGCTGGTGCTGTTCCTGCCCGGGTTCCACTACGCCACCGGCGGAGCCGACCCCGGCGTGTACGTCATGCACGCGATCGCGATCTCCCGCGACCACTCGGTCTGGATCCACGACCCGCTGCTGGCAGCGGCCAACCTTCCGGTGCAGGTGGCCGGGCCGGGCGCCCGCTTCCCGGGCATCTGGATCTCCGATGCCCAGACCGGGGCGATCGTGCCGCAGTTCTACCACCTGTGGCCGGCCCTGTTGGCGAGTTCGTACACCACCGCCGGGTACGCCGCGCTGGTCGCCACCACCCCGGTGCTCGGAGTGCTCGGCGTCATGCTCACCGCGGTGGTGGCTCGCCGGCTCGCCGGCCTGGTGGCCAGCTGGGCGGCCGCGCTGCTGCTGAGTACGAACATGATGGAGGTCTGGCAGGCGAAGTACCCGACCACCGAGATCCTCTGCCAGGTCCTGTTCGTCGGCGCGCTGCTCGGCGTGCTGCTGTCGGTGCAGACCCGGTGGCGGTGGCCGGCGCTGGTGGCCGGCCTGCTCGTCGGCATCGGCTACCTCGGCCGGCCGGACGGCATCCTGCTGGTGCTGCTCGCGGTCGGGATCCTGGCGCTGCTCTGGGTGCTGCGCCGGTTCGACGCCGGCGCGGGCTGGTTCGCGGTCGGCCTCGGCGTCGTCCTGCCGTACGCGCTCTGGCAGGCGTACGGGCCGGCCGGGACGTACACCCAGGCCAACAGCGTGCCCGGGCCGGCGGCCATGGTGGGCCTGATCGCGGTCTGCGCGGTCGGCGCGCTGGTGCTGCGCCCCGTGCTTGCCCGGGTGGTCCGCCGGTTAGACCGGCTGCTGGCCGAGGACCGAGCCAGGCTCTGGTTCGGCGGGCTGGTCACCCTCGCGGCGGTGGGCCTGTTCGCGCTGGGTCGGGTGCGCGAGCGGCTGTTCGGTCCCGACTACGGGATGTCCGGCCCGAACCTGATCCGCACGTTCGACGAGATCAACCTGCAGCGGCTGTCCTGGTTCTTCACCTGGCCCGGGATGCTGCTGATGCTGGCCGGGATCTGCGTGGTCGCGCTGCGCCGCCGCTGGTCGCCGTCGGCCTGGCTGGTGACCCTGCCTACCGTGGTGATGCTGGTGTTCTACGTCTGGCACAGCCGCAACTCGCCCTACTTCATGTGGGTCGGCCGCCGGTACATCCCCTCGGTGGTGCCGGGCATGGTGCTGCTCATCGCCCTCGCGCTGGCGGCGCTGTGGGCCTGGAAGGTGCGCGGGTGGCTGCGGCTTGGCGTGCCGCTCGCGGCCGCGCTGGTGACGTTCGTCGGCGGCGTGCAGCTGTCCCAGTCGCTGGAGCTGCGCGGGCACGACGAACTCGGCGGGTCGTACCAGATCGTCCGGTCCGTCGCCGCGCTGTCCGGCGCCGAGAAGGGCATCTACCTGTGGGCGCCGGTGACGGACTGCTGCGCCCATCCGTCGATGATGTTCGGCTCGCCCGTCTGGCTGATCGGCGACGAGGACAGCGCGCTGCTGCCGTCGGGTCCGCGGGTCGTCCCGTACGTCCAGCAGTACGCGCGGACGTTCCCGGACCGGCCGCTGTTCCTCGTCTACCCGGCCGGGACCGCGCTGCCACGGCTGCCCGGGCTGGTGACGACGCCGGTGCGGCGGTTCGCCGGAACGCTGCCGCACTGGGAGCAGAGCAGCAACCACCGCCCCGACCGCGCTGAAGTCGTCCCGTACGACTTCACCGTGTACCGGGTGACCCCGAGGCTGTAGCGGGCCCGGGTCCGCCCCGGGCCCGCGCCGCCGGCTCTCAGACCCGGCGGAACCAGAACGAGCCGGGGAACCGGGTGTTCCGGTCGTAGGACTCCAGCGCCTTCTCCAGCTCGTCCGGG